>Ga0209123_1003078_pt1 | contig 13015 bp, 6 predicted proteins | sample BarGraIncu00431A_FD_184500 | JGI IMG/M metagenome (GOLD analysis project Ga0209123, IMG submission 184500) | Arctic peat soil microbial communities from Barrow, Alaska, USA - Barrow Graham LP Incubations 004-31A (SPAdes) (version 2) | ecosystem: Environmental > Terrestrial > Soil > Wetlands >...
CGCGATTTGGAGATGTTGAAACAGGGAAATTGCAATCACGTCCGGACTTGTCATTATTCAGATGATCCACGTTGGTATGAACTTTGCGATGAATGGGGCATTTGGCTCGTAGCCGAAGCCAATGTGGAATGTCATGGACTGGATGGCCGGTTTGATGAAGAACCCAGAATGAAAGCAGCCATTGTTGATAGAAACGTAGCCAATACCGAAAATTTCAAGAATCATCCCTCGGTCATCATTTGGTCCCTTGGGAATGAGTGTGGTGGGAGAGGCTCCAATTTTCTCGCTGCCATGTCTGCCATTAGGCAGATTGACCCGAATCGCCCCGTTCATTACGAGCGCTTCGGCATCGGAAAAGACAATCCGGCAGATATTGACAGCCGCATGTACACCCATCCAACCGATGTAGAAAAGATAGCTCAGGATACCAGTTTTGACAAACCTTTTTATCTCTGTGAATATGCCCATGCCATGTTTAATTCCATGGGTTCAATCGGAGAGTACAACGACCTTTTCGATAAATATCCTGCTCTTTTGGGTGGAGCCATCTGGGAATGGATGGATCAAGGGGTCTGGAACCGTCGCAATCCGGAGCATCCCATCCTTGCCTATGGCGGCGGTTTTGGTGAATATCCAAACGATAAGTACTTCATTCATAAAGGTGTTATAGCTTCAGACCGTTCACCAAAACCCCATTATCCTGAGATGAAAAAGGTGTATCAATGGATAGGTATCACTGCAGGTGATCTGGAAAAAGGAACCATTAAAATCCGAAATAGATATCAGTATATTGACCTAAGCAGCTTTACTGGTAAATGGACTATTAGTGAGAATGGTGTAGAAATTTCCAGTGGCAATCTGACTGTTCCTAAAATAGGCCCGGGTGCAGAAACTACGGTGAATGTTCCCTATCAAGTAGCCAATCCAAAACCTGGAGCAGCGTATTTCCTGCGCATTTCCTTTACGCTGATCAACGATGAAAAGTGGGCGAAGAAAGGTTTTGAAATTGCTTCTGAACAATTTGAGTTGCCAATAAGTATACCTGATGTTCCAAAATCTCAAAATGCATCTTTAAGTCTGAAACAAAACGAAAAAGAAATCCTCGTGAATGGCGACGGCTTTTCCGTGAAGTTTGACAAGCAAACCGGAACAATGAATCGCCTGGAAGTCAAGGGAGCCAATCTGTTGGCAAACGAACAGGGTGGTCCCAAATTGCATTTGTGGCGCGCTCCGCATCGTACCGATGATATGTGGGCTAATGAAGGTTGGGTAAAGAGCGGTTTGAGAGACTTAAATTGGAAGGTCAAAGATATTCATGCCAAACAGACTTCCCCCTCTACAGTGACAATATCAGCTAGCCTGGAGGCCGATGGTAAAAATAACTTCAAAGTCTCTCATCAAATAATCTATACTATTTCCGGTGATGGTACGATCAAAGTCGGCAATACCGTCGAATCAAATGATCCCGGATTGGTTGTAGCACATATCGGCGTTCGGTGGTTCCTGGACAAACAGTTTGATGCCTTTTCCTATTTTGGTCGGGGACCTATGGAAAATTATGCGGATCGCAAACGTGGATTTGATGTAGGGCTTTATAAAAGCTCCGTGGCAGAACAGCTTACTCCTTATGAAAAACCGATGGAATGTGGCAATCACGAAGATATCCGTTGGGCAAGCCTGACCAATAAATATGGTAACGGGCTTCAAGTGATGGAAAGTGACAGTTTGTTGCAAGTTTCGGCACTTCCTTACAGCGATGAGGTCATGGATACCACGGAATATCGGATAGATCTCCCACAGAGCAATTCAACTGTACTCTGTGTCAATTATCGGACACTCGGGGTAGGTTCGAACGGATGTGGCCCAAGAGCGCTGGAACAGTACCTGGTTTATGTAAAGCCGACGACATTTGAATATGTCGTAAAGCTTTTTTAATCCACGGTCACTTCTCCGCAAAAAGACATTCTCATTTGATTTCGTATCGTATTGGGGTCTTCGTAATGCCCCAGTAGGAACATCAGTTTTGTGACGGCCGATTCAGTGGTTATATCGTAACCACTGATAACACCCGCATCCAGTAAATGAACACTTGTTTTATAACGCCCCATTTCAACACTCCCTGTGTTGCATTGGGTGACGTTAACGACAACAATGCCTTTTTTTGCAGCATCCTTAAGAATGTAAATCAACCAATCGTGTGAAGGAGCGTTGCCTGCGCCAAAACTTTCCAAAACGACTGCTCTGAGCCCGGGGGTATTAAAAACAGATTGGACATAGGCTTCAGACATTCCTGGAAATAACTTGAGTATGGCAATGTTGGTGTCTAAAGCACGATGCAGATTCAGCTGTTTTTCTCCTCTGATGTGATGAATGACACTCCGGTTGTATCGAATATGAACACCGGCAGTAGCCAAAGCAGCATAATTGTAGGAGCCGAATGCATTGAATAGTTCAGCATTCTTTTTGGTCGTACGGTTGCCTCTCCAGAGTGTACTTTCAAAAAAGATGCAAACCTCAGGTACCATCGATGCGCCATATTCCTTTTCTGCGGCGATCTCAATGGCTGTAATCAGATTTTCCTTGCCATCTGTCCGAACCATCCCAATGGGAAGCTGTGAGCCGGTTAAAATAACGGGTTTCTGCAGGTGTTCCAGCATGAAGCTCAATGCCGATGCCGTGTAAGCCATGGTATCAGTTCCATGCAAAACGACAAAACCGTCGTATTTATCATACGCTTTGTAAATGGTTTCAGCAATCTGAATCCATTCCTGCGGGCCAACTTCAGACGAATCCAGTAAAGGATCAAATTGGACGGTGTCAATTTTAAAATTGAATTTGTTCAATTCCGGCATATGATTATACAACTGGTCAAACTTGAAAGGTGTTAACGAACCTGTACCAGGATCAACGGACATGGTAATAGTCCCTCCAGTACAAATCAGTAATACAGACCTTGATTCAGAATCACTCATAGTATTGTAAACTTAAGAGGCTACTTTTTCCAATTTTTTCATGATAGAAAACATAAACACGGCTGAAAGCAGGCAGCAAACTACAAAAATCAACCACAAAGACCACAATGGAACACGACTCCAGAAATGGGATCCAATTTGTATCAGGTAGTTCCCTGCCGCTGTAGCAGCAAACCAACATCCCTGCATCATTCCTTTATATTTGGGAGGAGCAACCTTGGAAACAAATGAAATACCCATTGGACTGATAAAAAGCTCAGCAATGGTCAGTGTCAAATAGGTAGAAATCAACCAATAAGGTGTAACTCTGGCATAGTCAATAATTTCCCCCCGATCCATTGGGCTTAATAACCCCGTTGACGCAAAAGACATCAACACATAAGCCAAACCGGCAACCAGCATCCCATAAGCAATCTTGCGCGGTGCTGAAGGTTCTTTTCCCCTTTTGAACAACCATCCGAATAAACCCACCGAAAGGGGTGTTAACACAACGATGAAAAAAGGATTGAAATGTTGGAAAAGTTGAGGGGTAAAGGGGTTGCTTACTTCAAATCCACGAATGCGAAAGTAAGCCAAAAATCCAAAAGCCGCAGTGACGAAACCAAATATTAAACGTCTCCGAAGGACATTCTTTGTATCCTGACTGTATTTTTTAACGGTAAAAAATGCACAGACCAACGCTATGACTATAGGAATCAATGTGAAAAGGTCAAACCAAATATTAGTGAATCGGCCCACGGAGGTGTCTGTATAATCACGCGCAAAATAGGTGAGGGTCAAACCGTTTTGGTGGAATGCCATCCAGAAGAAAATAACGGCGGCGAAGACCAGAAACAAGACAACCATTCGTTCTTTCGTTTCAGCCGGAGACATTTCCTCCACTGCTTTTTCACCGTTTTGTGCGGTTTTTTTAACAACGGGTTCTGTATTCACATAGGTCTTGCGACCCAGCATAAAGATGATCAAAGACACAATCAGACTGATGCAGGCCACACCAAAACCAAGCTGATAGGATCCACCCAACGCATTTATATAGTGATTTCCGAAAGTCTGCAACGAATTAATTGTAACCGAAGCATCCTGAGTTTGTGCAATAGATAAAAAACTTTCTTTTGCAGTTTGATCCAGACCTCCTGCAGCCATCTTGTGATAGAGCTCAGGTATGCGCGAATCATAGGTGAGGTGTGATTTATTCATTACAAAATTAACGACACCCTGAGCTGCCGTAGGAGCAAACATGGCTCCTAAATTGATGAACATGTAGAAAACACTAAAGCCACTGTCCCGTTTGCTTTCGTATTTGGGATTGTCGTACAGTTTACCGACCAGTACCTGTAAATTGCCTTTGAATAAACCTGTGCCCAACGAGATAACCCCAAGAGCTATATAAATACCTAACATTTCTTTACCACCCATTATATTGGGGAATGCCAAAAGCAGATATCCTACGAACATAATGAGAATACCGGTAGTCACTGTTTTCTGATACCCCAGCCATCGGTCAGCGATTATACCACCAAAAAGAGGTAAAAAATAAACAAACATCAGAAAAGTTGAATAGATACTTCCGGCATCAGCCTCTGAATAACCATATTTTGCTTGCAGAAATAATACAAAAATGGCAATCATGGTGTAATAACCAAACCGTTCTCCCAGATTGGCCAAGGCCGTTACAAAAAGCCCTTTAGGCTGTCCTTTAAACATTTATTTTCCGTTTTAATGTTCAAAATACTATAAAATAACCGGTTACAGATAACCTTAACAGGAAGGATACTTTAACCGGCCATCAGTTATTTCACCAACAAACATAGTGAAAAAATGTGAATAAGTATGCAATTAAATGGGCTATAAAACCCTATTCCTGTAAGATGCCCAACCTAATGTAGATAGGATTGATCAGTTTTTTTATTTTTGGAAGTCTGCCAGCAAATAAAATAGCGCCAATAACACAGAAAAATCCACCTATCAATAACGTATAGGGCGCCCCCACCAAACTGGCCAGTCCACCGGCAAGCAAACTGCCAAATGGAGCCGTACCCATAAATGCCATCGTATAGAAACTCATGACACGCCCACGTTTATCATTGTCCGTAATGGTCTGTAAAATAGTGTTGCTACATGCCATTTGAAGCATCATACCCATACCGGATGCAATTATCAGAATCATGGAAAGTGCAAAAAAATGAGACATGGAAAAGGCCATTAATCCAATGCCAAATACTCCGGCAGCAATAGGAATCATTTTTTCCAGACCCAAAACTGATCTTTTTGAGGCCAGATATATGGCACCAGTCAAAGCTCCTACACCCGATGCACCCATCAGAAAACCGTAAATGTGAGATCCACCGTGAAAAAATTCCCTGGCAAAAACAGGCATAAGTACCGTATAAGGCATACCCATTAAACTGATTAAAGCCAGTAAAAGAATGATTGATTTAATGGGCATAAAGCCGAAAGTGTATTTAATGCCTTCCTTTAATTCCCTTAGAATGTCAGGTTTTCCAATATTAGGTTGTTGAGGCTTCACCTTCATCATGATGAGTGACCAAATAACAAAAATGTAACTTAACCCGTTGATGAGAAAACAGACCCCTTCTCCCAGTGTCGCAATCAGGATCCCAGCGACAGAAGGCCCCACCAGTCTGGCACCGTTTACCATGGAAGAATTCAATGCGATGGCGTTCCCTAAGTCTTTTTTATCATCAACCATCTCTATGACAAAGGATTGCCTTGCCGGCGTATCCAGCGCATTGATGCAGCCAAGCAGGATGCTAAGTAGTAAAATATTCCAAATTTCAATATTCCCTGTAAAATAGAGATAAGCCAGAATTAATGCCTGCACCATGGAAAGCACTTGTGTGATGATCAGGATGCGATAGCGATTCCAACGGTCAATCAAAACCCCTGTGAAGGGTGCTAATATAAAGGTAGGTAATTGACCTGCAAAACCAACAAAACCCAACAAAAAAACAGAGTCTGTAAGCCGGTAAACCAACCATGGAATGGTAATTCTTTGAATCCATGTGCCGATAAGTGACAAACTTTGTCCCCCGAAAAATAACCGGTAATTTCTATATCGAAGAGAGCGAAAGATGTTTTTAAGTCCTGTCGGCTCGTTCAATGTATATTTTAAGGTGCTTTTTCTCATTAAAATTGTTCTTGCATTTATTTACAGCCTTAAAATTAATCAAAAATACAGGATTTTTACAAACAACCTAAAAAGTACTCCCCAATTTTTTTTTATTTCAGTAACCGGCAATAGTTTTTGTTCATCTCCAACCAAGGAAGAAGTTGGTTTTTTTATGTTGAAATTAATATATCTATGATTTTAAGGTAAGTTATTTAAAATATGTCAAAAAACACTATGTATAAAATCTGACTTTAACTTTTGACAGAAGTTTTTCCATATAAATTTATTTATAAAATACAGGAATATTCACTTGGTGGAAAAAGCAATCTCAATCGTCCTTTCTATTGTCTATGAATGAAACATCTATTCAAAGTCTAAGTAGAATAAAATCAGAATCAAGAATTATAGTACTTGTCTTTTTTTAATCAATTATTAATTTAATATTGAATAAACAATGAAAAAATATCCTTCACTAAATTTGTTTCAAGTAGCATCAGGTTTAGTAAATGGAGACTCCATTTAATGGGAGTTCTATTTCTTTTCATTACTGCTGTATCTTCTGTTATAAATAATCTAAATAAGAATTTCCTGTAAGGCATAAAAACCTTGCGGAATTTCTTTTTTAATTCACACTGGAATTATTCCTGAGATTAGCTGTCTATGCTCATTTTTCAAGGATTTTTTAAATTTTAGATGAAAAGACTTCCTATATTTGTATTGAATGTAAACACAGCCACTATTCAAGGATGATAAATACAAACAGCTCTCAAGAATCGAAAATACCCGGTACATTGATCGTGGCAGCTGTGGCAGCTTCTCTTGGGGGCTTATTGTTTGGATTTGATACTGCTGTCATTTCTGGAACAACCTCTTCTGTAAAAACTCTGTTTGAATTATCAGAATGGGCAATGGGCTTTGTCGTTTCATCGGCACTGATAGGTACCATTCTAGGTACCATCCTTATTTCAAAACCCGTTGATAAATGGGGTAGGAGAGATTGCCTGAAAGTTCTGGGCGCTTTGTTTTTCATCTCGTCACTTGGTTGTGCATTGTCAAACGGCTTTTGGTCCTTATGCATCTTCCGTTTTGTCGGTGGATTAGGAATCGGAGGTGCTTCCGTTTTAGCCCCGATGTACATTGCTGAAATCTCACCTGCAAAACTGAGAGGACGTCTGGTGATGCTGTTTCAGTTTAACGTCTGTCTGGGGATTCTCCTTGCCTATTTTTCCAATGCTTTAATCGGAATGACAAATCTGGATGTATTAAACGTGCAGTGGAGACTCATGTTTGCTGTTGGATGTATTCCATCCATTGTTTTTTCATTCATGCTGTATAAGATCCCTTGTAGTCCCCGCTGGTTGGTCTCTGTTCATAAAATTGAAGAAGCAAAAAAGGTTATGGCCGGTGTTGGGGAGCAGGATGTAGAAAATGAGATTGAAGAAATCAAGAAATCTTTAATTGAAGTAACCGACAAAAATGAAAAACTCTTCCAGAAAAAATACCTTTACCCCATTTTTTTAGCTATAGCAATCGCTTCATTCAATCAACTCTCTTTTGTGAACGGCTTCCTTTATTATCTGATTGATACGCTCAAAGCTATTGGATTTCATTCTGGTGGCGTATTTCAACCTGTCTACATTGGTTTGGCCAATATGTTTGCAGTATCTTTAGCTCTCTTTTTCGTCGATAAAATAGGTAGAAAAAAGCTCTTACTTATCGGATCCTGGGGTTGTGCCATTCCATTGGCAATATGCGGGTACATTGCATGGACAAAAAATTATCCTGAATTGTTTCCCTGGAGTATAGCCTTATTCATCGTCTCATTCTCTTTTTCTCAGGGAGCCGTAATTTGGGTATATATCAGCGAGATCTTCCCGAACAAAGTCAGAAGTAAAGGTCAGGCTTTGGGGAGCTTTACACATTGGGGGTTATGTGCAATCACTGCACAATTATACCCGGTCATTCTTTCAATCCCAAAAATCGGTTTGTCTTTACCGTTTATTTTTGGCAGCGTAATAATGGTTATCCAGTTTTTTGTGGTATTGTTCTATTTTGTTGAAACCAAGGGCGTTCAACTCGAACATCTTGAAAAAACGTTGGGTATCAAAAAAGAAAATGGTTAAACTAGACGATCTTAGGACTTTTTTATTGACTTTTTTGAACGATTAGATGTTGATTCCCTGATTTTTAGATCTGTAGAAAGAATTACATTCTGACGTGACTTCAATTTAGTTGGTGCATTCAGTTTATTCAGCAGGATGGTTATAATATTATCTGCAATGGCTTCAATTGGTTGGGCAATTGCTGTAATAGGTGGTGTCGTAAGTTCAAAAAGCTCATAGTCATCAAAAGATGCTACTGCAATATCGTTTGGAATTTTTAATCCAAGAGTTCTAATAGCTTTCAACCCCAAAACACCTAAATGATTCGTACTGAATATGACACTGTCTAAATCGGTCCTTTTCTTTAGAAAAGTAACTATTGATTCATACATCAGACTCTCATTGCGACTATACATTACTTCTTTAATGCAGGATTTCATATTATGATCCTTTAATGCATCTTTATAGCCCTGCAGGCGTTCTTTTAATTGAATTTGTACAGATGTAAAAGAAATGAAACCGATATTCTTATAGCCTTGTTCAATAAGGTGGGTTGTTACGTTGTAAACGCTTGATTTATTGTCTATAACGACGTGATCTGTTTCTATAGTCGATAAATATCTGTCAAATAAAACAACAGGTAGGTCATCATTCAGAAGGGCATTTATTTCGTCTTCAATGCCTTCGGGGGGTGCTATGATGTAACCATCTACATGCCGATCCCTAAACATCGATATGAGCTCCTGGGTTTTAACGGTATTGTTGTCTGTGCTACTGTAAATCATTTTATAGCCATTTTCATAGGCCCTGTCCTCAATGAGTCGTGCAATTTTGGCAAAAAATGGATTGGAAATATCTTCAACCATCAGACCAATGGTGTTTGATTTGCCAGTACGTAAACTCTGGGCAAATGAATTTGGTTTATAGCCAACCTCATTCACATATTTAGTAACTCTTTCTACAAGTTCATCACTAATTCTTTTCTCTTTGGCGTGTCCATTTAAAATAAAAGAAACGGAACTTTTTGATATATTCAGAGCTTTTGCAATATCAACGATAGATATTTTTTTTCCCACTTCTTTTTATTATGAGGTGAACAATTTTGAATTAGATATAAGCGTACATCAGACACTAAAGATATTGATTTAGCCTGTATTTTTAGAATATTTTTTTAATTTTTTTAATTTTTATTTATATGCAGATTTAACATGCAGATAAACAGAGGTATAAAAAAAGTTAAATAATGTTAACCCCTTTGGTGGTAAGTAAAATACATGTTGGTTATAAGTTCAATTGCGAATGTATTTTAGTTTCATGGTGGTGTTGATGTCAGGTCTTTATCTCCCGGCGTTTATGTTCTTAACTTAACAGAAAGTAATACTATGAAAACCCTGAAAGTTCTTGTTAAATAAAAGACCAACCGTATTTATTTTGAATATTGACACTGAGATTTTAAAAAATGACGGATAATTTAGTTCCGTCATTTTTTTTGAAAAATAATACCTGAAAAAACGATTTAGTGTGTTTTCTTGATTATTTTTGTGCCCATTATACTAATTATGCCGTGCCATGAAAAAGATATTTTTGTTTATTTTCCTTTCTTTATTCCTCTATACCCAAACGAAAGGTCAATCCGTTGAGCCTTTCAAGAAAGGTGACAGGGTGGTTTTTGCAGGGAATAGTATCACTGAGGCTGGTTTCTATGAATCCTATATCTGGCTCTATTATATGACACGCTTTCCTGAAATGCGGATTGATGTTTTTAACGGAGGTGTAGGTGGTGATGTTGCAAAACAAATCTATCTGAGGTTTGATGGCGATTTTTTACCCAAAAAGCCGACAGTAATGGCCATCACTTTTGGGAGGAATGACAGCAGATATTTTGAATACAAAACACCGGGTGCTGCTGAGAAAGTAACCAAAGAAGCTGTTCAGCAATCTTTTGAAAGTTTTCTTCTCATTCAGGATCGTTTTCGGAAAATGCCTGATGTACGAAAGATCATTATGACGACTTCACCGTATGATGAAACAATGATTTTCAAGGATTCAGTCAAAAATGCCAGCAACTATTTCCCCGGTAAAAGTGTAACCATAGAAAAAATAGCTCAATTTCAGGAAAAAGCTGCCAAAGATAATAACTGGGAATTTGTGGATATGCTTCGTCCAATGACGGAAATCAATGTAAGGAATCAAAAAATAAATCCCGAGTTCACTTTAACCGGCCCCGATCGGATTCACCCGGGTAATGCAGGACATTTGGTGATGGCTTCTCTGTTTTTAAAAGCCCAGGGTTTTCAAGGCAAACCCGTTGCTGAAATAAAGATTAATGCTTCCAAAAAGAAAGTACTTAAATCTGAAAATTGTACGATATCAAATCTTAAAACGAGTCGTAAATCAATTAGCTTTGATTATTTAGCCAAGTCCTTACCTTTTCCCATCGATACAATAGCCAGAGTTTGGATGAATCCGCACAAACAAAGTGAAGCTCTGGACATTATTCCTTTTACAAACGATTTTAACAAAGAAATGCTTATTGTTAAAGGTTTAAAAGGGAAATCATACAACGTGAAAATTGATGACAAAACCATAGGAACATGGACTGCTTTAGATTTAGCTAAGGGTCTCAATCTGGCTACTATTCCAAGTACCCCGCAAAATATCCAGGCAGCAGAAATCATGAATCTGAACCAGCAGCGTTATGATATTGAGTCCAAATTCAGGGCCTATTTTTGGATACAATACAATTTCCTGAATGAAAAAGGCCTTCTTTTTGATGATTCAGAAGCTGTAAAAGCACAGGTTTTTGCCACTGACAATCCTTTTGTAAGAGGTAAAAAAGGTGATTATGAGCAAATTCGTATTAAAAGTTCCAGGGAAGAACTTCAATTGAAGATGGACAATCTCATTAAATTGATTTATGAGAAAAATATTCCCACAATCCATCGTATTAAACTAGAGAAATCTAAATAACCTTTTATATGTTTAGAAAAACACTGTATTTATTTGCTATACCAGCAACTATTCTTTTTTGCAGTTTTACAGATAAGGCAAAAGAGCCTGTAGATTATATCAATCCTTTTATTGGTGCCAGCACCAGTACCGGGGCCGCAGGTATCTACCACGGATTGGGAAAGACGTATCCGGGAGCAGTCGTACCTTCAGGGATGGTTCAGGTCAGTCCCAACACCATAACCGGAGGTGATAACGGATCGGGATACAGTTTTGAACACACCAGTATTGAAGGTTTTGCTTTCACCCAAATGAGCGGTGTGGGTTGGTTTGGTGATCTTGGAAATTTTCTGGTGATGCCTACTGTTGGAAAGTTAAAAACGAACGCTGGTAGTCTGGATGGATCCAAGGATGGATATCGTTCCAAATATGCCAAGGAAAGTGAAGTTGCAACGGCCGGTTATTATTCAACCGTTCTTACAGATAATAATATCAAGGCAGAAATGACTGCGGCTACACATAGTGGAATGCTACGTTTTACTTTTCCACAGAACAATCAGTCACGCATTCAGATAGATTTAGCCCGAAGGGTAGGAGGAACATCAACCAGCCAATATATTAAGGTGGTGAATGAAAATACCATAGAAGGTTGGATGAAATGTACTCCTGATGGAGGTGGATGGGGCGATGGTGATGGAAACGCCAACTACACCGTTTATTTTTATGCACAGTTCAGCAAGCCCTTGAAGAATTACGGTGTTTGGAGCGCAAATATTCCTGACGACTGGACTCGAAAAAGAGAGGATGTAACCAGTGAAAAATATCAGGATTCGATAGCCCATTCCAGTGTTTTTCCAATGGAAAAGGAAAAAACCGGAAAACATCTGGGCTTTTATACCGAATTTTCAACGACAAAAGATGAACAGGTTATTTTAAAAGCAGGTATTTCTTTCGTCAGCATTGATGGAGCCAAAAACAATCTCTCCAAAGAAATCAAAAATTGGAATTTTGATACGATTCATGATCAAGCAAGAGCCAGCTGGAACAAGGCTGTTTCCAAAATGAAGGTGAGTGGCGGAACGGAAGAAGAAAAGTCTGTTTTTTATACGGCACTTTATCATACCCTATTGGATCCCAGAATCTTTGAAGATGTAGATGGTTTATATCCCGGAGGTGACGGAAAAGCCCATCAGTCTGCGAACTTTACCAAACGGACCATCTTTAGTGGCTGGGATGTATTCAGAAGTCAAATGCCTTTGCAGACCATCATTAATCCATCGATTGTAAACGATATGGTTAATTCACTGGTGACATTGGCCGACGAAAAAAATAAGAATTATCTGGAACGATGGGAAATGCTGAATTCATACAGCGGATGTATGATTGGTAACCCTGCGGTTTCCGTAATAACGGATGCCTATATAAAAGGTATCCGGAATTTTAACGTTGAAAAAGCTTTTGAACTGTCTGTAAATTCAGTAGAACGTTTCGGAAACGGAACCAGAGGTTATGCCTATGCACCTTTTGTCGTATCCAATACGCTGGAATATGCCTATTTTGATTGGTGTGTTTCACAATTCGCCGGCGCTTTGGGTAAAGAAAAGGAAGCTAAGATCTATGGAGAAAAATCCATGGCTTACAAAAATATATTTGATACGGAGAAAAATTGGTTCAGACCAAGAGAAAATGATGGTAGCTGGTCTCCATGGCCGGCAACAGGTAGATTGGAGCAATGGTACGGTTGTATTGAATGCAATCTTTATCAACAAGGTTGGTTTGTCCCACAGGATGTTCCGGGAATGGTCAAATTGATGGGTGGCAATCAAAAAGTCATTGAAGATTTGACTAATTTATTCAGTAAA
>Ga0209123_1003079_pt1 | contig 13014 bp, 8 predicted proteins | sample BarGraIncu00431A_FD_184500 | JGI IMG/M metagenome (GOLD analysis project Ga0209123, IMG submission 184500) | Arctic peat soil microbial communities from Barrow, Alaska, USA - Barrow Graham LP Incubations 004-31A (SPAdes) (version 2) | ecosystem: Environmental > Terrestrial > Soil > Wetlands >...
TGGGAAGCGTGCGGTACACCAGGCTCTCCCCGTCCGGGTTGTCGGTCCAGAGCTTTTTGGGCTTGCGGCCGCGGTTTTTTTCCACCACGTTCCAGGCGGCGTCCAGGATGTTCTTCGAGGAGCGGTAATTCTGCTCCAGCTTCACCACCTTCACGCCGGGGAAGTCCTTCTCGAACTCCAGGATATTCCGGATGTCCGCGCCGCGCCAGCCGTAGATGGACTGGTCGTCGTCCCCGACCACGCAGAGGTTTCTCCTGGTGCCGGCCAGAAGGCGCACCAGCCGGTACTGGACCGCGTTGGTGTCCTGGTATTCGTCCACCATGATCCAGCGGTAGCGCTCCCGGTACTTCTCCAAAACGGCCGGGTGCTCCTCGAAAAGCCGCACCGTCAGGAGCAAGAGGTCCCCGAAGTCGGCCGCGTTGCAGCGCTGGAGCCGCTCCTGGTACAGGGCGTAGACCCGGGCAAGCGTCGCCTGATAGGGGGTGTCGATCTGGACCTCGGTCGGGATGAGGCCCGAGTTCTTGAATTCGTCGATGGCAGCGCCGAGCGCCTTGGGGGAGAACTTCTTCTCGTCCAGGTGGAGCTGGGCGGCGCACTCCTTCAGGAGCCGCTCGCAGTCCTTGTCATCGTAAATGGCGAACTTGCGGTCGTAGCCTAAGTGCTGGATCTCCTGGCGCAGAATCCTGGCGCAACTGGAGTGGAAGGTCGAGATGAGCGGGAGATCCCCGCCCCCCAGCGTCTTTTCCACCCGCTCCAGCATCTCGCCGGCGGCCTTGTTGGTGAAGGTGACCGCGAGGATCTGCCAGGGGGGCACCCCCCGTTCGTGGATCAGGTAAGCGATGCGGTGCACGATGACGCGGGTCTTGCCGGAGCCGGCGCCCGCGAGGACCAGAAGGGGGCCTTCGCCGTGCAGTACCGCCTCTTTTTGGGGAGGGTTCAGGTTGTGAAGCAGATTCATGAGCATCCTTGGGATCGTAAGCGCTTGCAGAGCTCCGCGGCGAACGCGGACGCACCTTTTATACCACCTCGCCAGGATTTGGTCAAAAGGGAACTGCTTAGCACCCAGATGATCCCCTCGCCCTCCGGGCAAGCGCGCCGAAGCCTCGGCTCCCTCACCCCGACCCTCTCCCAAAGGGCGAGGGGGAGCTTGGGAAGTTTAGACAGATGGGAAAATAACAGCGCCTTGAGCAAAGTGCGCCCCTGGGCCCTGAGCGCACTCCGATGGCTCTTCAGGTTAATACCTGGCGGTTTGTTGTTAATGCCCGATTTCCCGGTATAGGTTGAATGTGTTTGAGTGGAGATAAGCTTTGCCTGCGTGGGTTTGGCGGGGAACCAGCGAAAGGTAAGAGCACGCCCTTAGTCGGACGAGATGAGGTAGGCAAAGGAAAAGCGTTGTCCAGCTTGCAACCTTACACAATGCTGATATCGTAGGGGCGAACCTTGTGTTCGCCCCGGTTTTCGTTGCGCGCTACGCCTCACCTCAACTGGTTGAAAGGCGGGCGAATACAAGATTCGCCCCTACATGGCATTAAAAGAGCCGCACCCCGGTTTTCGCGCGGGCGGCTCTGCGCGGGTTCCAGCTGCGGCTCGGGATAGGGGAGGCCGGGGAGTTCACCCGGACCAGGGAACGCTCAACGTGCCTCAGGCGCAACCCGCGCTCCGGTAGCAGTTCCTGCGGCAGGAGCCTCGTCGATGGGGGGGAGTCCCTGCACGTTTGCCTTCTGCAACGAGTTGACGGCCTTTTCTTTTACCGCAATGGATTCCTCCACGACATGGGCGATGTGGGCCTGGTAAAGAAAGACGCCGACGCCGAGGAAAAAAGAGAGATAGATCAGCTTGGAGAGTGCTGCGGAAGGGACCAACGAGGCCAGTTTGATGACCACCATCAGCGCGGCAAAGAACCCGACCAGGTAGAGAAGCGGCTTAAACCAGACGTAGCGGGCGGAGAGCTCCCCAATTTTCCCCTGGGGCGCGGGCGCCGCTACCGGGGCGGCCGCGGCCTTGGGGGCTGGGCTTTCTTCCTGTACCGGTTCGGCCTGCTGCTGTTTCCGGGCGCCCGGATCCTGTTTCGACAGGGTCTCCTCGCGTATCACCTTCACCCGCGAACGGTATTTTTGCGGGACCGTGTCCAGCTTATTGGTCATAGTGACCGCACCGCTGGCGTCGGTGTACTTGTAGTAATCGGCCAGGGCGAGCGAAGCAGATCCTACCATCACCCAAAAAATCAGCATCAATTGCAGAAAGGTTCTGGTCACAAGAATCTCCTTGGTCGCCCCAGGCGTCGAGGTCGTTAGTCACCCGACAATTCTTAAATTATTAATAATTTAAAATCAACCTTTCTAATCTAAATTCTCGCGCATTGCAGCAGACGGCAGGTTACAGCTTAAACTGGCGTACCAGGCGCTGCAACTCCTCGGACTGGCTGGAAAGCGTGTCCGCCGCAGCAGCCGTGTCGGCAACCCCGTGGGCGGTCTGCTGGAATACATTGGAAATCTTTTGCATGTTACTGGTAATTTCTCCGGTCGTGGTCGTCTGCTGTTCGGCAGCGGTGGCGATCTGGTTTACCTGCAGGGTGACTTCGTTCACCTGCTCTATGATCCGTTGCAAGGCTTGTCCGGAGCCTACCGAGTATTCGGCGCCCTTTTCCACCTCTGCCACCCCTTCCTCCATGGCTGACACCGCGCCCCTGGTTTCCTTCTGAATCTCCTTGATCATGTCACCTATTTCCCGGGTGGCGCGCGTGGTGCGCTCGGCAAGCGCCCGCACCTCGTCGGCCACGACGGCGAAACCCCGCCCCTGGTCACCCGCCCGTGCCGCCTCGATGGCGGCGTTCAGGGCGAGCAGGTTGGTCTGGTCGGCGATGTCCTCTATGGTCCCGATAATGGCGCCGATCGCGTCGGATTGAACACCCAGTTTTTCGACAGTTTGCGCGGCATCCTTTACCCGGCTGGCAATGCGCTCCATCCCGACCGTGGTCTGGCGTACCACCTCGGCTCCGGATCTTGCCGCATCGCTGGCACGGTTGGAATTTTCCGCCGCACTCTGGCAATTGCCTGCAATGTCATTCGAGGTGGCGGCCATCTCTTCGCTGGCCGCCGCGACCGAGTTGGTCTGGCTCGCCGCCTCCGCAGTCCCCGAAGCTATCTGGCCGGAATTGGCCTGAAGCTGCTTTGAAGTCGAGGCGACCTCTCCGGAAGTCTGCTGAATCTGGGTGATGACTCCGCGCATGGTCGACTGCAACTCGGCTATGGAGCGGATGATCGTGCTGATCTCGTTATTTCTTTTTGCCGTGATGACTTGCGTCAAGTCCCCCGCGCTCATGGTGGCCAGGTGGCCTATGATGCGCTGCAGGGCGTTATTGACCGACCAGAAGAGGAGCCCGCTGAAAAAGGCGCCCAGCAGCATGAAGACTGAAGTCGACACAATTACCCAGGACAAGGGGAACATGCGCCCAGCCACGACCGCTATGACGATACAGAAGCTGTAACAGAGGCAGAGTAAAATGATGCGGGTACGGATGCGAAGCTGCAGGAATAAGTCGAGTAAAAAGCTCATGCCGGATCTCACTGTTGTAATAGTTTATTGTGGGCTGCTCTTCCAGGGTCACCCGTCTTGCGCAGTTGGTTCAGCCAGCCGCTACTTATTTAGAACCAATTAACATAAGGCGGCACAACTCGACCGTCATTGACTACCTTTCGGATATTTATACCGTATTCTTTAGAATAAAACACTCTTTCATTCAAAATTACTTGAGTTTAATAGTCAAATACCCGTGCGGGTCCGGAAACCCGCGTGACCGGGAGCTCCCCGCCCTTGAAACCGAGCAGGCTTTTTCCCCAATCCGGTCAATTCCAGTCCGGACCCGGGTGTTTTTTCCCACCCTGATCATCTTGAATCGCCCCCAAGTCCTTCCTTCAGCTTCCCACGCATTCCCCCCCTTTACTGCAACTCGAATCTCTTTTGGGACCCAACCGTTTTCTGTCCGGGCGACGCCCCCCGCCACGAAATCTTTGATATTTCCTGGTGGTCATCGAACGCCCGGTTGACCTCGTCAATGACCGGTGGACAAGCGCGCTCCATGATGCCGGCTTGTCCGTATCATTTAGTAGGTGTCAAGCGTCAGCATGGAGGGATCGGGACAGGCTCGCAGTGGATTGAGGGGAAGGGGAATGTTGCGGACGAGTTCCGGAAAACAGGGCCGGGGGGTACTTGAGTTCAGACAACTTTCTTGATCGCTTCCCTGAGGTCCGAGAGTTTGTAAGGTTTCTGGATGAAACCGGACAGCCCCTTACCAATGAATCTCTGGGTGACTTCCTGCTCGTTGTATCCGCTCGAAATGATGACCTTAAGCGCGGGATCCAGCAGGCGCAGTTCCCGAAAGCACTGCTCGCCGTCCATACGCGGCATGGTCAGGTCAAGGATTACCAAGGCAATGCCGGGTGTCTTTTTTACGATGCCGATTGCTTCGAGCCCGTCATCAGCCTTGATTGGCGTGAAGCCCAACGTTCTCAGCATTTCCGCCCCGATGCAGCGCACGGTTTCCTCGTCATCCACCAACAAGACAACACCTCTCCCCTCCCAGTTCTCCCCGTCCGGGTTAACCTCCTGCCTTGCCGGGTTGGCAGGCCGATTGCTGGCCGGCAGCAGAATCTTGAAGGTTGATCCCTTCCCCTTCTCACTGGAGACCTTGATGGATCCCTTGTGCCCCTTGACAATCCCCTGCACCGCTGCCATTCCCAGCCCGCGACCCGTAAACTTGGTAGTGAAGAACGGGTCGAAGAGTTTCGCCATGGTATTTTTGTCCATACCGCAACCGGTGTCAGCGACCTCCAGGCATACGTACCGCCCTTCACTCATTTTGTCGTCCGACCAAACCTCCTTCAGAAACTTCCTGTCGCAGTCCAGGCTGTCGGTAGTAATGGAGATCAGGCCGCTGTTATCCTCCATTGCCTCGGATGCATTGATGACCAGGTTCATGATAATTTGGTGCATCTGGGTGGCATCGGCCTCAACCGGAGGCAGTGGCTCATGGAGGTTGAGCAGCAAAACCGCCTTCTTGGAAATGGAGATCTCCAGCAGCGGCTGCATCTTATCCACCAGATGGTTAAGATCGAGATCCTCCAGCACAAAGCGGCCTTTTCCTGAGTAGGCCAGCATCTGTTTGGTCAGATCGGCAGCCCGTGCTGACGCCTGTTCGATCCTTTTCAGGTTCTCGACGGCCGGCGAGTCCTCGGTTAGGCTCATCAGGGCCAGATCGGCGTTGCCGATAATGGCCATCAGGATGTTGTTAAAATCATGAGCGATGCCTCCCGCCAGAACGCCCAGGCTCTCGAGCTTTTGGGCATGAAAGAACATTTTTTCCAGCCTGAGCCGTTCCTCCTCCGCGAGCTTTTCATCGGTGGTGTCGGTAACGACCCCGTGCCACAGCTGGTCTCCATTTTCCAGCGTTTCGGGTGACGACTTGATATTCAGCCACTTGACACTCCCCCCGATCAGAAACCGTCCTTCCCATTCAAAGGACTGCCGGAGTTCGATGGCATCCCGGTTCGCTTGGACCAGCGAATCCAAATCATCCGGGTGTGCATCATGGAAGGCCCTCTGGGGATCCGCCAGCAGGCTTTCGGCACTCATCGCGAGTATTTCCGCCATCCTTGGGCTGACGTAGTCGAAGGCGAAGGCACCTCCCGGCTCGCTACGCAGGATATAGACACCGACGGAAATTTTAGCGACGAGTTTGTCGTACTGCTGCTTTATTTTGCGCAGATCCAATTCGGCCTGTTTTAGTCCTGTGATGTCGTGGATCATCGCCTGTTTCGATACGGTCCCGTCTGCATTGAAAATGGGGCTGTTGACGACGTAATACCAGTGGCTGTCTTTGGGACTTTTTACCTCCCATTTGACCACCTCGCCTTTGAAGACACGGTCGTTGACGCACCACGGGCAGATATTCTCCAGATCGTGCAGAGCTTTGAAGCAGGGTTCGCCAACAGCGTTTCGCCCGGTGCGCATGATCAGATGCTCGTTCATGTATGCGATCGTATAATCGGGAGCACAGATATAAATCGCACCATCAAAAGCGTTGATAATGGCGCGGTAGTGCTCCTCGCTGACCCGCAGTTGTGATTCGAACAACTTTCGTTCGGTGATGTCATTGGCAGTCGCATAGGTGGTGCAGTCGTCCTTATTATAGATTGCGCGCCAGGACAACCAGCGTATTGAGCCATCCTTGCAGATATAGCGGTTCTCAAAGTTGAGCGAATGGCCGATCTCAAGCTGACGCTTCATTTCTTCCCGGGTCCGCTGCTGGTCGTCGGGATGGACGAATTCGGCAAACGGCCTTGCCACCAGCTCCGCTTCGGAATACCCGAGCGTCTCGGAACAGGCAGGATTCACCCTTTTGAAGTTGCCAAGGGGATCGGCAATGCACATCAGGTCAGCCGATGTGGTGAAAAACCTGTAAAACTGCTGGCGTTCCTCGACTGCCTTCCTGTGCTCCGCAATCTCTCTCGCCAGTTCCTCATTGGTCCGCGTCAGAGAATCAATTGCCTCGGAGAGCTGACTGGTCCGTTGAGCGACCAGATCTTCAAGATATTGATTGCGGACCGCCAGTTCCTGAAGCGGATAAACCTCCCCTTCGCGAACCAGACCGTAGGGAATGGAAATACTGCTGTGCGAGATTTTCCAGCCTCCCGGTTCTTTATGGAAAACCAGGACCAGACGGGCTGTTTCCCGTGACAGGACGTGGTCCTTGATGGGCAGGTGGATTGTAAAGAAGCTTGTTGCAATCGCGATTGTTTCAGCCAGGGACTGTATCGCCAGATCCTTGAGTTCGATATGAATCGGATTTTTTACTTGAGCGAAATCCAGCCGGGTAATCGCGACCCACTGGTCCCTATCCTTGACGAGAAAATCGCCGCCTCCGGTAAAACCGGAAAAATCCTCGCTAAAAAACGAGGTGAGTCGGTCATCCCGGGAGCAGTACATCCGAAGGTAGTTGTCCAATAGCTGCCGGATTTCGAACTGGTCATCAGGTTCCATGGTTCGGGTCCCGTTTATCGGTTTGCGTCAGAGGGGAATGCGGAGAGCCAAGCCAGGTTGCAATTGCGCCGTTTCGCCTGGGGGAGCTCAAAATTGGAAGGCAGCGCTAGATGCATACACTTAACATGCCACTTGCAACCCTTGTAAACACTGGACTTTTTTTCAACGCCCACCTCCAGCAGTGCAAATATTGAACAGACCCGCTGCACAACTCCAACAGGTGGCGTTGGTTCGTCGACCTCCGAGGCATTGCGACGCCCTGACCCTGCGACGGCTCACAGGATAAATGCGTTCAGGCAGTGCACCTGGGCGGGCGTCTGCTCCACAAAAGAGAAACCCCGTCCGAATCGAAGCGGGATAAGCGGCAGGGGAAAGTGCCTGCCTTTTCTGGTCGGCGGTATTGGAGTTTGGAGAGATCAGTTGCACAGGCGGTGTGCAAAGGGAAACCGATAGCAAGAAAGGCGTCCAGCTACCGCCTTAGTATCTGCACGCAAATTTCTGCATTTGAAACAGTCATGACAGCGTTATTGTTACATATTAAAGGCGTTGCCAAAAAATCTGTCATATTTGGTCGAACTACTATTATGGAACATTTGATCCTCCAATCCAAAACGGCTGCCAGTGCATAACGACTGCACTCTTCCTACCTTACCTCCTCGCGCCGTCATATCTGACGGTTCTGCTGATAGTAACGATTCCGCTTCACAGTTTTTCGTCCATGGCGTTTTACATCTATAATTTAACCTTAGATGTTGACTACTTTCACTTGTTTTAACTGCTAATTCTCGGTGGCACGATAATCGCTTTCCCTTGATTGGCAGTGCCATTTATCGGCGTGGTTAAAGCACATCGTTGTTTAACCATGATCAGCACAAGGGTTGATCTTGCGTATATATAAGTGCTGGTCATTCCATGCTGAGTTTATGGCAACATTTATTGAGGTTTCGATATGAATGACCGGAATTGTCAGTCCAACAATGAAGAAGGGGAAAAACGCCACGCAAAGAGACCTGGAGGGCGATTGAGCACGACAACAGGAGAGGTAGAGCGACTTCGCAATGAACTACAACGATCGTCGAGCTATTGAAAATAGATCCTGACGTCAAAGCTATTGTTTCCAGCGGTTATTCCAATGCCCCGGTCATGGCTAATTACAGCGACTACGGTTTTAGAGCAGTGCTCAGTAAGCCATATCGGTCTCAGGAAATGAGCAGGGTACTGTATGAGTTGTTAGGGAACCACTGCAAGATTGTCACTGAAGTGCCGGTGGAAATTGAAGGCACGAGGTTTTGCAGTTAGAGGTGTAACACCTCTGAAGTGGGCTTAGCGAGGCAGTATTATGACAATGAAACACGACATCACATCCGGAAAAGCGGTTGAAATGCGGCAGCGAGCTGAAGAGCAGTTGATGTCGGAGATGTCTGAACAGGGTGTGCGCCGCACAGAATATGAAACGCAGCGCCTACTTCATGAGCTACAGATCCACCAGATTGAACTGGAGATGCAGAATACCGAGTTGCGCCAAGCCAGGGACGAGGTAGAGACGGTTTTGGAAAAATATAACGACCTCTATGACTTCGCTCCTGTCGGCTACTTTACGTTTGACAGTGAGGGTATGATCCGTACTCTGAACCTCACCGGTGCCGACCTCCTTGGCATTGAACGCTCCCTACTGCTTGGTCGCCGGTTCAGACAGTTTGTAGCCGAAAAGGCTCGCCCTGCTTTCAGCGGCTTACTCAAAAAGGTATTTACCTGCCAAGGTAAAGAGGTCTGTGAGATAGAACTCCTTAAAGAAGGACAGTCCCCACTCTTCGTGCAGATCGAAGCAGTAGCAGCGGCTTCGGGACAGGAGTGCCGCGCTGTCATTATTGATATTTCAGCACGCATTCAGTCGGATTTTGATCTGGCAGCCCGCGCTGCTGAACTGGCGGACGCGAATGCCGACCTGGAGGCGTTCAACTACTCGGTTTCCCACGATCTGTGTACCCCTTTGACGACCATCAGCGGCTATTGCCAGGTTCTCAGTGAACTTTGCAAAGAGCAACTCGATGAGTCATCCAAGGGATACATCCAAGAAATCTACGAAGGTACGCTGCGGATGAAACGGCTCATTGCTTCCTTGCTTGATTTTTCGCGAATCAAACGTGTGAATATCCGCCGAGAAGTTTTCGATCTTAGCGATATAGCAGAAGGTATAGCTGCTGAACTGAAACTGGAGGTGCCGGATAATCGGGTATCTTTTCAGATTGCTGAGGGGATAACTGGTCGCGGTGATATCGAGCTGTGGCGTATTGTTCTGGATAACCTTATAGGGAATGCGTGGAAATACTCCGGGAATTGCGAGGGCACGGTTATCGCTTTTGGTGTGACTGAAGTTGATGGGGAACGAGCCTGTTACGTCCAAGACAATGGGCCCGGATTCGACATGGCGTTTGCAGACAGGCTTTTTGTACCTTTTCAGCGGATTCCCGGCATTTCTGTTGAAGGACATGGTGTCGGCCTAGCTACTGTAGAAAGGATTGTCAAACGCCATGGTGGCCGAATCTGGGCAAAGAGTGCATTGGGCAAGGGAGCGACCTTTTTTTTCACTTTGGAGTGAATCTTCTTCGCATTTCAGCTAATTCGCGTTACGGCAGTTGAAACTTAAAGTTCCGGTTTATGAGGTCCTCGGGGTCAGGCTAGAGTTTCGGACATTTGCCTAAGTCGCTTTTTATCCCTTCTATGCGGGTGGACATGGCGGAGTTATTTGCTGCCAACGCCCTGATGCGAAGAGCGGACTTACCCAGGGCTGAAACATCCCGGCCAAGTAACGGGGAGCATGGGGACGTTCTTGAGTTTGTTTAGTTACTTTCGGGAACTCAACTAACTCAAGTACGATCCCTTCTGTCCCCTTTATTTTATCTCGCCAACGCTCAGCACAGCGGCGGCGGTTTTGCCGCCCGCTGCTGAATTTAGTTGGAAACGTCGGATTTTCCATTTGTCCATAACTCAGATTCGCTAAGATCGACGTTGTCGTTCCATACAATTCCGTAACCAGTCTGATCTACGTGGACGTTTCCAAAAAAGGCATCGTCTTTAAGTGAGTAAAAAGGTGGTTCGTTGAGGAGGGGAGTACTGTCATAAACTCTCGTGTCGCCTGTGGTGAATGTAACAAAGAGCTGTTTTCCTGAAAGTGGCGTTACTGACTTTACTTTTGGGTAAATGGTCATGGCAAAATCACTCCAATCCTGTTAAGACTTTAAAAATGCCTGACCCGATATGACCTTATGAAGTTATTCCATCACATCAGATGAAATTACTGACAGGAATGGCCCGTCGATTCCCATCCTAAGGTGATATTCGATGATAAAGCGTCTGTCATGTGCAAAGAAAAGATTCTTCCTTTGGACCATTTTCTCAAGTAGGGCAAAAACTTGCTGACGCTCAGGAACTGGCAGCGCCTTCATCGCTCCGTCGAGCCCCTCTTTGAGAGTACTGGAGGGCAACAAAGCAGCATTCCATGCAATTATCCCTATGCCCAACACCTTATTCCACAGTTCCTCATCTTCCAAGCCCTCAGTGAATGGCTCAAGGTAATCGAGTAGGATCTCAGACATTTTCACTCCACCGACCGGGTCATCTACCGACATCGGAATGCCGCGTAATTCTTCAGGCATTTTTGCGAGCAGCGGCCCGTAACGCTTAAATTTGTCCCTCGTTTTTACTCGGTTCTTTTTTCCCATCATTTCTCCTTATCTTGGCACCTTTTTTCCCGTACCACAAACAACGTTTACTTGACCCGGGGGACGCAGATGAATTCATACTTATCTACAGAATCCTGAGATCGCGAATGGATTCTTTGGGGTCAGGCTTTGAAGGTTGAATATCAGATCCGCGTTTTCAAACCTTCAAAGCCTGACCCCACTGCCCCACCCGCGCGTGCGGGGAACAGGGTACGCATTTCGCCGAGGCAGCGATCGACGCCGGTTCATCCCCGCGCGTGCGGGGAACAGAGACGATTGTTTGGTGAAACACCAGACACCTCCGGTTCATCCCCGCGCGTGCGGGGAACAGAGACGATTGTTTGGTGAAACACCAGACACCTCCGGTTCATCCCCGCGCGTGCGGGGAACAGAGGCCGTGCTCCGGGACGGCGAGGCCGTATCGCGGTTCATCCCCGCGCGTGCGGGGAACAGGGCTCGCCTTCGCCGTGGCAAAACTCGTCATCCGGTTCATCCCCGCGCGTGCGGGGAACAGCTCGTATTCGTTCGCCGGTTCTTCGTTACATCCGGTTCATCCCCGCGCGTGCGGGGAACAGTTATATTTTTCTTTCCTGTCTTTTCCATGATGCGGTTCATCCCCGCGCGTGCGGGGAACAGTGAACCGGGGTGACAGACTTCGCCACCTCGGCCGGTTCATCCCCGCGCGTGCGGGGAACAGGCGGTAAACTCAGCGCTCACACTCCGCTCGACCGGTTCATCCCCGCGCGTGCGGGGAACAGATGATTCTCGGCCGGACCGTCGCTGCCCAGCGCGGTTCATCCCCGCGCGTGCGGGGAACAGCCGAAGCCTCCGTCTATGAACATGGCGTCCGCCGGTTCATCCCCGCGCGTGCGGGGAACAGGAGCACCTAGCTGTAGCCCGTTATCTCAACCTCGGTTCATCCCCGCGCGTGCGGGGAACAGAGGCTGTTCTCCGCGTAGAGCTCGTTCAGGCGCGGTTCATCCCCGCGCGTGCGGGGAACAGTGACTGGGCGGCTGCGGCTGCGGTCATTGCCGCGGTTCATCCCCGCGCGTGCGGGGAACAGTTCTGTCCTCATGCTCCAGTGGCACCCGCAGCCGGTTCATCCCCGCGCGTGCGGGGAACAGTTGATCTGGATGCCCGCGGCGTTCGGCCAGACCGGTTCATCCCCGCGCGTGCGGGGAACAGTAGACCCGTTTGCGGACCACGCGGTCCATGTCCGGTTCATCCCCGCGCGTGCGGGGAACAGAGGTGCGCTACAACGGATCGTCAGGCATCTACCGGTTCATCCCCGCGCGTGCGGGGAACAGTACTCCGATTTGGAGCACCGCAAGGGTATTACCGGTTCATCCCCGCGCGTGCGGGGAACAGGATTGCCGAAGCCGCTGCCGCCCCTGCCAGGACGGTTCATCCCCGCGCGTGCGGGGAACAGCTACAATCCTCCCGTAGCGTAGCGACTAATGCCGGTTCATCCCCGCGCGTGCGGGGAACAGGTGCGTCCCAACTACTCGACTCTCTCACCGGTCGGTTCATCCCCGCGCGTGCGGGGAACAGACTGAAAGCTCAAGGGTAATTAGCCACTGTTTCGGTTCATCCCCGCGCGTGCGGGGAACAGACACAACATGATCACGCTCATAGTGATATGGACGGTTCATCCCCGCGCGTGCGGGGAACAGTCCAACTTTGCAAATTCATCAGGGAAAAACTTCGGTTCATCCCCGCGCGTGCGGGGAACAGATCAGCCCCTTGCTGAAAGCGCCGAACCATGTCGGTTCATCCCCGCGCGTGCGGGGAACAGTCGGGATCAGCCGCGCGTCAGGTGAGTTCAGCCGGTTCATCCCCGCGCGTGCGGGGAACAGCAGGTCCTGATGCTGCAGACCACCAATGGTCCCGGTTCATCCCCGCGCGTGCGGGGAACAGATACCGCTTTCTTTCCGGAAAGCGTTGTATGCCGGTTCATCCCCGCGCGTGCGGGGAACAGACCTCGGGAATGATGGCAGCATCCGGGACGTACGGTTCATCCCCGCGCGTGCGGGGAACAGTGCAAGTTGCGCTGCCTTACTGTCACCGGTCGTTGTCAACAAAGATGTCGCATTTCCTATGCGGCGTCGGCTTGAGTTGTCTGACAGTTCTGAGCCGATTTATTGGGATTCAAAGAGACCTCCGTTGGCCGACTCCAGTTTCTGCAACGGCCTGACCATCGTTCCGGCTTGGCAGCCTTCGCCATTGCATAGACCACAACTCGCTTGCTGAGTAT
>Ga0209123_1003082_pt1 | contig 13005 bp, 11 predicted proteins | sample BarGraIncu00431A_FD_184500 | JGI IMG/M metagenome (GOLD analysis project Ga0209123, IMG submission 184500) | Arctic peat soil microbial communities from Barrow, Alaska, USA - Barrow Graham LP Incubations 004-31A (SPAdes) (version 2) | ecosystem: Environmental > Terrestrial > Soil > Wetlands >...
TTTTGCATTTTGATTTGCATCTTTTATAGCGTCTTTATTTAATTCTACACCTAATACTTTTTTTACTTTTTTACTTACAATAAGTGAAATAGTTCCTATTCCGCAATATGTATCTATTACAGTTTCATTTCCACTGAAATCTGCCATTTCAATTGCTTTATTGTATAATATTTCAGTTTGAACAGGATTTATCTGATAAAATGATTTAGGTGATATTTGGAATGTACATCCACATAAAGTATCTTCAATAAATCCTTTTCCATATAAAGGTTTTTCGTAATCGCCAAGTATCATACTTGTTTGTTTATCATTTATATTTAGTACAACTGTAGATATTTCAGGATGTTTTTGTAGTAACACTTTAATGAAATTATTTTTACCTGGGAATATAGGAGTTGAAACAACTAAAACAACCATTACTTGTTTACTTTCAAAACCAACTTTTATTAGTATATGTCTAAGCATTCCTTCACCAGTATCTTCATCATATGGTCTTATTTTGAAACTTTTTAACATTTCACGGATTGAAGTTATAATGTTGTCTGCTCTAGAATCTTGGATCATACATTTATCTATACTTATAACGTTGTGTGTACTTTCTTCATAAAATCCAGATATTATTTTCTTCTTCTTATTAAAAGCAAAAGTCGAATGAACTTTATTACGATAATTATATGGTTTTTCCATACCAATTATTTTGTTTACTATACAATATTTATCTAACAAATTGTTAACAATATTTTGTTTGAAATTACATTGACCTTCATATGACATATGTTGCATTTGACAACCACCACATTGAAAGAAATAAGGACATTTTGGAAATACTCTATATTTTGATCTTTCAATAACTGATACTAATTTAGCATTCAAACATTTTTTTGTATGAAATACTTCAACATTAGCAGTTTCACCCTCTATTAAATAAGGAAGATAAAACTTGTTTTTCTCAAATTTTACTATTCCTTTTCCTTCTTCATTAACATTTGTGCATTTTAATTTTACTTGTTCTCCGTTCATAAACTTTCCTTTTCTAAGTATTTAGATACTTTAATATATTTATAATACCATTAAAACAGTGTGATTTCAATATATTATATATAATATGTGAATATTCATTTGTTTTTGCATAAAAAAAATCAAGTAAAATCGAAATTTACTTGAAGCTGTATGTGTACATGGAGCTGAAACTCAGAATCGAACTGAGGACCTACGGTTTACAAGACCGTTGCTCTACCAGCTGAGCTATTCCAGCAAATTGGTGACCCGTACGGGAGTCGAACCCATCACCCCGCCGTGAAAGGGCGGTATCTTAACCGATTGACCAACGGGCCTATTTTATGGTGAGCTATCCGCGACTCGAACGCGGGACAACATGATTAAAAGTCAAGTGCTCTGCCAGCTGAGCTAATAGCCCATAAAATGTATTGCCTATATATAATACTATATTTTTTGTAGAATGTCAACACTTTATGCGAAAAAAATTGAAATTTTAGTAAAAAAGATAAAATTACATATATATTAAATTAAAAATGCTATTATTACATCATAATAACGATCAATTTGCTTCAATTTCTCTAATAGTATTATCTATATATTATACTTTATTCATAACTATTTTAAAACAAAAACATCATCTAATATTATTAATTATTAAATGATGTTTCTATTTTAAATTTATATTACTAATTATATCTAAGTATACTATTAATTATGTTACTAATTATACTTGACGTTGCAATACTTTCTATAATTCCATCATGTGCATTAGTAGACCATTCAAATGCATATTGTGCATTTTTATCAGTAGGAGAATTCGTTGTCATCATATTAATAAGAGTATCTTGAATATTTAAAATTCTTCCTATTTTGTTTTTATCTATTATTTTTTGTAATTCAAGGTACATACCTGTACTTATACTTTCAGAATAATCTTCATTTAAATCTGGTGTACCATCTATGTTATATTGTCCATGAAATATATTATTATCTTGCATTTCATCTGCTTTACTAAGTAACTGTGCTCCTAGGACTGTATCTACTTTTGCAACACCTAAAGCACAATGAAAAAATATATTTGCTGTAAATGGTTCGTTTGGTCCCCATGCATTATTTGTATTATTCCAATTTTGTGGTTTCCATCCATCACCTTGATCTGCATAGTATTCATATATGTATCCATTTGCGTTAATACATCCATAATTTTTTAACAAATTAGTAATAAACCATTTATACCAATTTAATCTACTTTGATATCCAATATCATTTGTTGCTATGTAAGCTGTTTGAAAAGCTGTTACTATCATATCTGCATTTCCAAGTGAAAATAATGTTTCAGATGGATAAAATACATCGGTCCCCTCTTGATTTCCTTGGTAAGTGAAGTATTCGTGTATACCTCCACTTATTTCATTTGGATATGGACCACCACCACCAGCTACAGTCGTGTAATCCGCATAATCTTGAGACCAACACAAAGTTTCCATTAATGCATTACCAGCATCTTTAAATTTAACTTCATTAGTAAGCATATATAATCTGAATTGTAAAGTTGCAGCCAAAGCAATGTCTTGAGTATATACATTATCATATGCATCTGCCCATCCTGTATTTTGAGTTTCTTCAGTAACTATAAATTTATGAGTTTCTTCGTCGTAAATTTTTCCGGGTATTAATGTACCTGCTATTTGATCTCCGATTTCATAAGCTCTTGCGCTATACAAACCGTCTTTTGTATATTCATATGCATCTAAAAGAGCAATAGCCGTCATGGTATTACTTAACATACTTGCTTTTGGGTTATTAGTGAAATTTGAAAATTTAAGTGTGTTTTTGTTATAATTCCATAATACACGTGCATATGGTTGTCCAGTAACACCACCAGTTGTAAGTGTAGTTGTATTAGTTAACCAATCAGTAATCATATCTGTTGTTTTTAACCACACTAATGGATTTAACAATTCTTGTTTAGAAGTAAGTAGTGGAATATTTACTTCACTTACTAAATTTTTTTCGTTTGCATCTGTTCCTATATATACTAATTTACCATTTTGTATTTCAAATTTGCTTTCATATTCAGGACCCATACTACTTATTATGTCTGTTATTTTTAAATTATCATATTCGCCAACAGTTTTGTTTGCGTTTACATTAGATATATTAAACGTATCTGTATTTTCTGCATACTCTTTTGTTAACCACAATGTTAATTCATCATTCATTGATGCAACATTTGCCTTGAATTTTGCTTCACCAGCTTGTGATATTGGATTGTTTTGAGCTAGTGATAATATAACTGTTCCAGCTAATATTGTTATAATTATTATTGTTACTATTAGTACTAATAATGATATACCATTTTTTCTTATGTTATTTTTCATTTTTTTCACCATATCCTTAAATTTTATTCTAATATTAAAATTGTATCATATAATATTTTTTTAGTCAATGATTTTTCGTATTTAATTACATATATTGTAAAACATGAGTAGCTAAATTATATCTATAGTTTTGTAATATATTAAATACTAATTTAAAAATGATATTATTTTGATATTACTTGACATTTTTATATTTAATTATACAATTAAATATATGAGAGTGGGGTGATTTTTTGAAAAATAATCGAGAATGGGTGGTTAGACTTTTGGTATTTATAGTAGTTCTGTTAGTAATAGCATTTGGAATTACTGTATTTATTCTATTACAAAAAGATAGTACAAACGTTATAAATCAAGTACCAAATACTCAGAATAATATAGTAGAAGAAAATATATTAATAAATAATACTACAACATTTGATAAAACAAGAATAGTTGATAGCTACTTTAAAAATATAGATGTATATGTTGTGAAAAATTTTCCTAATGATATATCTGTAAAAATAGCTAATGGAAAAGCTTATGTGGCAATTAATAGAGATACTATTGGAGCTGGATCATACGAAAAAGAAGTTGGTACATATTATGAAATTAAAGGAATATCTTCAAAGGTTATTGATGTTGCTATGATTAGAATTCCCACATCAGGTTATCCGATTTTTGCTTGTTTGATGGAAAATGGCACTGTTGAAGTAACAAAATTTGTAGAGAACAGTGATATTGTTTCTAATGGTACTATTCCAGGGTATAATAATATTGTGAGAATTGATAATGTTGAATATTTTGAAGAACAGCAATTAGATGATAAAACAGTCAAAATCCCAACAATACAAATTGCTGCTACTCAAAAAGATGGTACAGTACAAATATTACATATACTGGAATGGCTTTACAAATAAAGTATTCAAAATTATAATAAAAGAACTAAATATAAAACAATAGAGTATAAGTTTAAAAAACAAACTATACTCTATTGTTTTTCTATAAATAGATGTAACCTATAATGTTAATTAATATTAAAATTTATCATTTTAGAAGTTAATATTGTTTTGTAATACATTAAATATTATTTAATATACTATATTAGGGGCGTATATATATGAAAATAAGAGTTGGAATTGTAGGTTATGGAAATATAGCAAGAGGTGTTGAAACTGAGGTTAAAAAATATAAAGACATGGAACTTGTAGCAATATTCACAAGAAGAAATGCAAATGATGTAGTAAGTGATTATAAAGTATATAATATAAGTGAAATGCAAAAATTTATCGGTAAAATTGATGTTATGATATTATGCTTAGGATCATTTAATGATTTACCTAAATATACACATTCAATAGCTAAAGATTTTAATACAATTGATAGTTATGATACACATGCTAAGATTCATGAATACTACAAACATATTAATAAAATAAACAAAAAATCTGATACAGTAAGTTTAGTTTCAATTGGATGGGATCCTGGTATATTTTCTTTAACTAGATTAATGTTTGAAGCAATACTTCCTACTAGTAATATACATACATTTTGGGGTAGTGGCGTTAGTCAAGGACATTCTGAGGCTATTAGAAGAATACCAGGTGTTAAAAATGCAGTTCAATTTACACATCCTAAAGAAGATGCTATAAACAAAGTTAGGGAGGGTATCACTACAAAATTTAAAGCTAGAGATAAACATTCAAGAGAATGTTTTGTAGTTCTTGAAGATGATACTGCTGAAAACAGAAAAATTATAGAAAAGAAAATTAAAACTATGCCAAATTATTTTTCTGACTATGATGTAACAGTAAATTATATACATGAAGAAGAGTTTGAAAGTAATTATACTAAAATGCCACACGGTGGATTTTCTATATGTTCAGGTACCACAGGAAATGATAACAAACAGGTTGCTGAGTTATCGCTGAAGTTGGATAGTAATCCTGAGTTTACAGCAAGTATATTACTAGCATATACAAGGGCTGTATATAAATTATCAAATGAAAAATCATATGGTGCATATACAATTTATGATGTACCTTTGTCATATATATCTGATAAAAAAAGTATTGATTTAATAAAACAAATACTTTAAAACATTGGTAATGTCGTAAATAACAGAATTATAACAGAATAATATAGTAGGGTAAATTTAATTAAAAAAAAGTTGACTTTACTATTTTTCTATGCTAGAATTTCGCCAGGTGATTTTTTCAAATGTTTTTATTTCTAGAATTTTTTATATACATATTATTTTTATTCTTTAAGTTATATTCTCTTTTAGATAAAATATTTTTTTTTACAAATCAAGGAAGCAAGCTTGACAATTATATAAAGAAGAAAAATCTATCAAATATAACTAGCAACTTAGTAAACCATAATAATATCAATTTCTCATATTTTAAATCACCTATTTGGTACAAGCATATGATATATTCATTACTTGTATCGGTAAATATAATAGCTATCAAACTAGCATTCACATATAATTTTTTATCTTGCAACTTTTATTATATCAAAATTTTTGATAAACAAATTGATTTGGTTTCATCATTCGGTGTATATTTCAATATTTTCAAATTTCTATATTATATTTCCTTCTCATTCTTTATAATCTATATATCGTATTACATTATTTCTAAATTAGATAAAGGTAAAAAAGAAATAACGATTGATAATACGGATATGATGTGTTTAGGGTTTGATGAAGTTCAAAACCCAGTATATTTAACTAACTCTGGTTTATATCAAAATATATTAATTACTGGAAGTATAGGAAGTGGTAAAACAAGTAGTGGTATTACGAATATTTTAGACTATTTTATTAAAAGCAACATTTATGGATTAATACTTGATGTTAAAGGTAATTACAATAGTACGGTTAATGAAGTTGCTGAAAAATATTCAAAGCAATCTAATATAATTGAAATATCATTAAAGAGTAGTTTTAATTATAACCCACTTGATAAACCAAATATTAAACCTTTAGAACTTGCTCATACAGTAAGAAAAGTTTTAACTCTAATTTCAGATAAAAACACATCGGACTCATATTGGTTGGATAAAGTTGAATCATATTTAAAAGATTTTATAACTTTAATTAGGGTATACAATGAATACGTAAATTTCAGTGAAATACATAAGTTAGTTATAGATAAAGAATATTTAAAAAGTACATTAAGTAAAATTAGAGATATAATTATTAAAGATACATTTAAAGATGATAAGTTATTTGAAATTAATTCCAGTTTAAGTAATATAAAAAACGAGTATTTAAATTTAGATGAAAGAACATCCAGTATAATACGCTCTGAAATAACAAGAATAACAGATTTGTTTGTAAGTGATTACAACATAAATAAAAAGTTTTGTAGTAAATCTGATAAAATAGAGTTTAATTCTGATTACATATATGTTTTGTCTCTTAATATAGCAGATAATAAAAAACTTGCTAAGGTTATTTCTACATACTTAAAATTAGATTTTCAAAAACAGATTTTAAGTTTCAATAATAAACCTACTTTTTTCATATGTGATGAATATCAAGAATTTTCAAATGTTGAAGATGCTAATTTCTTTTCTCTTTCAAGAGAATTTAAATGTATTAATGTTATTAGCATGCAAAGTTATACTTCTTTAAATAACAGTTTAAATAATACAAACGCAGCAAAAGTTATAATACAAAATTTAGTAAATAAGATATGGTTTAGAAACGATGATATATATACTGTTGAAGAGATTATAAAACAAATAGGAAAGGAGGAGAAAGACAAGCTGTCAATCAATTTAAATGAAGCTTCTAAAGAAACTAAATACAGTATATTTACGAATAAATTTAAAAATATTAAATCTAATTTATCTGAAGGATATACAGTTACAAAAAGTTTGGAAAACATTTTAGATTCTAGTTATTTTACTATAAAGCTAAAAACTTTTGAAACAGTATGTATTTTATCAGATGGGACAAGCAGTAAATTATATAAAAAAGTTAAATTTAAAAGATGGATAAAATAACGGAGGAATATAATGAATAAAAAATATACAAAAGTATTAACAATTATATGTATACTTATAACTGTTTCGTGTGTTTATGGAGTATCAGATCCTGCACTTGTGACTAAATTAAATGGTGCATTTAAAAAAATACAAGAGTATTTAGTTAAACTTGCAGTACCAGCCGCTGGAGTTGCTATAGCAACAGGGGTTATGATTAGAAAATTCAGTTTTGGAGATGAAGAAAAAATGGCTATGGGGAAAAAGGTTATAACAAATGCAATAGTTTGTTATGGAATTATAGTATCCATAGATCTTATTATAAAGTTTGTAGATGCAGTGCTTAAATAATGAACGTAAACGATATAATAAACAGTTTAAATTTAATATCCGAGAAACTATTCAAATCAGTAGAAGGAGAGGTATATACGACCCTAGATAAGATTGTAAATATATCTCCTGATATTTTAAAATCAGACCCTCTTAAAAATATATTTTTTGAGAATAAAGTAAACGGTATTATATTGATAGCAAACTCATTAATGATGCTTTATATAACATACTATATGTTTACTCAATTAATATCATTATATAATGGAAACACTACAGAAAATGTATATACATTTATAATAAAATTAGTTGTTGTATTTATACTTATAAATAACAGTTACTTTATTTGTGAATTAATATTAAACATAACAATTGAAATTACGAGTTCAATAGAATTATACGGAGAAGATATTTCGGGTCAAGATGTAACTTTTAGTAATTTAAAAGAAAAAATAATATCCATAAAAGATTTTATGAAAAACGATCTATTATCACTTGATGGATTAATAAAAGGTGTAATATCTTTTGGAGCAATAACTATTCTAATTAATTTTTCTATTAGATATGTTACTATGATATTTTTGTTGATAATATTTCCACTAGCATTAACTACATTAACAAGTAATATTACATCTGGTATTTTTAAGTCATACTTTAAAATATTTATAGTTACATTACTTACCCAAATAGTAGTTAAATTAGTTATATTAATACCACTCATGTACAAAGATATAGACAGTATAATGTACAAAATTGTTTTAGTTGGAACTATATATATAATATACAGGATTAATACATTTGTAAAGGAATTATTTGTTAAAATAACTGAAGAAAGTAAATATAGTAATATATTTAAAAGGTAGAGTATGAACGAAAAAGAAGTGTTTATGAATTATAAAAGAAATAATAAATGGCTAGGTATTATTGACTACAAATCGCTTACTTTTTTAGTTGTATATTTAGCAATAGTATGGAATGTAATAGACTTTTTTAATATTCCATTAGAATATAAAATGTATATACTTATATCACTTATTGTACCTGTAACTGTTATGTTATGTATTAACATAAATAGTGAAAGTGCAATTGATGTTGTAATTACTGTAATTAAGTATAATTTCAAAAACAAGATATATGTCAGTACAAATTATTTGTATGTTGAAGATGTGGATAAAACAAATAAAATTTTTCTTAAAAGCAATAAAAAAGATTAAAAACATTGTAAATATATTAAACTAATGATATAATTATTAAAAATTATAAGATTAATTTAATGTAAGGAGAAATGTCATGAAGTTTGTATCTAAATCAAAGTTAGAATTAGCTGACACAATGTTGCCAGATTTATTTATCGTGAATCATATGAATTCATTAGAACCCATAGATGTAAAAGTATACATCTATATGCAATATTTGTCAAAAAATAACGAAGAAATAGATTCAGTTAATCTGGCAAAAAAATTAAGCACGTCAGAACAAGAAATATCTTTTTCTTTAGATAGGTTACAATCAGAAGAATTAATAAGTAAAACTACATATGGATTTAATATTATTAATTTAAAAGAAGTAGAAATAAACAAGCTATATACTCCTAAAATTGAACCTAAAAAAACAAAAGCTTTTGTTGAATTAGAACAAGCTAGAACACTAGCTGCTAGTGCAATAAGTGAAAGTTTCTTTAATGGGCTTATGTCATTTAGTTGGTATACAGATATTGGAATACTATTTGATAGATATAAATTTTCAGAGGAAGTTATGATAGCTCTTTTCCACTATTGTGATGAAAGAAAAGCACTTAACAAAAAATATGTATATGCAGTAGCTGAAGGTTGGTTTAAAGGTGGAGTCAAAACTTTTGAACATTTGGAAGAATATTTAGATAAAATAACTAAATTCCAAATTACAATTCAAAAAATATCAAAAGCGCTTAGACTAAATAGAAATTTAACAAAATACGAAGAAGCATATGTTAATAAATGGCTTTATGAATATATGTATGATTTCGACATGATAGAAGAAGCTTTAAAACGAACTGTTAGTAAATCTAATCCTAGTATAAACTATATAAACGGTATACTAAGTAATTGGTTTAAAAAAGAATATAGAAAAGTAGAAGATATACAAAATGAAGTAAGACAAACAACAGCTATTAAAGATAATAGTTCTAAGGTTAAATATAAAGATTATGAACAAAGAAACTATGATAATCTAGAAACATATTATGATAACCTATAAAGTGAGGTGATTTATGTGGATACATACGTATTAAAAGATATACTTAAAGAATATAACTTGAAAAAACAAAGAGCAGATGATGAATGTAAGAAAACTAAAAAAGAGATATTTTTAAAAATTCCTGAAGTTTCTAATCTACAAGATGAGTTAGCTATAATATCCATTAAATCTCTTAAAAATAATATGATGCAAGATCAAATTTCTAGAGAAATAGGAACACAAAATTTAGAACTTAAAATAAATGAAATAAATAGTAAAATAGTAAAGTCACTAAAAAGAAATGGGTACAATTTAGAAATGTTTAAACCTAAATATGAATGTGATTTATGCAAAGACACAGGATATTTAAATGATAAACAATGCCCTTGTTTAAAACAAAAAATTATAAATGTAGCGTATAAACAATCTAATGTACTTAGATTAGAAGATGAAAATTTTGAAACTTTTGATACGTGTTATTATTCTTCTAAACCAGATGAAAAGTATGGATCATCTAAATCTCCACTTGAAAACATTGAAGATATTAGAAAAACATCGGTAAATTTTTGTAAAAATATTTCAAATAAAGATCAGAAAAATTTGTTATTTATAGGTGGCACAGGTATAGGTAAAACATTTTTATCAAATTGTATTGCATCAGAAGTTATTAAAAACGGATATACTGCAATATATCAAACAGCTCCAATCCTTATGGATACAGTAATTCAATATAAAATGTCTTATGGTAGAAATGATGATAATAAACAAAGATATAATCAAATATTTGACGCAGATTTGTTAATAATAGATGATTTAGGAACCGAAACTATGAACAATATAAAATTTACTGAACTATTTAATATAATAAACACAAGATTATTAAATAATAAAAAGATGATTATATCAACAAATTTAACAATTAAAAAATTATATGATACATACGACGAAAGAGTAGTATCTAGATTAATAGGTAATTTTATGATTTGTAAATTTATTGGTGATGATATAAGACTTAAAAAGAAGAAGATAACTTGAAAGTAAATAAAAGCTAATATATGCAAATATATTAGCTTTTTGTAATTACAAATATATATGAATAAAAACTAATCACCTATATTATATATAATATAGGTGATTTATTTGAAAAATATAATTGTAGATTCACATTGTGATACAGCACTAAAGTTAATAAATGGAAAAGATATTAATAATACTGATAATCAATTTACTCTAAATAATGCTCTTGTATATGATAAATACCTTCAGTTTTTTGCAATGTATATAGAACCAGAGTATGTTGAAAATGGAGAGTATGATTTATGTAATAGACTAATTAATTCGGTAAAAAAAGAAGTAAAGGAAAACAGTAGATACATGAAGATAATAACCACTAAAAATGGGCTAAAACGATATTTTAATCAAGAAAATAGAAGTTTAGGTATACTACTTGCTGTTGAAGATGCAAGTTGCTTAGAAGGTAAAATAGAAAATGTACAAAATCTTTTTGACAATGGAATAAGTGTAATGGGACTTACATGGAATGGAAAGAATCAAGTTGCTGGTGGTGTAGACTGTTCAAATACTAATGATGATGGACTATCAAAATTTGGAGAAGAAGTAGTTAATAAAATGAATGAATTGGGTATAATAATTGATGTATCTCATCTATCTCAAAAGTCATTTTATGATGTAATGGAAATAACAAATAAACCAGTTATAGCATCTCATTCATGTTGCAAAAGTATATGTGATCACAGAAGAAATTTAACTGATGATCAAATAAAATTAATTTCAAGTAACAAAGGAATGATTTCTGTAAATCTATATAAGGAATTTTTAAATCAGGATATAAATAAAGCAGACATTGAATGTTTAGTAAAACATATAAGACATATATACAATATAGGTGGAAAAGACTGTATTGGTATAGGGTCAGATTATGATGGAATGGGTAAAGATAAAACGGTTATTGGGTTAGAAAATAATTCAAAATTAGTAAAATTAGTAGATTACTTGAAAAAAGATAATTTTACTGATGATGAAATAGACGGGATAATGTGGAGAAATCAATTTGAGTTTTTAAAAAGAGAGTTAAAATAACTTTTAAACAAGTAGGAATCAGTTAAATGATTTCTTACTTGCTTTTTATTATTATCATATGTATGTATTTTTAGAATATTATAATAATAATATTTAGTATTGAAATTAAATATATTAAGTGATAGAATATAAGTAAAGGAGAATGATTACATTATGGACACGGATATAGATGTAATACAAAATAGTAATAAAGATAGATCATTTGCCGAAGGGTTCAACTTTTTTAAGTTGTTTTGGATTTTTTTTATAGGATGTTTTGCTGGAGTGGTAATAGAAACAATATGGTGTATGGTAAAGAATGGTGTTTTCGAAAGTAGAACAGCACTTGTAATTACTCCACTTAATCCAGTATATGGCTTTGGAGCTTTACTTATATCAATTTGTTTTGCAAGATTTGGTAGTAATAAAAATTCAACTATATTTCTAGGTTGTATGGTTGCAGGTGGAATATTTGAATATATGTGTAGTCTATTTCAAGAAATGGTATTTGGAACTGTATCTTGGTCATATGCCGCGGATTCACTAGGAATATTTGGAAGAACTAGCCTTATATATTGCTTTTTCTGGGGAATACTTGGTGTAATGTGGGTAAGAGGAATATATCCGTATTTATCAAATGTAATACAAAAAATACCTAATGATATAGGTAAATTTTTGACATACTTCATATTGTTAATTATAGTAATTGATATTATATTTACATCACTTGCCTTATTTAGGCAATTACAAAGAAGAGAAGGAATCCCTGCTACAAATGTAATTCAGAAATTTTATGATAAAAATTTAGATGATTCAGCATTAAAAAAGATATATCCACATATGACGCCAGTAAGATGAAAAAAGCAAGTAGATAACTAAATTATCTGCTTGCTTTTCCTATTATAATACTCTTCTTGTTTCTAACTTATATAATTGTTCATATAATTTTTCTTCTCGTTCAGAAATATCAGCGGGTATATCTATATTAACGTGTAGTAATAAATTTCCTCTTACACCTGTTTCTGAA
>Ga0209123_1003083_pt1 | contig 13005 bp, 7 predicted proteins | sample BarGraIncu00431A_FD_184500 | JGI IMG/M metagenome (GOLD analysis project Ga0209123, IMG submission 184500) | Arctic peat soil microbial communities from Barrow, Alaska, USA - Barrow Graham LP Incubations 004-31A (SPAdes) (version 2) | ecosystem: Environmental > Terrestrial > Soil > Wetlands >...
AGATTTCTTTAAAACAGGTGTGAAAGTTGGACAAATTAGAACTTCCCTAGGAGTAGCAGGACAAGAAAAAGATGGTCCTAAAAAAGCTGCTAAGAAACTATTTGATTTAATTATAAAATAAAAAAAGTATATATTACTATTAATGCATTCACTTCGCTAAGAACTACTAATTTTATTTTTAATTAATATGCTAAAAAATATAAACTCGCTGTCGCAAGATGTAAATTCGCTTTTGCTCAAGCATATATTTTTCTTAACGCATCTTAATTAAAAATAAAATAAGAAGTACTAAAGCTTATTCAAATGCATTATACGTAATATATACTTTTTTTTGCGTATAAAGATATTTGTTATCAACTCATATTATTCCGTTACCACTTTTGAATTTTTATAAAACCCTTTTACCATGTCAAAATTTTTCTTAAGTCGCTGCCCATTATTGAGCTTAAGTACCCTATCAGTATTTTTAATTATATAATTTTCAAGTTTACCCATATATATGTCACCTTGAATTTCACTTTGAGTAACCATTGTTAATCCTTTTTCCCAACTAGCTGTTAATTCTGGATTTAACAATGTAGGTATAGAATTTTTCACTACATCAAAGATAATTTCACCAAGCAAAGTTGGCATAACCACTTGAGTTTTATTATTAGATTTAATATATTCTATTTTTTCAAGTTTTGTTAAAATTCCTGAACGAGTAGCACTTGTTCCAATCCCAGAGCCTTTTATATGCTCTCTTAGTTCTTCATCTTCGATAAGTTTACCCGCATTCTCCATAGCTATAATAATTGATCCTGTAGTAAATCTTTTAGGCGCAGAAGTTTTCCCCTCTTTTACAACTAAATCTTCAAGATCCACGCTTTGACCTTTTTTGAGCATACTTAAAAATTTCATATTTGTACTTTCGCGGTCAACATTTTCACTTTCAGGTTTTAGAACTTCCAAATAGCCAAGTTCAAGACAAACTTTATCTGACGTAAAAAATCTTTCAGTATCAATTTTTGTGATAACTGAAACCTTGCTATACACAGCAGGTGGATAAAAAATCGCCAAAAATCTTCTAATAACTAAATTATATATTTTCTTTTGTACATCCTTTAATGATGCGTAGTTTTGAAGACCTTCTCCTGTTGGGATAATAGCATAATGGTCTGTAACTTTACTATCATCAACATACTTTGTTTTAGCTAAGTTATCGTACCACTTCTTTTCAATAATCTTTGTGGCTATATTTTTTATTTCTGTATTACCATTTAAATTTCTTAATTTTTTTATATTATTATCAATTTCTTTTGCCACAGCTGTAGTTAATACTCTAGCATCTGTTCTTGGATATGTAAGCATTTTCTTCTCATATAAAGCTTGAATATGTCCAAGAGTTTGCTCTGGATTTATTTTAAATATTTTTGAGCATTCATTTTGTATTTCTGCTAAATTAAAAAGTAATGGAGCATTTTTATTTTCTTTTTTCTTACTAATGTTCTCAACTAAAACCTTACCAGTAATACTAGAATCTCTTAGCTCTCCAATTAACTTTTCTGCCGTTTCCTTAGTTTTAAATCCGCCCTCATTATAAAGCAGTGGTGAATCAAAATATTTAGACCCTTCTACTGATTTCCACTCTCCATCGTAAGTGTTCTCCTCATCAGCCTTAAAACTTCCTATAATCTTATAAAAAGGGGTCACAATAAAGTCCCTAACTTCTCTTTCTCTTTGAACAACCATTCCAAGTACACAAGACATTACACGACCAACAGCAATAACTATATAATTTTTACCAAGATAACTGCTTACAGTTTTTCCATAGACTAAACTTAGAAGCCTTGAAAAATTAATTCCCATTAAATAATCTTCTTTTGCTCTTAAATAAGCAGCTTCCGATAAATTATCATATTCACTTAAGTCTTTTGCTTCCTTAACGCCACGAATAATCTCTGATTCTGTTTGGGAATCTATCCAAACTCTTCGTTTTTGTTTTTCGGGATTACCTGCCATATCATCTACTAGTCTATATATATATTCACCTTCACGCCCAGAATCTGTACAAACATAAACCCTATCAATATCCTCGCGAATTAATTGACTCTTAACTATATTAAATTGTTTTTTAACCCCGTCTATAACTTCATATTTATACTCTTCTGGCAAAAATGGCAATGTATTTAAAGACCATTTTTTAAGTTTTTCATCATATTTTTCAGGGTAACTCATAGTAACAAGATGACCAACGCACCATGTTACTACAGCTGTATCAGACTCTATATATCCATCAAACTTTCTACCATTTATTTTCAAGGCTTTTGCAAATTCTGCAGCAACACTTGGTTTTTCTGTAATAAACAACGCCTTACTAATAGGAACCACTTCACTTTCCATTTAATTGCATTAACTCGCTTCGTCATAAATGCCTCTAATAATTGCCTTAAGTAATCATTATAACATTTTTAATACACCTATTTCAAAGAAAGATTTATAGGGTCTATAATTCTCTTAGATATTCACTTAGATCTTCGCCCAAACTTTTCGTAAATTTGCCTTTATTTAATTTATAATATAAAGCATCGGATGTTTGAGATACTATTAGATCTACCAATGTCGGGTGACACGTAAGTACAAAAATCTGATGCGTCTTTGAGAGTTCCACTATTGCCTTGACAGTATTTTTTGTATGTGCTATGTCAAAATTAACAAAGGAATCATCAAAAATAACTGGTAGACTTGGCTTTATCTCTTTTATCCGACTTATACGAACCGCCAAAAATAGTTGTTCTTTTGTACCTCTACTTAACTCTTTTGAACTATCTTTAATACTTTCATCCAACAGCTTTGTTTTAAAGTCTCCCTGCATTAAATCGTCCATAGGCATAATATCTTTATATTCCCCAGAAGTTATTTCACTTAAAATGTCGCTAGCATCTTTTAATAAATTATCCTTGGCATTTATCAAAAATCTTTCTCTGATTTTTTCTAAAAATAAGGCCGCCGTATTATAAACTGCATATTTTTCTGCAAGTGGTCTTAACTCTGCTCTAGCCTCCATAATCCCCTTGGCATGTTTCACAAGCATCTCATCAGAATTTAATGATTGCAATTCATCTTTTAAAGTTTGTTTTTCATTTTTTAAGATATCTAGTTGCACTATTAACTCTTTGTTTTTACCTTCTGAACTCTCAAACTCTAAATTAAGCTGAGAAATGTTAACATACAGCTTAAATAAAGCCCCAAGTATTTTTAATAGTTTTTCATCTTCATCTCTAGAATCTTCATCTTCTATATCATATAATATCCTTTTTATTTGCTGCCCTTTAACGCCTTGTAATAACTTTTCATTAATAACTTTCAACTCATTTTGTTTATTTACATATTCAATATATTTTTCACCTTGGTTTATATATTTTTCTAAACTTAGAATTATCTCATTAGAGCTGTTTACGCCTAAAAAATCAAATATTTCCTTTTCCACTATGAGGAGCTTTGACAAACTCATTTCAGCTTTTTCGCCCAGTAACATTAACTTATATAAAACCTCTACCTTTAGAATTTTGTCCTTGCAAACATCACCCATATTATCTAATGTTATTTTTTCTAAATCTTTAGTATTAAATCCTGTAAACTTATTCAGCAGATTATCAATTTTATTCAAAGATTCATTAATGGAATTAAATTGATTCATAAGTTTTATTTCTAATAAATTATACTCAGTGATTTCGTCTTTTAAATAGGCAGCAGTCTTAAAATAATCCTTAATACCTTCTACGTTTACTCTTGCGTCAAGCATTAAAATATCCCTATACTCATCCATTATGTTGTCTAGTTCTCTAATGTTTTCATCTAAGTTTTTTATTTGCTGACTATTATTGTTACTCTCGGCCTTTATCTTATCTATTTGAGCTTTATTATCTTCATTTCTATTTATCATTAATTTGCTCGTTGAATAATTTATAGATAAATACAGCCCTGCCCCTATTGATCCGAGTATTATTAGTGAACACCCAATCAGTTTATCTACGAAAGATAATACTATTCCTATAATCATAAAAACTATAACAAAATAGAAATACTTTTTCATATAATCAGTAGACTTATAAGGTAACATCTGTTTTTCTAATATATCTCTTTGGTTTTTGAAGTCTTGAGTTTTTTTATCACAATCGACTCTGCTTAACTCTATTTTTTTAAAACTTTCAATATTCTTAGCTAAAATACCTTGTTGCACTTCATCACAATTAATCGATGAAACATCATTAAAATTAACCCAATTATCATTAGCTTTTTTTATTTTCTTTTTCAGAAGTCCTGTTTTTTCATAATATTCATCTTTGATAATTATAATATTTTTGCATCTTTCTTTAATACCAGATATTCCATTATAAAAACTTGCAATTAAAACTCTGTTGCCTAAAAGCAGTTCCTTCATAAGTTTCTGCGTGTTTGCCCTTTGGAACATATCGTTGTCATTATTACATTGCTCTAGCTCTTTAGTATATTGAGTTTTTAACGTTTTAGCCTTTTCTATATTATATTCCTTTTCGTTCTTAGAGGAAAAAAAATACGTTTCAAGTTCGGCCTCAAGATTTATTTTGTTTTGGTTAATATCATAATAATGCCTTAAAACATCTAATTTTATTAAATCATTATTACTATTTTGGAGTTCAACTTGTTTTAAATTTATAGTATCAAGAATCATTGCCAAGTTATTTTTCTTTTTTGTAAAACTACCAAGTTGTAAAAGTGATTTTCTCCGTCCCTCCACCTCCTGTTTAATATTAAGCGCAAATGGCTTAAACATTTTAATTGATGGATTTCCACGAGTTCCACCAATTGAGCTTGCTTTTTCCCTTAATCCCTTAGCTATGAAAGGAATTTTTACAATGTTTTTAAACCCTGCTCCAAGTAGCATAGATTGTAGATTACTATCTTCCTTGCCATCACTCTTATTGAGCTCATCAAGACTAATAGTAAATAGTTCTCTATAAGTACCCTTATCTATGTTATATAACCCTCTACTCGTATCATAATGCAAAGCACTATGATAAACTACCTCTGGGTTACTAAATCCTTTTAGGAGTACATTTGCGCTATTACCATCTTCAAGTAATAAATCACATCTAACATCGTATTGGAATTTAGGTGGAGGCAACATGCCACTTTGAGTAAAACCAAAGGGGATGTTCCTAATTATCTGCATGAAGCTAGTTTTACCAGATCTATTAGCACCGCCAATAACTATTATACCTTTCCCCAAGTCTTCCAGGTTTTCACCTTGAAAAACTCCAAAATCCCTAATATCCAGCTTTGTTATTATCAAATTCTCACCCCCTCTACGTTATTTCTAAAGCCTCTACTAATTTTTCAATAAGTAGTTCTTTAGCTTGCGATATAATATCCTCGATGACACCATCATCAAAATCAAATTTATCTTCATCTATATTCTCTGTATAAACCTGCTTTTTCCATATACCTCCCCAGTTTTTTACAAGTTGATCTTTTTGCTCTAAATCTATGGAAAAGTCGTTAATTACTTGTTCTAAATCCTCAAAAATAGAGTTTTGCATTTTGAGGTTTTCAAAATCTTGTTTAGCTCCGGTCGTCCTAAATATAATGGAATCTATCCAAATAAAACATTTAAGAAAGCTCATTTCTTCATTTATGTTTTCTACAAATTGCTTATAATCCTCTTCCGTCATTAGAGCTATTTTTCGGTGAAAATCGGTGGTTCCCTTTACTAATAGTTGAATAATATGCCCTTTAAATTCATGGTGCATCTCTTCCTTTGATCGCATTGTAACATTCGAATCATCACGGGGTGCATTTGTTAAACTACTTGTTTCTTCTATAATAACCCGAAGTAAATCACTATAATTCTCTATTTTATCCTCATCATCTATTATTATTTCAAACCTTTTATATACAACTGCTGCTATAGGCAAAAATTCCATATTCACAATTTCCTTGTTGCATGCCGTAACTAAGAAAACTCCACCTACTCCCTGCTCCCCCATATCACGGCCTTGAGGGATTCCTGGGAAAGCTATGACAGGCCTTGCATTACTTAAAACGCTTTGCGTGTGGATGTGTCCAAGTGCCCAATAATCTATGTTAGGTACTGCCTTAAGGTCCTCTAAGGTGCAAGGAATATAGCTATTATTATCTTTTTCAAGTGCTGTATGCAACATTGCAATATTAAAAACATTGTTATCTAATAAATAAGTTTCATAACTTTTTTCTTTTTCGTTTCTTCTTTTATAAGACTTTCCAATAATTTTTGCTATTACTTGCCCTTCTTTGTATACCTCAAAACATTCTGCACTATCAGAGCTTAAAATATGAACATTAGTGGGCATTGTAAATAATTCCTGTCCATCATTTATAGCGTCATGATTGCCATAAATAACATATACACTTATGTTTTTTTCATTTAACGATAAACATTGATTAATAAAAAATCTATTTCCTCTTACAGATCTTAAATAACTATCATAAACGTCCCCACAAATCAAAATAAAATCAACCTTATATGAAATAGCTTTATGGCATATTGTTTCAAACCCGTCGTATACAGCACTTTTAGATAAGTCCTCTACTTCTTTGCTTGGCTTTCCATTTATATTAAGAAAAGATCCTAAATGCAAATCTGCAGCATGAATAAATCGAAATGTTTCGTTCATTAATTTCCCACCACCTATATATATTTTACCATAAAATTCAATTTGTTTTCTAGTTCCTTTATAGTATAATAAATCAAAAAAAGCATACAATAATGTTAGTAGATGATTTAAAATGGTTGAGCCTAGAGTGCTTGTAGGCTAAAATGGCTTTAGAGTATTCGGCCAAAGGTGTATGCGAGATCTGCTAAGGTTTTTCATATGCCGGAGGGAAGAGTATTATGGGTTCTTAACAGCTGTATGTGTGCCTCACCGTATATATATGGTTCTCCCGGATGTGTAATATTCGAGCTAAGATGATATAGGTTGCCGCAGGTTACATTAACAATAACTAGGGGTTATTCTTAGTCGAGAGATTTTTTTTGGCTCCCAAGGTGTTCTATATTGTCGAGCAAAGATGTATATATGTGCTGTAATGCTTTTAACGTTGTCGAAAGATTACATATGGGTGTGTAGGTATGTATATGGGTTGTAGCGTAGATTGTTTTGAGTTGTCAAAAAATCCCTAGGGTTAAAAGGCAAGTTATTTGGCACATATAAATAAATAACAAGTCACTAGCCTAGCATACAGACTTGTTGTTTGTTTATTTGTACCTTATATAAAACTTGCCTTTATTATTTTATACTGCTCTATAATGATTTATAAAGTTATTCACCTTATCATCATTTTTCATAGTTTCATTTTAATCATTTCTTATTTGTCAGCATCCTATTAAAAATTAAGTTGTTCAAAATGAACATACCATTTAGAATATGTATTTCCACTTTTATCTCTGTAAGTTCCCTTTCTATCTTTTACCATAACTGTTGCTCTTTTATTTATTTTATAAACAAGACCTTTATATTTAACACCCTCACTTATAAAACTTACCTTCTGTCCTACGTTAAGTCCATAATCTTTTAAAACTATTTCCTTTTGACTTGGCAGTTGATGGACTACATCTGTATGTCCAAATATGTTTTTTACCATTGTTTTAAACCTAAGTTTTTTGCAACTAGACTCTTTGTAGAGGTGTAGTTCTACTAAATGGCATAATTCATGTTCAAATACTATTTGGAATGCCTCTAGTGAATCCTTTGTATTTATCCCAGAGACTATTTTGTCTCTTTCTACCTTATAATACTGATAAAAGAATTTTATACCCATTCTAATTTCATAAGTTTCTTGGGCTTCTGGCAGTGACTTTATCTGTCTACTATATATGGTTTTCCCTGCAGCAGATGTCATTCTTGTTGATAAAGAAAAAATCAAAGTACCTTTGAAGCTTTCACTAAAATAACCATTAAAAAATTCTTCATCATACAAATAAAACAAGATTTCCAAATCGACCTTCGACATAAATTGTATATCTCCGGTCTTCACATTTTTAGATTTTATAATAAATCTATTTCTTATATTATTCCTTTTGTAAGTTATTTCTAAGCTACTATATTTTAGATCTATTATATTATTAGTTAACATTCTTTTACTTCCTTTTATAAAAATCCATTGATTTTTAAGTAGTTTTTAAAATAGCTGCATCAATTACAAACTCAAGTGTGTTTTTGGATTCATTAGAGACCTTACTAAGTTCATTAATAAATTCATTCTTAACCTCAATTACATCTACATTTTGCAAATTAAATTTTTCTTCTATTTCACTGATTTTCTTCACAAAATTTTCTTTGTGGAAAGATAATGTTATACCTTTTTTAATAGACAATTTCAAAACTAACAATAATCCTAGATATTCTTTCTTACCCAAGTTTAAATCATTATTTGTTACTAAATTACCTTTCATAAATTTTTGGTTTAAAAACTCTAAAGATTTATTTAATTGATTTGTGTACATCTTAGTGTCTTCACTACCTATTATAAATGCTAATATTGCTTTTATAGTGTATTTTATATTACTCTCCAAACTGTCAGAAACATTTATTCCAAACGCACCGCTAGCAAATTGATTTGATGCTAAAAATCTTAATAACTCATTTCTTTTATAATCAGCATATTTACCATGAACTTCCTTTAATTTTGATACATCTTTATAATAAAATGCTGATGATTGTGAGTCACCATTTAAACTTTCATAAGAAATTTCTAATCTCTTCGTGGTTTTAACAGGCAACAGTTCTCTTATTCTTATTCCAAGGATTGGATCTTCCATCTCTTCATAAAGAATAAAAGCAGTTTCCTTGCAGATAATGCCAACCTTCTTAGAAATTTCAATAATCTTATTGTTCATTGCTTCTCGAAGTTCTCCTCTTTCATATTTAACTCTATGTTGAAGAGATTCTATACGTTTTTTATACCATACCTTTTCAATTAGATTAACGTTTTCTTCCAGTTCAAGGTCATTTAACATAATTATTCTTTGAATTCTATTTTTACCAACTTTTCCTTTTAAGATTACAACTCCGCCCACTTCTCCGTTGATTTTCGCAAATATTGAAAATGGTTCTTTATCATACATATATTCAATAGTTCTTGGGAATGTTGTCTCTACCTTCATTTTGCCCCAATCAATTTCAATGTCAGTAACCTGAGGATTTTTAATTCTGTTAAATTGTTTAAGCACCTTATCTTCAATTCGCTCATCAGGATTAATAACCTCTGCAGCGCCATAACTAATACGGGCTATTTTATTTAGAAAATAACTGTTTGCTGAGGTATCTATTCCAAAAGGGAATATTCGACTTTCTTTAATATTTTCTTCTACAAAATCTAATATTTCTTTCTCATTTTGAACCTCATCATCTGTAAATAAGAATATTATATTTTCCTCTTTATCACTTTTACCAAGTAAAGCATATTTTATTGCATCAAAGATTACTGCTTCTTTTTCCGCAATAAGCCCTTCAATCCATTTACTAGCGCTTTCTAAATTTTCTTCATTAAAGTTAACCTTTATCCCCTTAGAAAAGTAATTGAGTTTATCTCCAAAAGCTGCAATACTAAATGTATCTCCTATGCTCAAATTTCTTAGACACAATTGAAGGGCATTTTTAGCCTCTATTAGTTTATCACCAACCATTGACTGCGATATATCTAGAAGGAATATATAACTTGATCTAGACTCTGTTTGCTCTATATCAATTTCCGGAATAAACCTTAAATATAAGATACCTTTATCATCTCTAGGATAATCATAAATCATTCCCGTAGTTTCTAATTTTTCTTGTTCTTCTAAAATTATTTCTAAATCCGTATCCATTTTTCGATTTTCTTCATCGAATGTTACTTTATACAGATTATTCTCTTCATATTCAACCATTAATTTATGAGAGCTACACTTAAATTCTAATTTTGTTAAAGATTCAACTAGTAAACTTAAAGTAAATTTATAATTATAATCTTCACCTATGTTACCATTTCCACTCTCAATTACTTTATTATTAGTAGAAATATTTATTGGAGTTATTATTGTTGGGATAACAAGCTTTAGATTTCTGTTTTCATAACTAAGTTCCTCTACATATGATACTTTAATTTTCACAACTTCATTAGGAATTATTTTGCCAATAACTATTCTAATTATATTATCTCTAAATTCTTCTAGTAGAAAAGTGTTATTATCTTTATTTTTAAAATTTTCATATATTTTATTTGCTTCTTCTTTATTTTGTATAAGCCCCTTTATAGTTCTCCCACCAAGCACTGCCTCAAATCCCGATATAACTGCTTGCTCTGGAACTGGAAAAGTATAAACTGCTTCTACGTCATTTATTCCTTTGTTCTCATATACATGATCAATAGTATACTCAGCGAATTCACCACATAAATTTCCTCTTATATTAACTTCTTTCAAAATTATGTTGTTTTTTAATTCTTTTTCATTGTTAATTGTATTAATTGCCATTGTATCCCTCCTGATTTTATATACCAAAACATGTAGAACCTTTTAAATATTATACACATATTTTATCATTAATATATACATTAGTCTCTGAATTTTTTGCAACAATTTTATATTTAGTTAATATTTCCACAGATAATAACTGTGCGAACTTGTTATTTGTTTTTATCTACCTTATAATAATTAGTATATCCTATGAATTGTATAATTAATTTAAGTAATATCGAAAGGGGAGATTCTTATATGAAAAATTGTATAGTCGCGCAATCAGGAGGTCCAACTGCTGTAATAAATGCTAGTGCTATAGGAGTACTAGATGCGAATATTAGTTCTAAATATTATGATAATGTTTATGCTGGCATAAATGGAATCCAAGGTATTTTAAACAAACATATTGTAAACCTATCCAAACTTGCCCATGATGAGGTTAAAGGATTAAAATATACACCTTCATCTGGTCTTGGTTCTTGCAGATATAAATTAAAACCATTCGAAGAAAATACCCAGGAGTATATAAAACTTTTTGAAATATTAGAAGAATATGAAATTAAAACCTTCTTCTATATCGGAGGTAATGATTCTCAAGATACTGTTCATAAATTTAGTGTTTACGCAAAACAACATAATAAGGATGTAAAATTTATTGGCATCCCTAAAACTATTGATAATGATCTACCAATTATGGATCATACCCCTGGCTTTGGCAGTGCAGCGAAATTAATTGCTACCTCTGTTCTTGAAAACTTTTTAGATGCAAGTGTATATCCAGCTAAAGGAGTCTTCATCCTTGAAACAATGGGAAGAGATACTGGATGGCTAGCAGCTAGTGCTTGCGTTGCAACAATTAATGGTAAACCAGCTGCAGATTTCATATATCTACCAGAAATAGCTTTCGACACTGAGAAATTTTTAAAGGATGTAAAGAAGAAACTTACTGAGAAAAACCATGTTTTCGTAGTAGTGTCTGAAGGCATCAGAACTAAAGAAGGTAAATTCCTAGGAGAACTAGAAGGGACAGGCCTTGATAAATTTGGACATGCTCAACTAGGTGGTGTTTGTGCCAACCTTAAGAATTTAATTTTATCTACAGATACTGCGCAGAAAGTAAGGGTTTTAGAACTTTCTACTATTCAACGTTGCTCTATGCATTGTGCATCTCAAACAGATATTGATGAGGCATACGAGGTAGGTAAAGCTGCTGCTGATTACTCAATAGACGGTATAAGTGGAAACATGATAGGTATAAAAAGACTATCAAATTCACCATACAAATCTGAACCTTTTGCGCTTGAAGCTGTAAAGGTTGCAAATAACATTAAATACTTCCCTAAAGAATGGATTAATGCTGAAGGTAATAATGTTACCCCTGAGGCATATGAGTACACTTTACCATTAATAATTGGTGAGCCAAAAATAGAAATAGAAAACGGTCTTCCAAAATACACATTTTTAGAGGAAGCATTTGAGTTATAATTCGAATTTTAAATAAGATTAGATATAACTTAATAAATATAAAGGGCTCTACGAAACTTTTTCGCAGAGCCCTTTATAATCATTATTAAGATAATGGATTTTCATTACCATATTTAAAATAAATTAATGAATTCAAAAATCTTTGGTACTTACTAATTTCAGAGCTAACTTCACGTCCTCTAAATACTACTATTGAGATAACTTCCCATAAAAACACCCATCCGCCTATATTGAACCCTTGTTGCACTGTTCCCAAAACTATATTATCACCAATAATTGTACTTAAAAAAACAGACACTGCTAGCAAACTAAGTGAAGATAATAAATATTTGAATAACCTACGATAATTTTCCTTTAAGGTTTTAATTTCTTGATGTAAATAGAATGAGTAATAAGTTTTAATGCCACCGATTAGAACTTCTTCACGGCTTACATCTTTCTCTTCTTTAGGCAAATAAAAACATATATCCACTCCGTGTTTAGCCGGAATCTCTTCAAAACAGTTTTCAAGGAAAATTGCTAAATCTGGATCCATATCCCTTTTCTTAAAAGGAGCACGATCCCATTCATTAAATATATCAGTGTATTTATCTATAGCTACTTGTATAACGTAATTTCCCGTAATATTGTTTTTCTCATAAATTTTTTGAAGATAATCACTTTTCTTCGGTTTCATGGTTTTTTCCTTCCACTTTGTATTCATACTCTGCAATACATTTTGCATTTTATCAACCCTTCACAACTAATTCAGTTATGTCTTATTATACAACTCTTATGCAAAATAGCCAAGTAGAGCCATTCTAGATAGTTTAGCAATTATTGAATCTATTCATGTTATCCTCTAGTTAACGCTCAAGTCCTCATGTTTAGGCTGATTCCTTACAAATATTTGAAATAGTTTCTTTTTTCATCCTAGGATTAAAAATTGTAGAATGTGCCTAAATACCAATTTAAAATTTTGTCTCCCCAAATCATCATAATAAACGCCGCCATTATTATAGATGGACCAAAAGGCATTTCTGATC
>Ga0209123_1003084_pt1 | contig 13000 bp, 8 predicted proteins | sample BarGraIncu00431A_FD_184500 | JGI IMG/M metagenome (GOLD analysis project Ga0209123, IMG submission 184500) | Arctic peat soil microbial communities from Barrow, Alaska, USA - Barrow Graham LP Incubations 004-31A (SPAdes) (version 2) | ecosystem: Environmental > Terrestrial > Soil > Wetlands >...
GCAGTAGTGTTGAAAATTCAGGTGTTATGATAAAAGAACTTACAAGCATAATGAAAAAATTTGATAAACAAGATTTTGAGGAAGAGAAAAAAGGTTTCCTTGCAAAGATGTTCAGTAAACCCGCTAAGGCAATTGATAAGATGCTTGGTAAGTATAAAACTATTGGTGGGGAAATAGACAAAATTTATACACAACTTAGTGGATATAAAGGTGAGATAAACAGCACTAACCTGTTGCTAGAAAATCTATATAATCAAAATTTTGAGTATTATGGAGAACTGGAAAAATATATTACGGCAGGAAATATGGTTGCCGAAAAATATGAAAAGGATGAGATGCCTAAACTAGAAGCATTAGCAGCAAATGGTGAGCAAATAAATTTAATAAATCTTGAAAATGCTAAAGCAGCTGTTGAAATGTTAAAACAAAGAATTTACGATTTGGAAATGGCTAAAATGGTGTCACTTCAAACAGCACCTCAAATTAAAATGATTCAAAGAGGAAATTATAAGTTAATATCAAAAGTTCACTCAGCTTTTATAATAACTATCCCTGTATTCAAAAATGGAATAATTCAAGCTATTGCTTTAAAAAAGCAAAAGTTAGTTTCTGATTCTTTAGCAGAACTCGATAGAACTACTAATGAATTATTAATGAAAAATGCCGAGAATATAAGAAGTCAAAGTGTAGACATTGCAAAACTCGCTGGAGGAACAAGCGTGAAAATTGAAACACTTGAAAAAACTTGGAATACTATCATGCAAGGAATAGAAGAAACAAAGGCTATTGAAGATGATAATAAAAGATTAAGAGCGGAAGGGATAGTTAAATTACACGAGATGACAGAAAAATTAAAGCAGAAATCTTTGAGCTAATTATATATTAAATCAATAAACTTTACTTTAAAATTAATAAGACAAGGAATTTGTAGGGGGGATTAAATCCCGATATATCTACATTTCCTTGTCTTTATTTTACTTGTAAGCATTTGTTTTGTTCTGATTTTAGGTTTATTTTGTAGCGGATACTTCTTTTGCACTAGTGTCTTTGATGTAATTAGTTTCTTTACTATAAAATATATCGGTATCTATTTCATTTTCCGTTTTTGCCACAATCATTGTAACTATAGCATCTCCAGTTGTATTAACAACTGTTCTACACATGTCTAGAATTCTATCTACACCAATAATAAGAGCTATTCCTTCAATTGGAAGTCCTACTGATTCAAGTACCATAGCAAGAGTAATCATACCAACGCCTGGAACTCCTGCAGTACCAATAGATGCTAATGTAGCTGTAAATATTACAGTTAAAATTTGAGTAAATGTTAAATTTGTATTGAAAAGTTGAGATATAAATATCGTAGCAACGCCCTGCATTATTGCTGTTCCATCCATATTAACTGTTGCGCCAAGGGGTAATGTAAAACCTAATATGCTTTTTTTAACGCCAAAGTTTTTTTCAACAACCTCCATAGTAACTGGGAGTGTTGCGTTTGAACTTGAAGTGCTAAAGGCTATGGACATTACTGGCCAAAATTTCTTGTAAAAAGTAATAGGATTTAATTTTGTAAAACCGTATAAAAACAAGGTATAAACAAATATTAAATGAACAGCTAATGCTAGTAATATGGTCAGCATGTATAGACCTAAATTAACAAGAGAACTTAGGCCAAGTGTAGCTAGAACTTTAGTTATTAGGCAAAATACTCCAATAGGAGCACAAGCCATAATGTAATCAATTATTTTTATTATGGCATCATTTAGGGCATCAAAAAAACCTAATATTATTTTTGATTTCTTATTATCAATACTAATGATAGCAACTCCTAGTAGCAAACTAAATACAATAACTTGAAGCATATTTCCGTCTACCATAGCTTTAAGAGGATTAGTAGGAACCATATTTATGATCATATCCATAACTGGAACCGATTTTGCTGCTTCAAATTTAAGATTAGAAGTTACTAATTGACTGTTTGCACCTGGATTTATTAAGAGAGCAAGTGATATGCCTATAGTAATAGCAAGAGCGGTTGTAAGAAGATACATACCAACAGTTTTGCCACCTACACGACCTAGTTTTTTCACATCACCCATTTGTGCAACACCATTTACCAATGAGACGAAAACCATTGGGACCACAAGCATTTTTATTGCATTTATAAACATTGTTCCTATAGGAGCTAATGCATAAGTTTCTAGGGGTTTGTACATACTTTGAGGTAAAATATTTATTTCATTATTAAAAAGTAATCCAATTATCATTCCTACAAACATTGCAAGAAGAATTTTTGTAGACAAGTTCAGTTTTTTCATAGCTAACTCCCTTTTTTATGCGAATTTATACATCTGAAATAAAACAATAAATCTAATAATGCGCTTGCATTATTTAAATTACTTAAATAATATTAAAAATATGTTAAAATAAGTTCAGAAATATTTACTGTTGTTATTTTATCAGAAATATATTTAGAATGCAATTAAAATATACGCAAGGATGAAGGCAATAGTAAAATTTCATTCATTTTGAAATTAGTAGTATTGAAGAAAAGCCTTTACTAAGATATAATAATATAACGAAGACAAAGAATTTGAAGGTGATTATATGGATATATTTGAATTACAAGCACAAAAAAAATTGCAAAAGGATGCACCTCTTGCGGAGAGATTAAAACCTGGTAAATTAGAGGATTATATAGGTCAAGAACATATTTTAGGTAAGGGGAAACTCCTGCAAAGGGCAATAAGTGCAGATAAGATAACTTCCTTACTACTTTATGGACCACCAGGCACAGGAAAAACTAGTTTGGCTAAGGTTATAGCAAATTCAACGAAATCTAATTTCGTTAGACTTAACGCAGTAACTGATGGACTTAAGGAATTACGAGAAGTGGTAGCTACTGCAAAAAACGATTTAGGGATGTATAATACTAAAACAATATTATTTATTGATGAAATACATAGATTTAACAAAGCTCAACAGGATGCATTATTACCTTTTGTAGAGAAGGGAACAATAACGTTAATTGGGGCTACAACAGAAAATCCATATTTTGAAGTCAACAATGCGTTAATATCAAGATCTATGCTCTTTAAGCTAGAACCGTTAAAAGAGAAACATATTGAGATCATTATTAAAAAGGCGCTTGACAATAAAGATGTTGGGTTTGGTAACACTAATATTTGTATGGAAGATGAGGCTATTAAATATCTTGCAAGTATGGCCAATGGCGATGCGAGACGTGCACTTAATGCATTAGAACTGTCAGTTTTAACAACTGATCGTGATGCGAATGGAGTAATAAATATAACGCTTGCGGTTGCGCAGGAATGCCTTCAAAAAAAGCATATTAAATATGATAAGAATCGCGATGAACATTATGATATAATTTCTGCTTTTATTAAAAGTATGAGGGGTTCTGACCCTGACGCTGCGGTGCATTACCTTGCTAGAATGGTATATGCTGGAGAAGATCCTAATTTTATTGCTAGGAGAATTGTAATAGCTGCATCTGAAGATGTGGGAAATGCGGATCCTATGGCTATGATTGTAGCAAATAATGCAGCTGCGGCAGTTCGTTTTGTAGGAATGCCAGAGGCGAGGATTATTTTAGCTCAAGCGGCTATTTACGTAGCATCAGCGCCTAAAAGTAATGCATCATATATGGCAATTGATAAAGCGCTTGAAGATATAGAAAGAAAAGATATAGGGAGAGTGCCAGCGCATTTAAGAGATCAACATTACAGTGGCGCTAAGAAGCTTGGGGCTGGAGAAGGTTATTTGTATCCACATGCATATGAAGGGAATTATGTGGAGCAGCAATATCTGCCTGATGAATTGGTAGGAACAAAATATTACAATGCTAGTGAAAATGGATACGAGAAGAAAATTAAAGAAAGACTAAGTGGACATTTAAATAAAAAGTAGTTCATACTATATCACATGAAGGCTAAAATCTAACTACTAGGGATAGAACTTAGAAAACTACAAAAAAGAAGCAAGAAGATAAATAAGAGTTTATCTTCTTGCTTTTGCGATTACATGGATATAAACTTTTCTATATCTTGCGTAATTAGATTTAAGGAACTTCTCCAAAAATCAATAGAATGAATATCTACATTCATATTTTTAGCAACTTGAACTAAATCATTTTTCCCAGTAGAGGTAAGCATGGCATCATAATCTTTAAGAAATGATTCACCGCTTTTTAAGTATTGTGCATATAATCCTTTGGAAAATAACAATCCAAAAGCATAAGGAAAATTATAAAAGTTACTGGAAGCATCATAATAATGAGGTTTACAGGTCCACATATATGGATGTAAAAAATTATGGTCAAGGCCAGATCCGTATGCTTTCTTTTGAGAAGCTATCATAATTTCTTTTAATTCATTTACTGAAAGTGAATTATCTTCACGGCGCTTAAAAAGCTCTGTTTCAAATAAATAACGACTTAATATATCTACTATTACTTGAGCATTACTAGAAATATCATTTTCAAGAATTACAAAAATTTCTTCTTTTGAAGCGGATTTAAGCGCTGCGTTACTTATTATTGTTTCACAAAAAATTGATGCAGTTTCAGCAATAGGCATAGGGTAATCACTATTTAATGCAGATTCATTTGATAAACATAAACCATGATAACCATGACCTAATTCGTGAGCAAGAGTTGAAACATCGTTAAAACTCCCTGTAAAGTTAGAAAGTATTCGACTTTCTTTAATGCTGTGCAGATTAGAGCAAAATGCACCCCCCAGCTTACCCTCTCGAGGCTCCGAATCAATCCAGTTATGAGAAAAAGCATTATCAGCATAAGATGCAAGCTTATCACTAAAGGTTGCAAAATTTTTAACTATAAATTTCCTTGCCTCATCTAAGGTGAAATGCATATTTACATTTCCCATGGGTGCAAATAATTCATAAAAAGGAAGACCCTGCGAATAACCTAATATTTCAGCTTTTTTTCTAAAATACTTTTCAAAAGAAGGAAGACTTTCCATGATTGCACTCAACATAACATCCAATGTCTCTTTGTCCATTCTTGAGCTTTCAAGGGTATTTTGCAGAGGAGACTCATAACCCTTAGCATCACAAAGTGTAATAACTTCCCCTTTAATTCCATTAATTGCTGCTGCGGAGGATTCAGCAATCTTATCATAAGATTTTAATTCTGCTTCATAAGCTGTTTTTCGAACTTGTTTATCTTTATCGTATGCCATATTTCTAACCAATGACAGTGGTAGTTTTTTAGGCTCATCATTTATAGTAATATCAACAAGTAAAGTTGAAGTTACTATGTTTTGAAGCCTAGACCACGCATTTGAACCACTATTTTTCATTTTAGAAATAAGATCTTCTTCAGCGCTGGATAGCAAGTATTTACTATTGCGAGCTAGGTCCATCAAATAATAATGATGGGATATAAGTAGAGCGGAACCATCAATTATAAGTTCTAAACCCTCTAGTGATGCAAGCCATTTGGAAAATATAGTATTAGGTTTCGCAAGTTCAGATAATTTAGATGATATTTTTTCGGAAAATTTACTTGCAACCTCATTTTTTGTATCTACACTTAAAGTAAGTTCTGCATAATTATGCAATTTATTTACAACATCACTGAATTTATTATGAAAATTAATGTGCTCTTCAATTTTTTCTTTAGGACTATTAGAAGTGGCACAGTTATCTAATGTCCACTTTTTTATATGCTCTATAGAATTTTCAAAAAAAACCATATCCTCTTTGAATTCATCACTATCAAAAGATGTGTAGAGTTCATTTAAACTCCATTTCATATTCATACTAATTCCTCCATTTACAAAATTATATATATTGAATATATTGTACCACAATTAATAGAATAAAATACTCCATTATAATGTTGTTTAGTCGTGTGAAGGTAAAATAATAGGATTAAAAAAAGTAGGAGGCTCGCCCCCTACTTTTTTTTAGAAAATATATTCCTTATAATAGTTAAAATATCTACTATGTACACTAAATATCTCTGAAATGATTCTGTTGATTCAAGCGCATTAGCGGTAGTCTTAACTACTACCTCAGTAACGTCTTTTACGTTGTCAGAAATTTCAAAGCAATTTTTAAATGTTTTTGGGAATATATCCAATATCTCATCAATATTATCTTCGTTCTTTTTAAGAATTAAATTTACACTTGTTATGGTTTTTATAAGTTTTAGCAAACCGATTATAAGTACAACTAAAAGTGTTAAACCAAGAAGAATTAGCAAGCCTTGTCCTAATTTAAAAACATCTATAATCATTTACAACACCACTACCCCACATTAATTTGAATTACTTGTCACTCTTTTTTTTTAGAATTTCATCTGATAAATCATCAGTTACACTATCATTTATTTCAATAATTTCTTCCTCAACTAAAGCATCTTTAGAAGGCTTTTTTTCGTTTAGGTATTGAGAAATTTTTACTTTAGCATCAGCTACGCTATCTTTAGCGGAATTAACTTTACTATTAATGTTTCCTTTAAGCTCAACAGTTTTTCCTTTGATATTGTTCTTAATATCCTTAGATGAGTCAACAATATCTTTTCTATTTTCTTTACCAGATTTCGGTGAAAGGAGCAGACCTCCGATTAAACCACCAAGACTTCCAGCCGCAGTACTAAAAATTACTCTTTTCGCATTTTTTATTTTCGATTTCCTTTGTAATTCTTTTTTTCGTTTTGTAAACCAACTTGAAAATATCATAATTTTTCCTCCTTAAAAGTTAAAAACCTTATGTATATTGTACACAATGTGTTGAAATTTGTCAATAGATTAGAAATTTTGTAAAAAATATCATAATAATATTAATTAGAATTAACTACCATTTGTGCAATGTTGTTTGAATGATCACCAACTCTTTCCAGGTTAGTTAAGAGTTCAAGATATACTGAACTGCCAATAGGACTACATTCTAGTCGATTTAGTCTTGTAATATGTTCTTTTTTAAGTTTCTTTTCTAAGTCATCTATTTTGTTTTCGACATTCATAGCATTATTGGCGGATAATACGTCTGAATTTTCTAAGGCTGAAATTGCATTATCTACACAGTATTTTACAGTTTCAAACATATAGGTAACATCAGAAATTGCCTTTTGTGAAAATACTATGTTATTGTCCATTCTCGTTTTAGCTAGCTCACCTAGGTTATCAGCGTGATCTCCAATTCTCTCTATATCATTTACAACGTTATATAAAGAAGTGATAATCTCAGATTGGGACTCTGATAACGGTGTGTTAGAAAGTGTCACCATATAACTGGTTATTTCTCTTTCTAAATAATTTATTGTTACCTCGTTATCAATAACTGATTTCATCATATTTTCATCAGAATTTAAGAAGGCCTCCATTGAATTAGAAAGATTAAGCGCGGATAATCGTCCCATTCTAGTGACTTCCTTGATAAGTTGGCCAACCGCGATAGAAGGAGTTTCAAGTAATCTTTTATCTAAGTATTGCAGAGCAAGAACAGATGTTTTTGCATCTTCACCAGGTACTAGTTTATTAACTATTTTTACTAGAAGACCTATAAACCAAATTTGAATAAACACATTAGATATATTAAACAGTGTGTGTGCATTAGCTATTTGTCTTTGAGTATTTCCACCAAATAGTGGAACAACTTTCAATACAAGTCCGAAAGCAAACATAAACATTATTGTGCCCGTTAAGTTAAAAATCAAATGAAGTAACGCCGCTCTCTTAGCATTTCTAGTAGTACCTATACTTGCAAGAAGAGCAGTAACGCAAGTTCCTATATTGTCACCATAAAGTATAGGCAGAGCAATTGATAAGGTAATACCGTTATTTGCAGCAAGTGCCATTAAGATTCCAATTGTAGCACTACTACTTTGAAGAGTAGCGGTCATCCCAAGACCAACAAGAACTCCCATTAGCGGGTGTGCACCTAAAGCTAGAATGAGGTTTTTAAAGCCTTCCAGTTCTCTTAGGGGCCTCATGGAGTCTTCCATCATAGACATACCAACAAACAATATACCAAAACCTAAAACAATCTCCCCAAGGTCTTTTGTTTTCTTTTTTTTAGCAAACATAACTAATGCAGCACCAATGGCGAGAATAAAGGGTGCTATGTCTGAGAGTTTAAAGGCTATAAGCTGAGCAGTCATTGTAGTGCCAATATTTGCTCCCATAATAACCCCGGCTGCTTGAAATAAATTCATAAGCCCTGCATTTACAAACCCTATAGTCATTACAGTAGTCGCACTACTACTTTGAATAATGGCAGTAACACCTGCACCTACAAGTACTGCAAAAAATCTGTTGCTAGTTAAAATCTCGAGTAATCTTTTTAACTTTTCACCGGCGGCCTTTTGGAGACCATCGCCCATAAGTTTCATTCCATAGACAAATAGTCCAAGACCTCCTAAAAGTCCAAAAATCATCTTATAATCCATATTTATAACACTCCTCATGTAAAGAACATTCCTATGAAACCTTATCACAATAACATAAGGTTATGTTAACTATTTTAAATAAATTAACATAACCTATAAAATATAATGCGATTATTAACTTTCTTTAGAACTTATAACCATTTCTGCTATATTATTTGAATGATCTCCAACTCTTTCAAGATTTGTTAAGAGTTCAAGATATACAGAACTTCCTTCAGGGGTACATTCATTACAGCTTAATCTAGCTATATGTTCCTTTTTAAGTTTCTTCTCCATGTTATCGATTTTTTGTTCTACTTCTATGGTTTTACTTGCAGACTCTAAGTTAGAGTGTTCTAGTGCATCGAGTGCATTGTCAAGGCAATATTTTACCGTTTCAAACATATATGTAATATCAGTTAGTGCTTTGGATGTAAAAATGATTTTGTTATCAATTCTGGCCTTAGCAAGTTCACTTAGGTTCTCAGCATGATCGCCAATTCTTTCTATATCATTAACTACATTAAACAATGATGTAATAATCTCAGATTGATGTTCCGATAAAGGGGTGTTTGAAAGAGCTACCATATAACCAGTTATCTCTCTTTCAAGATAGTTTATTGTAACTTCATGTTCAATAACTGAGTTTACCATTTTTTCATCAGACTTTATGAAAGCATCCATTGAATTAGAAAGGTTTATGGAGGATAATTTACCCATCCTAGTAACTTCTTTGATAACTTGTCCAACTGCAATAGAAGGAGTTTCAAGTAACCTACGATCTAGATATTCAAGAACTAGAGCAGATGATTTTTCATCTTCGCCTGGTACTAATTTATTAACTATTTTAACTAAAACACCAATAAACCAAACTTGTATAAATACATTTGTCACATTAAAGAGTGTGTGTGCGTTTGCAATTTGTCTTTGAACATCTCCACCAAACATTGGAACAATTTTTAACACTGGCTTGAAGGCTAACATAAATATTACTGTGCCCGTAAAGTTAAAAATCAAATGTAATAGTGCGGCTCTTTTAGCATTTCTAGTTGTTCCTATACTTGCAAGCAGAGCAGTAGCACAAGTTCCAATATTATCTCCGAAAAGTATAGGAAGTGCAATAGCAAGTGATATACTGCCATTTGATGCAAGTGCCATTAATATTCCAATTGTAGCACTACTGCTTTGAACAGTTGCAGTCATGCAAAGACCGACAATAACTCCCATGAATGGGTGTTTTCCTAAAACTAAAATAAGGTTTCTAAATGCATCTAATTGACTTAGAGGTTTCATTGATGTTTCCATCATTGACATACCAACAAATAATATACCAAAACCTAAAACAATCTCTCCGATGTCTTTAGTTTTCTTTTTCTTGCTAAATAAAACTAAAGCTGCTCCAATTGCGAGAATAAAGGGTGCGATGTCTGTAAGTTTAAATGCAATTAGCTGCGCAGTCATAGTGGTACCAATGTTTGCACCCATAATAACGCCAGCAGCTTGGAATAAATTCATAAGGCCTGCATTTACAAAGCCTATAGTCATTACTGTAGTTGCACTACTACTTTGAATAATAGCAGTAACCCCTGCACCAACGAGTACAGCGAAAAATCTGTTGCTAGTTAGAATTTCTAGCATTCTCTTTAATTTTTCACCAGCAGCTTTTTGTAGACCATCGCCCATGAGCTTCATTCCATAAACAAATAGTCCAAGTCCACCTAAAAGCTGAAAAACCATTTTATAATCCATATTAATAACACTCCTCTGAAAAGAATATTCAAATGAAATTTTATCACATAAATGTTAAGTTAGTGTTAAGTTTCGATAGTTTATGTTAATTATTTTTTTTATATACTAGTAAACGACATTAATGTTAAGTAATTGTTAAGTTTTGATGATTTTAAATACATTTATACCCATAAATCTTATGCCAAAAAACATTGACAAATCATAAGAGATTATATATTATTGTTACACATATTTAATTGTGAGAAGAATCTATAAATGTGAACTAGACAACAAAAGGGGGACTAAGGATGAAAAAAGGTAAGAGTAACAAAACAAAATCAAATATAAGTCGTGGTATAAAATTTAAATTGATTTCAATGTTTGTCATTTTAATTTTTATACCGGTTTTTATTTCAGGAATGTCATCTTATTTTAAGGCTAATGACATTTTGAAGGGGAATTTAGAGGGGTCTACACTTGAAACAGTTGTGCAAACAAAACAAGCAATAATAAATTACACTAATTCATTTGAGCAGAGTGCAAATCAAATGGCAAGGGATCCCAATGTACAACAGATAAATGATCATCCAGAGTATTTACCGTGGATGACCGAAAGTTTTAAGGCTTTCATGGAAGCTCATAAGGATGTACAGGCAATTTATCTTGGAACAAAAGATAAAAAAATGTTAATATACCCCCAAATAATATTGCCGGCAGATTTTGATCCAACTTCAAGGCCGTGGTACAAAGTGGCTATGGATAAAAATAAAGTTTCTTGGACGGATGCTTATATTGATACCGATACAAAAAAATCTGTTGTATCAGTATCAATTCCTGTAACAAATAGTTTTAAGAATAATGAGTTTGTTGGAGTGTTATCAATGGACATATCATTAGATGTGTTATCTAAAAATACAAATGACCTTATTATTGGTAATAAGGGATATGTAAATATTTTAGATGGAAGTAAAAACATATTAACACATAGAAATAAAGACTCAATTGGAAAGCCGATGCAAATAGAAGAAGTAAGTAAAGCTATTGAAAATAAAGCAGAAGGAAATGTGGAATATACAAATAATGAATCTGGTATAAAGCAAAATCAGTTTGTATCATTTACGAAAATAGAAAAATTAAATTGGACTATAATGGCAACTATGAATATGAGCGAAATTAACGCTAACACAAATTCAATTTTAATTAATAATTCATTAATCGGTATTGTATGCTTAATTTTAGCAGTGTTTATTGCAGTATTATTTTCTCATACAATAATTAAACCGATAAAGATTTTGCTAGAGTATATGGGAAAAATTAAAAATGGTGATTTTTCTGTTAGGCTTAAAATCAAATCTAAAGATGAATTAGGACAACTTGCAAATGGGTTTAATTCCATGATAGAGGATGTAGGCAACTTAATTAGAAATATACAAATCGTATCAGAGCAAGTAAATGAATCCTCTGAATCTTTGGCAGCGAGCTCCGAAGAAACTAGTGCCTCGGGGGAAAACATACTAAAAGCTGTTGAAGAAATTGCTGTGGGTGCATCTCGTCAAGCATCCGAGGCACAAAGTGGGGTTGAACTTACAATCAAATTATCTAATAAAATTAACGAGCTTCAGGTGAATACAACTAAGATTATATCAAATACAGAAGAGGTTGATAAAGTTAATTTAAAAGGGGTTGGAGTTGTAAAAGAGTTAAAACTAAAAAATAATCTCAATGAGAAATCAATAACAAAAATTGAGACAGCTATATTGGAACTTGACGATAAAGCCAAAAATATAACGAATATTTTAGCTGTCATATCATCAATAGCTCAGCAAACGAATTTGCTTGCTTTAAATGCATCTATTGAAGCAGCTAGGGCTGGGGAAGCTGGAAAAGGGTTTGCAGTGGTAGCAGATGAGATAAGAAAACTGGCAGAGGGATCGAGCCATGCTACTAAAGAAATAAATATAATCGTAAATGATATACAAAGTGAGAGTAGTAAAACTGTCGAAATAATGAAGGAAGTTAAGAGTATGTCAATTGAACAGTCTGATGCAGTAGAGGAAGTTAATGATTCATTTGAACTTATTTCTTCATCTATAGAAGATATCACTGAAAATATAAAAACTTTTAGTAAGTTTGTTTATGAGGTAAATGACGATAAGGAGTTAATTGTTGACGCAATAAATAACATATCATCTATATCACAGCAAACAGCAGCAGCGTCTCAAGAGGTAACAGCATCACTTGAGCAACAAGGTTTAGCAATGCAAGAAGTATCAATAGCTGCTGAAAAACTCAATGAACAATCACTTAAACTTAATGATCAAAGTGAAAAATTTAAAATTTAAAATGTTCTAAAAAAGAGAAAGGTTACATAACCTTTCTCTTTTTTAGGATTTCAATGAGAATTAAAGCAAAAGCTCCTCCAATTAGTGCAGTTATAAGTTGAGGAATACCCATTGTGATAACTAGTTTACTCGCTATTTTCGAAGGTATGTTTAAATTAAATAATGGAATAAGTTTTGATACGGATATTGATAAAAATAAATATTTAAAGAAAGCACCAAATATAATCCCTAAATATTTACCATACTTACCCCGGTTATTTAAAAATATAAAAATAATAACGAATAATACGTTTCCTATAATTATAAATGGAAGAAAAGGTCCTAAAGCACTGGCAAGTTGACCAGTTAAGTATGCTAGTAGTGGTGTTAAACAGCCTATTAACACTCCATAAAAACCTCCACAAATTACAGATGTGAGTATAAGAACCGCATTAACAGCTGGTCCAACAAAAAATTGACTTATGCTGGGTAGATTTTTTCCAACTACTTGAAAAACAATAGCAAGGGCAAG
>Ga0209123_1003085_pt1 | contig 12996 bp, 8 predicted proteins | sample BarGraIncu00431A_FD_184500 | JGI IMG/M metagenome (GOLD analysis project Ga0209123, IMG submission 184500) | Arctic peat soil microbial communities from Barrow, Alaska, USA - Barrow Graham LP Incubations 004-31A (SPAdes) (version 2) | ecosystem: Environmental > Terrestrial > Soil > Wetlands >...
AATACTGCCAGATGAATAATTATCAGGATATTGTCATTCTTGGAGCTACAGGTCTCCGGGAAGATCATACACTTGGAAATATATCCTTATTGGCTGAATACGCTTTGAAAATAGAGAATATATGTCTGCTTACTGATTATGGTCGAATGGATGCCATCCACAAATCCACCAATTTCGCATGCCTGCCCGGACAACAAATATCCATTTTCTCATTGACACCGGATACCCAAATAACCGCTCATGGTTTGCTTTATCCCATCGAAAACAGGGTTTTCACCTCCTGGTGGCAAGGCACATTGAATCAAACGACAAGTGACAATTTTCGCATCGAAATGGATCACGGGCGTCTGTTGGTTTATAGATTATACTAATAAAATTGTTTTCTGACGCGGTGGGGCACCAATTGCTCAAGACTATTCGATGTCAACGGCATATAACTGAATAGTTGTTTTCTTTAGTTGTGCCTTGATGTCTGAAGGTATTCCTTTGTCTGTAACAATCGAATTGATTTTACTGATAGGAGCAATAAATGCAAAACTCCGTTTGTTGAATTTTGATGAATCAAAAACAGCTATGGTTTCTTTTGACATGGACATCATGGTCTGATTGATATTTGCTTCTTCAATATTAGGTGTAGAAACGCCTTTTTCAATATTAAAGCTGTCTACTCCAAGAAATAACTTGTCGCAGTAAAATAATTTCAATATAGATTCTGCAAGTGGCCCAACTGTGGAATAGGATGATTCTCTCAGATTCCCTCCTAACAAAATAACGTTGAACCTGTGGTATTTTGTTAGCTCTATAGCTATGTTGATGGCATTTGTAATAATAGTCAGTTTATTGAACGAATCCAGATTCTTTGCTATTTCCAGTGTCGTCGTTCCTGAATCTAAAATGATTGTTTCATTATCATTGATCAATGTTGCGGCAAACTTACCAACGGATCTCTTCTCTTTGTAGTTTTTTAGCTGTTTTTCCTGAATAGAAGTGTCATTACCAATGCCTACTTCCGGCAAACGCATCGCTCCTCCTCTGATGCGGGTAAGCAAATGCTTTCTTTTGAGTTCATTTAAATCTTTTCGGATAGTTACTTCCGAAACGTTTAATTCTTTGCTAAGTATGGTTACAAAGACTTTCGAATTGTCTTTCAATTCTTGTAATATTCTTGCTCTTCTTTCTTTGGTTAAATAGGATATTTCCATGCTCTTTTTTATATAAATAACTGTTATACAGTAATATATTGTTGTTTTTGTATTAAATTTTTCGGCGCAAATATAATCATAAGTTTCGAACTAAACGTTTTAGAGTCTTAAATTCTTTTATATGAAACATATCGAAACCTAATTATTGCCATTTGTTATTTTGTAATGTACTGAAAATGAGGTATTAAAGCTGAATTATTTTTTTATATGTTTTACAACATGAAAAACTAAGTTTCGAAACTTTTGAAAGTTCCTAAGTTTGCATCAGTGTTAATGCTAATTAATACTTATTAATATTATTTGTATAACAAACAAAAAAACAAAAAAATGCAGGAAGATAGGATGACTAATACCTATAAGGAGATATTCCAGCAACCGGTTGTCTGGAAAAAGGAATATCAGTTGATACTTGACGAGAAGGAAAGAATAAAAACTTTTGTTTCGAAACATCATATTTCGATAGACTCTGAAATCTTATTGACAGGAGCAGGTACGTCAGCATTTATCGGAGATGTTTTATCCTTTATTTTGTCACAAAAGGGTTTTAAGAATTGTAAGGCCGTTTCAACAACAGATTTGATAACACATCCCAAAGTCTTTTTATCAACGGAGAGAAAACAAGTTCTTATTTCATTTGCAAGATCAGGAAATAGTCCGGAAAGTCTTGCCGCCGTAAAACTGGCAAATTCCATCTGCAAAGAAGTGACACATATTGTTATTACCTGTAATGAGAAAGGGGCTCTTGCCCAAAATGCAAATCCTGAAAATACGCTTATGCTACTCTTGCCTCCTGAAACCAATGATAAAAGTTTGGCCATGACAAGTAGCTTTACAACGATGATGTTTGCTTGTTTACTTTTTATAAATATTGATAAAATCGAAGAACAACGACCGTTGGTTGATAATCTGTGTAAGAACGCTCAAAATATTCTGGAAAAATATGAAATGCCGCTCAAGGAAATTGCGGGACGCGGTTTTAATCGTGCCATATTTTTGGGATCCGGTGAGTTGAAAGGGATTGCTGAAGAATGTCATTTAAAGCTGCAGGAGCTTACGGATGGTGAAGTGATTTGCAAATTTGATTCTTTCCTGGGATTCAGACATGGGCCTAAAGCTGTCATCAATAACCAATCCGTCATTGTATATCTGTTTTCCGGAAATGAATATGCATTACAATATGAAAAAGATCTGGTTGCTCAAATAAATTCAAACAACAATGTCGTTGCTCAGATAGCGGTATCTCAGAATAAAATTGAGATCCCTTCAGTCCAGTTTGATTTAAACATTATCACGACAGCAACACCACAGTCTGATAATGAGTATGGGTGTATTCCATATGTATTTGCTGGCCAATTGTTTGGGCTTTTTAAATCAGTTGAGAGAGGTTTAAACCCGGATAGTCCTTCGGTTTCAGGAAATATATCAAGAGTCGTTGAAGGCGTGAAAATTTATGATTTCATGAAATAAATGAGCCGTATGGCAAAAAAAATAGAATAATTATATATAATATTATGGCAAAAACAGAAAAGATATTACAAAAGATTGCAGAATTAAAGGCTGAAACAGGAGTATCCAGAACATTGCTCGCTGTATGCCCGAATTCTACCTCCGTAATTAAAGCTGCATTCAGGGCCGCAAAAAGAAATAATGCACCCATTAAGTTTGCTGCAACCTTAAATCAAGTAGACGGAGATCGGGGTTATACAGGACTCAACCAGTTTGAGTTTACGAAATTGCTCAAAAACGAAGCCGAATCGATCAATTATAATGGCCCCTATATTGTTGCGGTAGATCACGGCGGTCCGTGGTTGAAAGATGTCCAGTCCATTGAGAAATGGGACACGGAAAGAGCTATGAATGGCGTGAAAAAATCTTTTGAGAATGCCATTTCTGCAGGTTATGACTTGATACATGTTGATCCGACGGTGGATAAATTCCTTCCCAAAGGACAAACAATCAATATTGACGTTGTGGCAGCGCGTACGGTCGAATTGATACATCATACAGAGACCTTTCGCCGTCAAAATAATTTGCCGCCTGTTTCCTATGAAGTCGGAACAGAGGAAGTTCATGGCGGTCTGGCAGATGAAACCACTTTTGACCAGTTTATTTCTCAATTGAAAACCGGTCTTGCTAAATGTGGACTTTCAGATATTTGGCCTTGTTTTATTGTTGGTAAAGTAGGTACCGATCTGCATACAACAACCTTTGATACAGAAGTGGCTAAAAAACTGACCAGTAAAGTTGCTCAGTTTGGAAGTTATATCAAAGGACATTATACAGATGGTGTAACAAACCCTGAAGCTTATCCATTATGTGGAATGGGTGCTGCGAATGTCGGACCGGAATTTACGATGAGTGAGTATGACGCCTTGATTGAACTGGAACAAGTCGAGATAAAGCTGTATGATGAAGGTTGTATTGCTCAACAGTCCAATATCAAGAAGGTTTTGTGGAAACTGGTTTATGAGTCCAATCGTTGGATCAAATGGCTTCACGACGATGAAGAAGGAAAAACTTTTGATGAGCTTTCGCAAGAACGCAGAACCTGGCTTGTAAAAACCGGCAGCCGGTATATCTGGCAACATCCTGAAGCCTTGGTTGCCCGTTATAAACTATATGAAAATCTGAAAAAAAGAGGTATTGATGCTGAAGAGGTTGTTTTGGAAAGAATAGAACACGATATGGATAAATACTATTATGCATTCAATCTGGTAAATTTAAATGATTACTTAGTATGAAAAAGTTCGATGTAATAGCTATCGGAGAATTAAACGTCGATTTGATTCTGAATAAAATAGACGGTGAACCCGAAATCGGCAAGGAAAAATTTGCTCGGGACATGATTCTGACGTTGGGTAGTTCTACTGCCATTTTTGCAGCCAATGTCGCTTCACTTGGTACCAAAACAGCGTTTGTCGGTATGATTGGTCAGGATAGTTTTGGCGATCTGATCAAAAAGAGTCTTGCATCCAAAAACGTGAATACTGATTTGCTGATAGAAACAGATAAACATGCTTCCGGAGCGACAATCGTATTGAGCTACGATGAAGACAGAGCAAATGTGACTTATCAGGGAGCCATGGATTTCATGAGTTTCAAGGATATTGACAAAACTATTTTTGAAGAAACAAGACATATCCATATTTCATCGATTTTCATGCAATCGGGTATTAAACAAGATTTAACCGATATTTTGTCTTATGCACTTGAAAAAGGAGCAACCACCTCACTTGATACACAATGGGATCCGACCGAGAAATGGGATTTCGATTATGCGAAAATTTTACCAAATGTCAGCGTCTTTCTTCCCAATGAAAAAGAATTGATTTTGCTGACACATTCGGCCAATATTGATGAAGCGATCGATAAAATTAAGCCTTACATCAATATTTGTGTCATAAAACGTGGCAATCAGGGGTCTTGGATGGTTCTGCATGGCGGTGCCATTCATAATTTGCCTCCTTTTCTGAATAAAAATGTTGTAGACACCATTGGTGCCGGGGACAGTTTCAATTCCGGATTCATTAACCAGTTCATTAAAGGTGAATCACCGGAGAAATGTCAGCAATTCGGGAACTTGATGGGAGCCATCAATACGACCGCTTCGGGGGGTACGGGTGCTTTCTCTTCTAAAGAAAATATTGTAAAGACGGCAAAAGAAACTTTCAAGCAAACTATTACACTATGACCCTTCAAGATAAATTAAAAGAGTGCCAACGCGAAAAGACCGCCATACTGGCAACGAATTTCTATAATCTGGAAACCTTGAAAGCAGTGTTGATTGCTGCTTCCAAAATGCAGGCTCCGGTTATTTTACAGCTGACAAAAAGTTCCATAGATTATATGGGTTTAAGTGAGGCTGTTTTGATGGCCCGTCAGGGATTGAGTGATTTCGGCCTGGAAGGCTGGATTCATTTGGACCATGGAAATTCCATCGATTTGGCACAACAATGCCTTGATGCCGGATTCGATTCGGTGATGATTGATGCCAGTGAAAAAAGTTTTGAAGAAAATGTGCGCATTACAAAAGATGTTGTAGAACGGGCTAAAAAATACAAGGCCAATGTTGAAGCCGAGTTGGGCTATGTTGCAAAGCTTGGGCAAGAGCAAGGCGGTGGTTTTACGACACCTTCTGATGCAGTGTCATTTGTAAAACAGACAAAAGTGGATGCTTTGGCTGTCGCAATCGGTTCAGCCCATGGCTTTTATAAATCAGCCCCAAAACTCGATATTGAAAGATTGGCACAAATACATGAAGCCACGAATGTAGTTCTGGTTTTGCACGGTAGTTCTGGCATACCCCATGAAATGGTGCAGGATGCCATTCGGAACGGAATCTGTAAAGTAAATCTAGCTACTGAAATCAAGGATACTTTTATGAGAGCTTTAAAAAATACATTGATGAATACGGATGAAATTGATTTGCGTAAAGTTTTTCCAAGTGCAATTACACCGGTTGTGGACTTGCTCTGTGAGAAATATAAAATGGTACGTTCAGCTAATAAATTAAAATAGACCAATGATGAAAAATATAACAAAATATTTGTCCGGAGATTATATTAGAAACTATGTTGCTATAACCTGTTTTTGCTTTTTAGCATTGCCTGTTAACGGGCAAAAGTTATCTGATACATTGTTGTTGAAAAATTACAATCCAAAATCCGTTTTTAATGTTCCGGTTTCAACCATTACGAAAGCAAAATATAAAGTCATCGATATTCATTCACATGATTATAATAAAACCGATGCAGAAATTCAGGAATGGATTAAAAATATGGATGCCTGTGGCATAGAAAAAACCTATATTCTGAATTGCAGTTGGATTGGGAACCCTTTTACTGAATATGTTAAGGAATATGCTCCCTACAAAGATCGTTTCGGTTTTTTATGCAGTTTTGATTATACAAATTTTGATAAACCAGATTGGGAAAAACGAGCTGTAGAAGCATTGGTCCGTTGTCATGAAATGGGCGCTGTCGGAGTAGGAGAGATGGGTGATAAAGGTATGGGCGATCTATATGGAACGCCAACCGAAGGTAAAGGAATCCATGTTGACAATCCTCGTTTGAAAGTGCTTTTTGATAAGTGTGCAGAATTGGGGATGTTTGTTGATATTCATATTGCAGAACCAATCTGGATGTATGAGCCTGTAAACGAGGAAAATGATGGTTTGATCAATGGCGAAAACTGGAAGGTAGACACAACACGTGCCGGTTGTCTGGGATACAATCAACTGATGAAAACTTTTGAAAAAGCGTTGGCTGAAAATCCCAAAACGACTTTTGTCGCTGCCCATTATTTAAATATGAGTCACGATTTGCCAAGACTGTCTGCATTGCTGGACAAGTATCCCAATATGTATGTTGACCTATGCGGACGTATTGCCGAATCGGCATCAACCCCAAGAGCAACCAGAGCCTTTATTATCAAATATGCTGACCGGATTTTATTCGGCACTGACAATGGCATTACTCAGGAAATGTATCACAACTATTTCCGGGTACTGGAAAGTAATGATGAGCATTTTTATTTGCCTGAAATTGGATACCACTGGTATTACAGTGGATTTAACCTACCGGACAAAGTGCTTAAGAAAATTTATTATCAAAATGCGGCAAAAATATTGAAAGCCGTGCGCAAATAATGATTTTGAAAATTCGCCGAAAACTAAGATCTCCTATCAATTATGAAAAAACACTAATTATGAAAAAGACACTACTGTTGCCCCTTCTGTTTTTGCTTGGCGTTTTTGCGACAAGTTGCAGAAATACAGAGATCAGTCATGGTGACCTGTCGATGAAAATCGATCAAAAGATGCGGGTAAAAATTACCTCTCTTAATAGCCGGACAAGTGATTTCTTCCCTGATTTCATTCCTGCAGATGAGCTGATTGCCAGAGAATTTGTTGCCAGCGAGTTCAAACTGGCCCGTGTTGAAAAGCAAACAAAGGGAGATGCTACTGTCTATATTTTAACCGGAATCTATAAGAATGATGGCTTTAAAATAGAGAAGCACCAGGAAATTACGGTTCCCAATGCTTTTAACAACATGCTTCTATTTCAGACCTACTATATAAACAGAGGTGAAAAGGAGGCCACCGTCACAGCCTGGGTCAATCATAAACTACAGATTTCTCAAACAGGAAAAGACTCTATCTGGTCCTTGCAAGCAAGTTCAAGTAGTGCACGTGCAGATTGGATTTTGCCTGTAAGTCCTGGATTTTACAAAAAGAATTATATGGGAATGAACAATTCCGATTATGGTGGCGGCATACCGGTAGTAGATTTATGGAGAAAAGACGGAGGTGTTGCCATCGGTTTGGCTGAGACCACGCTCAAATTGGTTTCGCTTCCTGTTGAAATGGGAAAATACGATCATTACGCTTCAGCAGAAATACTGAAGGAATATAACGATCCGATTGCCTTCAAGCAGAACGATACCATTCATACCTACAAAACTTTTATTCAGGTACACACAGGTGATTTTTTCGATCCTCTGAAACAATTCTCAAAATATATGCAAGCTCAGGGAATTCACTTTGTCGAACCGGAAGATGAGGCTTTTGAACCTGTTTGGTGCGCCTGGGGCTATGAGCGGATGTTTACTTTGGATGAGGTGATCGGAACCTTGCCAAAAGTGAAAGAGCTTGGTTTCAAATGGGTGGATGTCGATGACGGATACCAGATTGCAGAGGGCGACTGGGAAACTAACAGCCGCTTTCCAAATGGTGATAAAGACATGCGTCGTCTCACCGATATTATTCATAAAGAAGGGTTGAAGGCAAAATTATGGTGGGCACCACTGGCTGCAGATCCCGATACCAAGATCCTGAAGGAACATCCGGATATGCAGTTGCTTACTAAAGATGGGACGCCTGAGTTCATCACCTGGTGGAATAGCTATTATCTTTCTCCGGTAAATCCAGTTACAAGGGCATACACCAGAGACTTGTTAAAACGTTTTCTGTATACCTGGAATTTTGATGGCCTTAAGATGGATGGTCAACATATGAATTGTTGCCTTCCTGATTACAACCCGGCAAGCAAGCTGGATTACCCGGAACAGGCAGTAGAAAAATTACCTACTTTTTTTGAGGATATCTATAAAACCGCTAAAATTTACAAACCTCATGCCGTGATACAAAATTGTCCATGCGGAACAGCCATGAATTTTTTTAACATGCCTTTTATAAATCAGGCAGTATCATCTGATCCGACATCCAGTTGGCAAATTCGGCTGAAAGGAAAAGTGTACCGTGCCATTTTCGATAAGATAGCCTATTATGCCGATCATGTTGAATTGAGCGACAATGGCAATGATTTTCCAACACAAGTGGGAATAGGAGCGGTGATCGGTTCAAAATTCACCTACCCGAAAAACAATCCCTATGTGAAAACAGATTATGTCCTGACTCCTGAGAAAGAAACGCTTTACAAAAAATGGGTGGGTATCTATAATGATAAGATGCTTTCAAAAGGTAAATATCTGAATTTGTATGACATCGGATTTGATCGTCCTGAAGCTCATGTCATCCAGAAAGGAGACACTCTGTACTATGCTTTTTATGCAAAAAACTGGAATGGAAAAATAAAACTTCGCGGATTGAATGATAAAGAATATACAATATGCGAATATACGACAGATGAGAAAAAGACATATCGTTTAGATGGAAAGAACCCAACTATTGATAAGTCTTTTAAAGGCAGTTATCTAATAGAGGTATATTAATTTTCATGTGCTTTTTGATTTTTCAGTTTAACCATACCTCCAATTTGGTTAAACGACTTAAAGAGGATTAAACATTACCATAACTAATACTAAACTATCTTATGTCAACAAAAAAATTGCAGCTAATCTGCCTAATTTTTCTCTTTTGTTCGATTGGGGCATTTGCCCAGTCCCTTGTTAAGGGAACTGTCATCTCTGCAGAAGATAAACAGCCTCTGCCTGGAGTTAGTGTTGTCGTTGAAGGATCTTCAAGCAGTTCTATTACTGATGCGAACGGAAGTTATTCCATTCGAGTTCAGGACAATGGCGTTTTGCGTTTTTCATACGTCGGTTTCAATACGATAAATGAATCTGTCAATAATCGTAAAACCATTAATGTTGCAATGGCGGAAAAAGTCAAAGAAGTAGATGAAGTCATTGTTATGGGTTACTCCACTCAAAAGAAAGCTGAATTGTCAAGTGCAACCGTCACCATTTCCCTGGAGAACCTGAAAGATGTGACGACCTCGGATATCGGAACCATGCTTCAGGGAAAAGCTGCCGGTGTCATGGTTACCAGTTCAACAGGACAACCAGGAAGTGCCGCTGAAATCCATATTCGTGGTACGGGATCCATTTCTGCAGATGCAGATCCGCTTTATGTAGTGGATGGCATTCCGTCCGGATCATTCGATCCCAATGATATACAGACGATCACGATCCTTAAAGATGCAGGCGCAACGGCTTTGTTTGGTTCCGCAGCTGCAGGTGGTGTCATTGTAATTACTACAAAGCAGGCATCAAAAAATCAACCGGTCAAGGTTAATTTCAAAACCAATATGGGCGAAAAGGAAGCGCTGTTTGGCAACTTCTCTGTAATGGATTCACAAGAATTGTATTATACCCAGAAAAAATTGTACAGTGCTGCTTTATTTAAATTACTGCGTCCTGCAGAATTGCTTACCAGAAATTTTGACTGGATAAATACGGCATACAAACCCGGTCATTTGCAGGACTATTATTTATCAGTTTCCGGAAATTCCGGAAAGACGGGCTATTTTGCAAGTATAGATCATTATAATGAAGATGGTACACTGATAAATACCCATTATAAGAAAACTGCTGCCCGTTTGAATTTAAATACCCAGCTGAGTGATAAAATAGATATGAACATTCGTTTGGCATATACAAATTCGGATGACCAGACTCAGTCAAGCTATATGACCAGTGAAGATGCCTATTTCTATATGCCTTGGGATTCACCCTATGATTCTGAAGGGAATTTGGTGAAAATTACCAGTGCCGTTCGTCCTGATGATCAAAAAGCATGGTATTCACAAGACAAACGCAATTTCTTGCAATGTGAAGAATATAATTATGCAAAATCAAAGACAAATAGTTTGGTCGCTGATTTCCAACTTAATTGGAAAATATTTGATTGGTTGACTTTGACCACTTCAAACAGATATAATCAAAGTAGCTATAAATACATTCAATACATCGATCCAAGAACCTATAATCCAAGTTATAGCAACGGCTATTTATTGAATGACATCAATCTTTCTCAGGGAATATCAACAACAGATTTGATAAAATTCGACAAAACTTTCGGATTGCACTCCATCAATGCGCTGTTGGGATGGGAAGCCAGCACAAGCAAGACTGAGTATACATCCGCTTCCGGTATTGGAATGCCTAATGGCGTTGCCTCTTTAAATGCCTGTTCAATCAATGATATTTCCGGTTATGAAATTCCTGGTGCCGGTTGGTCTGCATTTGGACAGGTTCAATATAGCTATTCAGGAAAATATATTGCTACAGCATCCTGTCGTTGGGATGAAAGCTCGATTTTTGGACCGGACAACAGACTCGGAACATTCCCTGCTGCTTCAGCTTCCTGGTTGATCAATAAAGAAGATTTCTTGGCTGACTACGACGCTATTTCTCAATTAAAATTACGTGCCAGTTATGGTTTGACCGGAAACTCGAACATCGGTTCTTTCAGATATTTATCGACCTATAGCTTAAACAGCACTTATCAGGATAAGGTGGCAGCTACACCGGATCGTTTGGCCAATTCAGAGCTTGGCTGGGAAACTGCCTATATGGCTGGACTTGGTTTGGACATTAGCTTGTGGAATCGTATTGATTTGAATGTGGATGTCTATAGTATTGATAACAAAGGTTTGTTGTTGAATGTTCCGGTTTCTCCATCTACCGGTTTCTTTGACATTATGAAAAACTCCGGAAGTGTCCGCAATCAAGGAATCGAATTCCAGTTGAACTCAAAGATTATAAAAACAAAGGATTTTAGCTGGGAAATGGGATTCAATATCGGTTTCAACAAAAATAAAGTGATAGGAACTTATGAGGATCAGACTTTTCTGCAATCAAGCAGTTCCGGTATTTACCAACAGGTAAAGCCGGGTCAGGATATTTACAGCTGGTATATGCCCAAATGGTTGGGTGTTGATCCCGCAAACGGTGATCCGTTGTGGGAGAAACTGACATACGATGCCAATGGAAATGTAACGGGCAGAGAATCAACGAATGATTATACCCAAGCTGATTACCAAGTAGTAGGCAAAGCAACTCCAACATACAGCGGTGGTTGGGTCAATACTGTAAGGTACAAAGGTTTTACCCTTAGCGCCAACACCAATTTCGTGGTAGGCGATAAGATCTACAACTATACAAGAGAAGTGATGGATAACGATGGGGCTTATTTGGGATACAATATGATTTCCATGGAAAAGAACAAATTGGGCTGGAGTCGTTGGGAAAAAGAAGGTGACGTAGCAACACACCCCAAATTGGTCATGAATGGCAATAAATCTTCCAACAGCACTTCTTCACGGTATCTGGAAGATGGCAGCTATTTTCGTGTCAAAAACGTGACACTATCCTACAATCTTCCGGGCAAATGGACGAAGGCTGTCAAAATACAGAACTGCCGGTTGTTTGTTTCAGGTGACAATCTGCTCACATTTACAAAATTCTCAGGAATGGATCCTGAAGTCAGTTTGAAAACATCTGAATACTCTCTTGCTGGAATGTATGCCTATAATTATCCGATCAGCCGACAATATTTGATTGGAATAGACTTGGCTTTTTAATTGCTTAATTAATAATAGAAATACCATATATACAATGAAAAAGTTATTATTGATGACCATACCATTGATGCTATCCGTAACATCATGTAATCTGGACTTTTTCCCTTCCGATGCCATAACCTCCGAACAGTTGGCTGCGGATCCCAGTGGCTCTGTTTATTCTACAGATGGAAACTATTCAATGTTCAAGGATATATTGGAATATCGCGGCACAACCTATTCCGGTAATTCTTATATCCGTCATTACTTTCAGATGACAGAGTTCCAGAGTGATAATATTTGTCTTTCCGGACGTACGACAGACCCTATATATGAAGCTACTTGTTACAAACGGGATGCTACGCTTGGGAATGTGACTTACTTGTGGTGGTGTGCCTATCGGATCATTTATGGAGCCAATGCGGTGATTGAGATGAATGAAGATGGTGCTTCAGATGCAATTGATCATCTGAGAGGCGAAAACTATTTTCTTCGTGCATTGTGTCACCTTCATTTGGTCACATTGTGGTCCAAACCGTATTCTTTGGGGCGTGACAATTTAGGCGTTGTGCTTCGTACCAGTACCAGCTCGACTGAGACGAAACGTGCAACAGTAGGAGAAGTTTATGACCAGATTGTTGCTGATTTATTAAAAGCCATTGATTTGATGAGCAAAGGCAGTACCCGTGGAAATGCAGGTTATGTATCGAAAGCTGCTGCTCAGGGTTTGTTGTCTCGGGTGTACCTCTATATGGGAGAAAATCAAAAAGTGATTGATACTGCTGACGACATGCTGGCCGGAGCCGATCCTTCTTCAAAGTTAGAGCCGACGGCCACTTATTCTTCTTATTTTGCCAATGCACTGACTTCAGTTGAAACATTGTGGGCAGTAGCTCATACTGCTTTGGAAACAAGAGGACAGGAATCAATTGGCTCCATGTACCTGAATGATGGATTAGGTTGGGGAGAAGTGTATTCATCCGATCCTT
>Ga0209123_1003086_pt1 | contig 12988 bp, 9 predicted proteins | sample BarGraIncu00431A_FD_184500 | JGI IMG/M metagenome (GOLD analysis project Ga0209123, IMG submission 184500) | Arctic peat soil microbial communities from Barrow, Alaska, USA - Barrow Graham LP Incubations 004-31A (SPAdes) (version 2) | ecosystem: Environmental > Terrestrial > Soil > Wetlands >...
ACCTGCGAGGTGGTACTATGATCGAGGTAACGGATAATCAAGAGAATCAATTCATCAAGCTGGTCGGCCTCTCCTCTTTTCTGGAACAGCAGGCCAGCCTGGATGAAAGCCTGGAAGAGATCGTCGCGAAGTCTGCTGCCATTCTGAACACCAGAAACTGCTCAATAATGCTTTTCCGCAATGATGAACAGGGAGAAGGGGTCAGTCTGAGGATTTTTGCCAAATACGGTGAGTTTCCCCAAAAAGCAAGCACCGAGGCAGTCAAGGTTAACAATGGCATTGCGGGAAAGGTTGCGGCATCGGCCCAGCCACTGCTGGTTCAGGACATAGACAAATCCGAGTTCCTACCGCTGGCCCGCAGGCCCGAATCGTCCAGTAAAAGCTTCATGTGCGTCCCCATAATCATTGGAGGCAAGGTTATCGGCGTCCTGAATGTCAGCAACCCTGCCGACAATCGAAGCTTTGATAAGAATGACCTGAATCTCTCCGTCTTTGTCACCCTGCTCATCGGTCGATCGGTGCAGGTCATTCAGCTGCAGAATCTTCTCAAATCCAAGTTCGCCCAGATGGCCGTCATGCAGGAAGCCAAGAACGCTATAACGGAAACCTCACTGAGCGATTACGACGCGGAGGTTTTGGTCAAGGTGCTGTCCAAGTCCTTTTATCGGGAGATGACCTCGGCCGGCTTTACCAGAAACCATATTGTCAATGCCGCCACGGAGATCATCTCACAGCTGAGCGAAAGCATTTCCAAGCATGACCGCCGGATCAAGCGCGAAACTGAAGTCGAAACTTCACACTAGGGGACGAGATGACCATTTCAAATCAGACCATAACTGCCATACTGGAAAAAGCCTGCGCCGCACCCTCGGGCGACAATTGCCAACCGTGGCGCTATGGTTTTCAGGATGACATCATCTCGGTCTACAACATCCCCAGTCGGGACGTATCGCAGTTTAACGCGAAGCAGCGAGCCTCCTATATCGCCCTCGGCGCATTCATAGAAAATGCCGTCGTAGCCGCCGCCGCACACCAGCTCACCGGACAGGTCACCTATTTCCCTACCGACCCGGACCCCAACCTGGTTGCCCTGATCAAGTTGGTCCCGAACGCCGACCTCAGAGAACCGCTGGCTCAGGAAATCGACGATCGTTGTACCAATAGGCGCCGCTACCGGGGCGGGGCCCTGAGCGCTGCTCAACAGCAGGCGCTCATCGGTTCAGTGTCTACGTTCCCGCAGGCCAGGGTGCGGATATTTTCGGGCAGTGACCAGAAGCGGATTGCACAGGTGATAGGACTTAACGACCGTCTTGTTTTTGAAAACAAGGATTTGCATGCCTTTTTATTCGACCATATCCGGTGGAATGCGGCAGAGGCCAAAGAAACAGGGGACGGACTCGACATCGGGACGCTGGAACTTGCTGCGCTTGATGACCTTGCCTTCAGGATATTCAAGAGCTACGACCTGGTGCAACTGTTCAACCTGATGGGAGGGTCCCGGATTATTGCCGCCAATGCCCGCAAGCTGGCCATGTCCGCCGCCGCCATTGGGGTAATTACCATGCAGGATACCACATCTCAGGACTACCTTGTGTGCGGTCGTGCATTGGAGCGGGTCTGGCTTGAAGCTACCCACCAAAAGCTTGCCTTCCAGTTGATGACAGGCATAACGTGCCTAATAGGTAGAGTCATGGATGAGGATCCGGGCAGTCTGAATGCAGCCCATGCGGCAATGGTGAGAGAAGGCCGCCAGACGCTCTCTTCTGTCATAGGCAACGACAAGGAAACCCCTGTGATCATCTTCCGCGTTGGACACGCGGATCCACCTAGCGTTCGATCACTGCGTTTGCCCGTATCAATCACCTCTTTATAGCCAGATATTCCAGGGGCAAGCACCTGAGTGGCCCTGAATGCTTACTCGTCCTGCAGATCCCCTAAAGGAAATTGCTGGACTTCGAAAACCCTCCCCGCGATTAAGCCGGGCAACTGTTACGGATGCGCCAGCCGCCATGCAGCTACGCGGGACAAACCACAAAAAAAAGCAGCGGTCAATGACCGCTGCTTTTTTGTTAATACCTGCAGTTCTTGCTTAGGCTTTGCGGCGTTTGAGTCCGATCAGGCCGAGCATCCCTGCGCCAAGGAGAGCCAAAGTGCCGGGCTCAGGTACGGTCGATACGTTCAGCTGGCCGCCGCTGTTGAACACCAGATCAACTCCATTAGCAGACACGATCTGCTGTAACTGAAGCAGGTTATTGGTGTTGGCAAGACCGAAAGCCTCATACCCGGCAGGCAGATTGCCGAAATCGACACCGTTTGCAGTGAACACGCCGGGGACGACATTGCTGAACACGCCGGTCAGGTCAGACGTTCCATTGATACCAGCTCCACCAAGAATGGTGCCGTTATTGTGACCACCAGAGGGAGTCAATGTTGTCAGTGTGGCCAGCAACTGGGTGCCAGCGTTGGTGGTGTTGAAGTCGGTATCGAGATAAAGCTTAATGGTGCCGGTTCCGGGGGTGATAACATAATCGAATCCGGTTGCGGTTACGTTGGTAACCTTACCAGTCATGCCCTCGATGTCGACGTACAGGTGTTTGTACGTGGTGCCAAACGCAAAGCTGTTTATATCTGTCGAGGCGCCGGGCTCTACATAATATTGCGTGAGATTGAGCAAACCTGATTCAGTGAAGGTGTCGCCATTTTGCAGGGTATACGGGTTGGAGAAAGACTGCGTTACCGTCGACTGGCCATCTAAGGAAATGTGGTCAATGTTGGTGTAGGTTCCCGCGCCATATGCACTCAGGTCAAGAGTCCAATTGTTGGCCACAGTTGCATGGGCAGCCCCAGTCAGAGCGACTGTGGCCAGCATTGTTGCGAAGATGGTAGTTAACTTTTTCATTTGATGTATCCTCCTTGGTTTTGATCACTTAGGATGATCATTATCGTAAGTAGTTGCTTCATAACTATTCCATTCATAGCAATCGGTGTGCCAAAGGCATAACTGGCTGTTATAACGATGATATCAGATCGCGACAGCCCCTCCCTGGCCCATGTGTAAGAAATCACGACGGTACAAAACCGCTTCCTGGTACATCCAACGCTCAGGAAAAGGCTGTTTGCTGAGCGCTCCCGGACGTGAGCTGCGCCTTCTGGGGCCGGTTGTGCCGGCTCATCCTTGTCACCCAAGGCCGACAGGGTCCCCGTCAGGTGGGATTTTGTCCCAAGCACACGCTATCGGCCGTAATAACAGGATTTTTCTGGTGTGGGGTAAACCCGTCCCAGTTGGTGCGCACCTGGCAACAGCGCCTCCCACAAGGAATCGTGGGTAAAAAGCGCAGTGAGAACCCTGAGTTTCCATTCGATTGCCGTAACAGGTCAAAAAAGTAGGGATTTTGTGAAGTAACGGCTGATTCGGGGAGAGGAAATGCTAAGTAAAACGGGGGGAAAAAGAGGTTTTTTGGCGGGAGCTGCAACAGAGAAACGCCTGCCAGCGAATACTGTAAACATTCCCGACAGACTGGCAGGATTTACTCCTAAGGCCGCCAGGCAACTGGCAGAATATGGGGGGTTCAATTATCAATAACTAATATAAAATTTGACTTTTGCTGCGTATGGCACCGAAGAGCGCCATACGCAGCAAAATGAGTGGTGGTATCATGAAGGGGCCGCCTGGGGAATGGCCAGGCAGTTAGCGCCAAATGGAGCAAGAACAGTGTCATTACTATCGGTTGCGCCGGAGACTGGAAATCGGAGCTGAGAAGCAGACACTTTCGGCTTCTGCGTATTTTTTTAAAAGATGCTCTGGAGCTATGCTTTTAGCTGTGTAAAGTTTTCTGACAGACCGTTAGATAGGCCCTTGGAGCAACATAAAAACTGGAGATCCGTCGCTAGTCAACAAACCATCCCTAATAAACTCATGCTAATGGAGTCAGGTTGTGTTTCTTCATCAGATCATACAGTGTCGGGCGGCTCACGCCCAACTCGTCGGCAGCCTTCATGATGTTGCCGTGCTGGCGGTCGATGGCGACCGCAATCAATTCCCGCTCCACCTTGTCCCGGACTTCACGAAGCGTCGCCGGCAGTTCCAGCACCGGCGCCGCGGAAATCTCCGCCGTGAAGCCGAGGTCTTCCGGCTCGATGACGGCGTCCTCGCTCATTATGATGGCACGCTGCACCCGGTTCTGCAATTCCCGCACGTTGCCGGGCCAGGGATAATTCCTCAGATAATTGACCGAGACCGCACTGAAGCGGCGCACCTTCTTCTTGTGCTCGTCGTTGAACTTGCGCAGGAAATAGTTGGCCAAAAGCAGGATATCCTCCCCGCGTTCCCGAAGTGGCGGGAGGTTTATCGTGATGACGGAGATGCGGTAATAGAGATCCTCGCGGAACAGCCCGTCCGTGATCGCCTTGGCGATGTCCACGTTGGTGGCGCAGACCGTGCGGGTGTCTACCGTGATGTCCTCGCGACCGCCGACCCGCTGAATGACCCCCTCCTGCAGAAAGCGGAGCAGTTTCACCTGCAAGTTGAAAGGCAGCTCGCCGATTTCATCCAGGAAGAGCGTCCCGCGGTGAGCGTACTGTAGCTTCCCCTGGACCGTGGCATGGGCGCCGGTAAAGGACCCCTTCTCGTAGCCGAACAGCTCGGATTCCAAGAGGTTATCCGGTATGGCTCCACAGTTGATCGCGATCAGCGACCCACCCTTGCGGCAGCCCGCCTCGTGGATTGCCTGAGCCACCAGCTCTTTACCCGTACCGCTCTCACCGGTAACGAGGATCGAGGCGTCGGACGAAGCGACCTTCTTGATGGTGGCAAAGACCGACTGCATCGCCTGGCACTGGCCGATGATCCCGCCGCAATTGGCCGATTTCATCTCGATGGATTTCTGCAAGGTGCGGTTTTGGTCCTCGATGTTCGCCAAGTGGAAGGCGCGCCCGATGATGACCTTGAGGTCGCTCAGCACGGGCGGCTTGGGGTAGAAATCATAGGCCCCGAGCTGGATTGCTCTCAGGGCATTTTCCCTTTCGCTGTTGCCGGTCAGCATGATGATCTTGGCGTGCGGATTGAGCACCAGCATCTCGGCCAGCCCCCGGAACCCCTCGTCAGAGGTGTGCTCGTGGGGAGGAAGCCCCAGATCGAGCAGCACGACCCCCGGCTGAACCTTCTTAAAAAGCGATAGTGCGGAGTTGATATCGCCGGCCAGATGCACGGCGTACTCGTCCCCCAGCCCCCACTTGAGCTGCTGGCGGATGTCAGAATTATCATCGACAATCAGTAGCTTTTCCACGGCCCTCTCCTTGATAAAAATCCGAATTGCGGCAACGTATCAAATCCCGCAGAAAAACACCTTACCGCAAAGACGCAAAGTTCGCAAAGGAATCTGGTAAAGATCCCCTGACAGCGCCCTGGTAATTCCTGATGTCCTTCGAGGTGCGATTTTGCAATTATTCCATTGATGTTCTTTGCGTCTTTGCGGTTCAAAAGCCGTTTAGGGGCGTCCCTGATACGTGTAGTCGTCACGCGGCCAGGCCTTCCCGGTTTTGCCAGACGACTCTCCCCCGGTGACTGCCGAGTCGCCGAGCCACATGGTGAAGGTCGTCCCGCTTCCCGGGGTGCTGGAGACCTCGAACCTGCCGCCATGCGCTTCGAGAATCTTCCGGCTCTGGTACAGGCCGATTCCGAGTCCCTGGCTCTTGGAAGTTCTGAACGGCTTGTACAGTTCGGTGCGAATGAAACTGGAGGTCATGCCGCAGCCATGGTCCGTCACGGTGATATAGGGCACCCCGTTGGCGGCGCCGACGTCGATGGCGACCGGCAGCCCCGGGAGGGAGGCCTCGATGGCATTCACAATGAGATTCATGACGACCTTCTGGATCTCCCCTGCGTCGACGTTGACGGTCAGGTCTCTGCCGGTCACGACGAGCATGCTGCCGGCGAACTGTGCGGCCGTCCCCTCCACCAGAGCCAGCAGGCTGACCGGCTGTGGGGAGTAGAGCTCCCGGTCCCCGAGGTTTTTCAGGCTGGCGATCAGCCGCTGCATCTTAGCGACCGTGTTGCCGAGCGACACCAGCATGTCCTGCTGAAATTCCGGGTTGGAGATGTGGCGCGGAGCGTTTTCCAGGATCAGGGAAAGGTTGGAGACCTGGTTTTTCAGATCGTGGGCCACGAAGGTTGCCACGTTGCCGATCGCCTCTATTTCGCGCGCCTCGGTGACCTGCTCCGACATCTTTTGGTACTGAAAGGCCAGGGAGGCCTGCCGCGCGATGGTTTTCATCAGGTCGTAATCTTCGTAGATATAGACCTCATCCTCCTTGACGAGCGGTCCCAGGGCGATGAACCCCTCTATGTTGGGGCCGTCGAAGATCGGGACGATAAAGGAAATCCGGTGGGCCTGGAAGAACCCTTCGCTTTCGGGCATTATTTCCGGATTGTGGTCCTTGACGCAGACGACCCAGGCCCGCTCTTTCATGAAGCGTATCAGCGCATTGCCGGGTTGGATCACGTCCTCGATCGGCGCCATCTGATGGCCGGCCGTCATGGTGTAACCGCCGCAGCTGTCATGGTGCAGAAAGAGCGCCGCCCCGGTCATCCCGAACACATCGCAATAGGCCGCGAGAATACGCTGCTGCAGCTCTCCGCTGGAGCGCGAGGTGGCGAGCTGCATGGTGAAGTTAAGCCACTGGGTGCGGTAGTCGTACTTATTCTGGTAGAAATTCTTGTGCAGGATGACCTTTACTTCGCGCCTGACCCGCACCGACATGATCCCGGTCAAAAGGGCGATGCCCAGCAAAAAGGCGATGGAGACGGTCACCGTCCGGGGAAAGGAAAAGCCGAAATGCTGCATCCCCTCCCCCAGGAGCCCGATCAGCAGCAGATAGGCGCCGACCGCGAGCAACACCACCGATTTCATCGCCGCCTGGCGCGAAATGCCGATCCGGACCTTGATGCGCCGGTGCAAGAGGGAGTACGCCGTCAGGGCCGTCGCCACCAGGTACATGACGGAGCGCACCGGCAAGTAATCCAGATTAAGGGTGCGGTACAAAAGCGCCTGGCTGTAGTAGAAAATCAGCACCGCCAGGATCGTCCCCAGGCCCAGGGTGTCGAACTTGATGGTAAACCGGGCGCCGGGCGACGCGCTGACGTAGGTTTTCTCGAACTGCACCAGCGCGAACACCAGGCAGGTCATGATCCAGAGGTAGTAGTAGAAGCCGATCGGGTTGAGAAAGATCATGCGCTCCGCGGGGAAGTCGGGGGCGTAGCAGATCGCTTCGAGAGGGGTCGCCACCGGGAGCACCACGGTGAGAAAGGCGAGTCCCAGAAAGGCCTGCGCCCCCCGTCCGGATGCGCCGAGGCCGGATTGACGGGCGAAGGTGAGGCTGCAAAGGATCCACAACCCCGGAAGGAGCGACTCGGCTACGACCGCGCACTGCTGGAAGAAAAGCGCCTCGCCGGGCAGAGAAAGAGCACCCAGGTCGAACAGTTCCAGCAAGGCGGTCGCGCTCAGAGCGGCACAAAGGTAGAGGCTCGGACGGGAGCGCTCCCGGTACAGGAAAAAACCGGCCAGTCCCAGCAAGGCGGCAGCAGCAAATAGGGAGATTACTATGTCGGTCATATTTTAGGGCTGATACTCTTTCATGGTGCTTCGTTTAGGGAGCGCCGGAAGCGAGGCGGGCGGCGCCGGGACCCGGCATTCAACGCTCCTGCGCCCCCAGCACTTCCGCGATCCTGGAGGCAGCCCTGCCGTCCCCGTAGGGGTTGTGGGCCCTGCGCATCGCCTCGTAGGCGGCGGAGTCGTTGAGCAGCAGCAGCGCCTCAGTAACGATCCTTTCCCGATTGGCCCCGACCAGCTTCACGGTTCCCGCCTCCACCGCCTCGGGACGCTCCGTGGTGTCACGCATGACCAGCACCGGTTTTCCGAGCGATGGGGCTTCTTCCTGCACTCCCCCGGAGTCCGTAATGATCAGGTAGGAGCGCTCCATCAAGTAGACAAAGGGAAGGTAATCGAGCGGCTGGATCAGGTGGATGCGCCGCGAATGGCCGAGTATCCTGCGCACCGGTTCCTGCACATTGGGGTTCAGGTGTACGGGATACAGGATTTCCACGTCCGGGACAGTCTCAGCAATTTTGCCCAGAGCGTGACAGATCTGCTCGAAGCCGTCCCCGAAATTCTCGCGCCGGTGTCCGGTGACGAGAATCAGACGTTTAGCGGGATCGAGAAAGGAAAACTGCGCCTCGAAGCGGCTGCGCAGGGCCCCGTCATGATGGAGCCGGTCGGCAACGGCCAGCAGTGCGTCTATCACCGTATTTCCGGTAACGGTAACGAGCCTTTCGGGCACCCTTTCCGCCAGCAGATTCGCCTTTGCCCTTTCAGTCGGAGCGAAGTGAAGGTCAGCCAGCACCCCGGCCACGCGCCGGTTCACCTCCTCCGGGAAAGGGGCCTGCTTGTTCCCGGTCCGAAGCCCCGCCTCCACATGCCCTACCCTGATGCGGCTGTAGAAGGCCGCCAGCGAGGCCGCCATGGTAGTCGTGGTGTCGCCGTGCACCAGCACGATATCTGGCTTCTCCTTATCCAGCACCGGCTTGAGTCCCTGCAGCACATTGCAGGTGACGTCGAAGAGGTCCTGGCCCGGCTTCATGATATCCAGATCGTAGTCCGGCCTGATTTCGAAGAGTTCCAGAACCTGATCCAACATCTGCCGGTGCTGGGCCGTTACGCAGACGACGCTTTGAAACCTTTGGGGATATTTTTCCAGTTCCTTGATAACCGGAGCCATCTTAATGGCTTCCGGCCGGGTGCCGAATACCGATAGTACTTTCAAATTACTGCCTCCATCTTGAATCTTTGTTCCGGTTAAAGGCCATGTACCAGCCAAGTGCCGAGTCCAGACCCTGATCGATGGTATGGCTTGGCCGGTATCCCAGGAGTGTTGCAGCTTTGGTGATGTCAGCCTGGGAATGGAGCACATCTCCCGCCCTGAAGTCACGATAGACGGGGGTACAACCCACCAGGTGCCGGTAGTGCGGCAGCAGGCGGACACGCAGCTTTTCAAAAAGCTCGTTAAAGGTGGTGCGGGCGTTCAGAGCTGTGTTGTAGACCTGGTTGACTGCAGCCGGCTCAGTGCTGGTCGCGGCCAGCAGGTTCATCTGGACCACGTTCTCGATGTAACAGAAGTCACGGCTAGTTTCGCCGCTGCCGTTGATATAGATCGTTTCCCCCTTGATCAAGGCCCTGAGCCAGCAAGGGATCACTGCGGCGTAGGCCCCTTCCGGGTCCTGCCGGGGGCCGAAAACGTTAAAATAGCGCAGACCGATGGTTTCCATGCCGTAACTGGAGGCGAAGACCTGGGCATACAGCTCGTTGACGTACTTGGTGACGGCATAGGGGGAAAGCGGTTTGCCGATGCGGTCCTCCAGCTTGGGAAGACCGGGATGGTCACCGTAGGTCGAACTGCTTGCCGCGTACATGAAACGCTTGACCTTGGCATCCCGGGCCGCCACCAGCAGGTTCAAAAAGCCGCTGACGTTGCTGTCGTTGGTTGCGATCGGGTCGGCAAGGGAGCGCGGAACCGAGCCTAGGGCCGCCTGGTGCAGGACATAATCCACCCCGCGGCAGAGCTCGTGGCAGGTGTCAAGGTTGCGGATATCGCCCTCGACAAAACTGAAGCGGGACCACTGCTCCGCTGAGACCGCCCGCTGGACCTCCAGCAGATTGCTGCGCTTGCCGGTGGAGAAATTGTCCAGCCCCAGCACCCTTTGATCGAGGCGCAGCAGTTTTTCCAGCAGGTTGGAGCCGATAAAGCCGGCAGTTCCGGTGACCAACCAGGTCTTCGGCTGCGCCGGCAGCTGCTTCAACACCTCTTCATAACATCCCATAGGGCTCCCTTTGGCAACAGTCGGCACAGAATCCCCGCCAGGTCACAAGCGCCAGACCCTGATTCCGGCGGACTTCAACTCCCGCTGGTCGTAGACACCCTTCACATCGACCAAAAGCGGGTTTTCTCCCATCAAACCGGTCAACTGCGCGACTCCCCAGGAACGGAACTGCTGGTGAGAAACCGCCGCCACGACGGCTGCAGCCGGCGCAAGTTCCTCAACTGGAATCAGCGTCACACCATATTCGTGCATGGCTTCGGCCGGATCGGCATAGGGGTCGCACACCTGGACCTCGATACCGTAATCCTGAAGCTCCCGGATAATGTCAATGACCCGGGAGTTGCGCAGGTCGGGACAATCCTCCTTGAAGGTGAGACCGAGCACGGTCACCCGGCTGCCGCGAATATTGTGGCCGGCGTTGATCATCTCCTTCACGGCACGCTGGGCGATGAAAGTCCCCATGCCGTCGTTGATGCGTCGCCCGGCCAGTATCACCTGGGGGATGTAACCGATTTTCTCCGCCTTGTGGGTCAGGTAATAAGGATCGACCCCGATGCAGTGCCCCCCCACCAGACCCGGCTTGAACTTGATGAAATTCCACTTGGTGCCGGCCGCCTCAAGCACCTCGTTGGTATCGATCCCCATGCGGTCGAAGATCAGCGCCAGTTCGTTCATCAGCGCGATATTGAGGTCGCGCTGGGTATTCTCGATGACCTTGGCCGCTTCGGCCACCTTAATCGACGCGGCGCGGTGCACCCCGGCGGTCACCACGGACTCGTAGACCCGGGCCACAACCTCCAGAGTCGCGGCATCCTGCCCGGAAACCACCTTCTTAATCCGGGTAAAGGTGTGTTCCTTGTCACCCGGGTTGATGCGCTCCGGAGAGTAGCCCACGGTGAAGTCCCGCCCGCAGGTAAGCCCCGAAACCCGCTCTAAAACCGGCACACACTCGTCCTCGGTCGCCCCCGGATACACCGTCGACTCGTAAACCACGATGTCTCCCTTTTTAAAGACGCGACCGACCGTTTCCGAAGCCTTGAACATGAGGGTCAGGTCAGGCTGGTGTGCATCGTCCACTGGGGTCGGCACCGCAACGATGTGGAAGTTAGCGCGGGCGAGTTCCTCGGTCTTTTCAGTGAATAGGATGTCCGCGCTCTGCAGTTCCGCCGAGGTCACCTCGCCGGTGCGGTCGTGGCCGGAATTGAGTTCGGCAATCCTCAGGCTGTTTATGTCAAAGCCAACAGTCTTGCGCACCTTGCCAAAGGCGACCGCCACTGGAAGCCCGACGTAGCCAAGACCGACTACGGATATAATTCTGTCAGTCTGCATAGTTTCTCCTTCATCATTTCCGTTCGCTTCCGGGTGACCGGCACATCACGCTACCGGCGAACGTGTCAGATTATTTCGGCAGGAATTCGTGTATCGCAGGCATAAAGTCCCCGATGAAACGTTCTCCAGTTGCCGCTGCGGCCGGCTCATCGGCACCGTAGGGCAGAGAAATGCGGATGAAGGACGCATCGCGCCGGCGGTTGAGGATCGAGTTGGTTATCTCAGCTGCCTTAAGACTGTACTCGTCGCTGATCGTCTTGGCCTGCACCTGGAACCAGTAAAGAAACAATTCCCTGCTACCGCCTTTCTGGTAGACAGCCTGCACCAGGTTGATCTTGGTGCCGGAGACATCCAATAGCCTGCTCCTCGTGGAAACCTCCTGCCAGCCGCTGCCGGGCAGACAATGCTTCGGCGAATGAATCTCGCCGCTTTCCTTGCCGCCACCGTGGTAGCCGATATAGATATCGACCGTTTTCCCGTCGGCAGTCGAGTAACTTCGGGAAAGGGTGTCGGTAGCCATCAATACCTTCTGGACGTCTGCAGTCATGGGATATTCCTGCGTCATGTGCCATCCGGAAACGTCCGTCGGGAACTGGTCCAAAGGTTTATTCATGGGTACCTGAAGGTCCTGGTGCAGGTTCAGATAGAGCGCGCCTGCTGCCAGCAAGAGGAAGACGGAGACGAATTTCACAACCAGCGACTGCGGTTCCCGGACCACGGCCAACCGGTCCAGCGTGGTTCTTTGCGGCTCAAGCCCCGGAGCCCCTTCCGTGCCCCTGGCCAACAGGGCCCCCAGCGACACCAGCAGCACCATGGCCAGGGCAAAGACGACCATGCCGGCAAATTCATGGAAAAAGCCCTCGGCGGCCTTGGCTCCCCAGTACTGCGCCAGGATTCCCGTCACGATAACCCGGATGGAGTTGGTGAAAATGGCGATAGGAACGGCGGCGCAGATCAGCAGCAGGCGCCGGAGCGAAGAGATGCGCAAGAAGAAGGCATAGGCTACCGCGAGCGCGAGCAAAGAGATCAAGGAGCGTATGCCGGAGCAGGCGTCGGCCACCTCGAGGGTCAGGTCGGGAAACATGATGATGTTCCCTTCGCGCATCACCACGATCCCGATAGCCTTCAAGGTAGCCACCGAGACCTTGGTCACAAAGATCTTCAGCGGGAAGGCTGCTGCATCATAGATGATGTAAGGGATCGGAATCATGAAAAAGAGATAGGCCACCGGAAACAGGGCGATCCTGAAGACGCCCCTGCCAAAGAGATACAGTACCAGACCGGCCAGGATAACGACCAAGGATGAGCGCATGCTGAAGTATTCGGTCCCGAGCCAACCGATCATCAGTTGCAGGAGACCAAATAGTACCAACGCCAGGCCGGCATTGCAGCGAGTAACCGGGGTATTTTTCAACTCATCCCAACGGGTGTACAGAAAGTAGCCGGAAATGAGCGGTACAATGAAGCCATGGGAGTAATTTTCATCCTGAGACCACTGCTGCACCATAGAGGGAACTATCTTCCAGTACAAACCGAGCAGAAGAAAAGCCACACCAATTAAATACCAACGGTAGCTGCGACCGGTTTCTGCGAATGTCATGGTGCCCACCTTCCTAAACATTGAATGTGTTATTTTAAACTAAACTCAGTAGTGTCCGGTTAAGAAATTGCTTGCCGGACTGATCTCGAAAACCTGAATACAAATAGCGTGTCGCCTCATTTTTTTCTTGACTTGAGGTGGAAAATCGGCGCGGCGCATTCTCGTAACTATCCTATATGACAGGAGTT
>Ga0209123_1003087_pt1 | contig 12987 bp, 6 predicted proteins | sample BarGraIncu00431A_FD_184500 | JGI IMG/M metagenome (GOLD analysis project Ga0209123, IMG submission 184500) | Arctic peat soil microbial communities from Barrow, Alaska, USA - Barrow Graham LP Incubations 004-31A (SPAdes) (version 2) | ecosystem: Environmental > Terrestrial > Soil > Wetlands >...
GAGTTGATCAGGTCTTTTCCAATTTCCAAAATCTCGTTGGCACTGTATTTTGTGTCAAGTCTTCCAAGTTCTTTTTTCAGGTAAATAGTTAATATATCATAGGCTTGTATGTATGCTACGGTATGATCATGGCTGGTAGAAAATTGTTCATCAATCATAAAATAAATATTACCGAGAAAAAGCCTGATATCTACATTGCTCCGTAAAAAGAAATGGTCGTCCAGGTTCGTAGTGTTGCACCGGTAATACTGATAAAACTCCAGATTGTCATTGGTAAAAGAATGGATTTTATTTATTTCCGCGGTCAGAAATTTCCGCTGGACTTTGTTGCTGCTATTCGGACGCTTACTCTCAATCAGAAAGATCTCCGAATGGTATATTAACTTACTGAAAACCTTAGGCTTGATCTTTTTGAAGAATTTTATTTCATCCTGCACATTTTTAAAACCATTTTGCAGGACGACTTCCCTTATTTCCGCGAGTGCAGTTTTACAATAAGCAACAGCTTTTTGTGAACTAACCAAAATATGATCAGTTTCTGATTCTAATTCAGCTAAATTTTTCTCAAGATCTTCAATGATCTCTAAGCATTTTGCATTTGACATCGGTTAGGATTTAATAATTTGTTAAATATTAGGTGCACGTAATAATTCTATAAATATAAAAATTAATTAGCGAAATAACTTAAATTGGAAGTAAATAATTTTGCACAATGAACAATTTCCTCTCGACATCTTAAAATAAGATTAATTACAAATTTGAAGGTTTATCGATAAGTAATTAATAATACCATTTTATTTATATACAATTACATACATAAATATCACAATGAAATATGCACGTAGTTTTTATCAAGTAAAAACGAGATAAATATATATTCTGGCATGATTAGTATGGATTATACTAAACACTTTTTCGGTTTTTTTTAGATAACATAAATTGCTTTTACGCGAAAATCAGAGTGCATGGATTAAAATAAAATTTTCCCGACTGGAAGTCAGTAAAGAACCAATGCAAAGTCTTGGGTGCACGTTAAAGCATAAATGTATATCCGAGTAATTCGTTAGATTTATCCATTACCGTATAATGCAATTAATAACTGAGTAATTAAAATTAAAATGAATGAGATATTAGCGCTCGATAAGCTGACCGTCATTTAAGTAGATCGATTTTAATCTAAATATTGTGAATTATTTGGTATGAGAAAAATTTGTCAAAAGGGCCAAGTATCATTCGATATGGATAGATTAAATAACCTTTAAAGAAAATGAAGTAAAGCAATTAGCTTGGCAAATTATTATCTTAATTTGGAAATATTGTTTCATCAATGTCTTCTATCTGGTATTTTCGTTTTAAACTTATTGATACTATTTGCTAGTTTACTTTAAACTTGAAAGATATGTGTATTTTAAATTATTTCTGTAAATCTAATAATTGCTACATTAAAATGAGAACATTCCACAATTCAGTAAATATGGAACCGCAGCATACAAAAGCCTTTTAAAAGCTAAGCAATATATGGTCAGTATCTGATTTTGATTCAATTAATTTTTCGTCAAGATCTTTTGAGATCCTGATACATTCAACACAAGACATAAGTTAGTTTAAATAGATTGAAAAAGAAGGTTAATTTGTATTCACAGCACACCTAAACCCAGTATTGAACAACGAGGTTTCCTGAGTATTAAAGGCCCGGCCGGTGGTTGTATAACTGTTTTCTCCATTTTGATCAAAAAAGAAGGAGCCACCGCGAATGACTATTAATTCAGGATTGTTTTGAAAAGGGATATTACTACCCGGATAAGGTTTGTAAATGTCAGAACACCAATTCCAAACGTTTCCTCCCATATCTGCCATCCCGCACGGTGTTTCTCCATAATGACCAACCGGAGAAGTGAGGTCAAATCCATCTAATCCCTGCTTTGCAGAAAGATCTGTACCCTGCCAAACATTGGCCATATATTTTCCACCGATTATCAAATTATCACCCCAACTAAAGCGTGATTTACTCGTGCCCCCACAGCGTGCTGCATACTCCCATTCAGCCTCGGTAGGAAGTCTTTTACCAATCCATTGTGCATATGCTTTTGCATCGTTCCAGCTAACCTGGGTTACCGGATGATTGTCTGCCGCCGGAGATGTTTTTTCCCCGATAGGATATTGCCAGTTTGCCCCTTTTATAAGAATCCAACCCGAAGTTTTAAAATCAAAAACACCGGAATCTCCAAATTTCTCTGCATCGGTTTTAAAGCCTGTTGCCTGCACGAAGCGGCGGAAATCAAATACTGTAACCGGATATTTATCGATTTTGAAAGATTGAATTGAAATTTCATGGACAGGTTGTTCATTCGGTAGGCCATTTACAGAACCCATCTTGAAAGTTCCACCTTTAAAATAAACCATTTCACCCTCTTTGGCGGTTACAATAGTTTCTTTAATACCTTTGGGACCAATATTTTCATCTTTGGTCTTAGATTTGGTCCCCTTATTATCAGAACAGGACAACAATACGATTGACAATGCAAATATTAAACTACGAACTACCATTTTTTCTTATTTGATTTAATTGTACTACTTTTTTACGAAATTATTAAAAGCATTATAAGTACCACCTGTACGTTCACGCTCCTCGTAATCGGACTGTTTCTTTACCCATTGTTCAGCCAATACTTTCATTCTTGCATCGGCATGTTCAAAAAATAGCTGGTAAGCACGGCAAAAGCGGGGTTGCCTTTGGTCGTTTGGATCTTTAATACGGTCTTTCGTACAACCTCCAAAACATTTCGTGTACCATGGGCAGAATTTGCATTTGCGGGGAAGTAATGCTTTGACTTTACCAAACTCATCCTGCTTCTTTGAATTGAGCATATCGATGATTTTGCTTTGACGAATATTTCCAAGCCGGTGACGGGGTTCAACAAAGAAGTCACACGAATAGACATTCCCGTTGTGTTCGATCACAACGTAAGGTCCGCATTCTTTCATCATTGTACATTCAGGTGATTCCAATCCCACATAACTGTGAAAAACAGATTCGAAGTGGCGAACCGATGTGGTTGGCTCACCATTTTTGAAATCGTTAATCCACAAATCGAAAAGTGTGATCAAAAATTGACCGTATTTTTCATCTGTCACTGAAAATGGCGCTGCTTTCGATGGATCATCTTTGTCTGTCTCCACGATCGGGATAAACTGCATCCAGGTGAGTCCAAGATTTTTATAGTAGTTATAAAGCTCTTCGGCATAATTACTCGAGTAGTCAGTAATGCAGCACATCGCATTAACCGCAACACCTTCTGCTATCAACATTCTCGCGACTTCCTCCACTTTCTCCCAGGTCGGATGAAGGCCCTTGTCTAATCTATGACGGTCGTGAATATGTTGTGGCCCATCAAGTGAAAGACCGATTAACCAATCGTATTTCTTAAAGAATTTGGCCCAATCGCGATCGAGTAGCGTTCCATTTGTCTGGAAGCCGTTTCCTACCGACTGTCCATGGCCATATTTCTGCTCCAGTTCAATAGCTCTTTTGTAAAAATCTAATCCCATCAAAGCGGGTTCTCCACCTTGCCAACCTATTGAAACGGCATTCCCCGACTGTTGCATTACTTGTCGGATCATCTCCTCCTGAATTTCCTGGGTCATTCGATGAATCTTGGTTTCAGGAAATAGTTTTTCTTTCTCAAGGTAAAAACAGTAAGTACAACCCAGGTTACAATCAGGACCAGAGGGTTTGACTAAAACAGTGGTTAATGGCCGAAGCTTTTGAAGCATATTTTATATATTTAATAAATCAATACAATTGTAACCGTCTAAATTAAATATTTTTTGATCATTTACTTATTATCAGTTCTTAAAATAAAAGAAAATTATTGTTATATGACACTTTCATCAAGATGCTAATCAGCTTTAAAAAGGCTACTATTTGAAGATTTTTTCAATTAGTAGCCTTAGAATAGTGTTATTCGAAAATCAATAAATTTTTTTAAATAAAGGTTTTAGTAATTCAGTGTTAACGAATTATAATCAGCAAAGTTTGCACTCATTCAAAGGACATTAATTGCACAAATATTTTAACGAATAAATCATTTTTCAAGTTGATTTTCAACGGATACAATACTTGCCTGATGCTTTTCAAGTATTATTTTCATTTCTGCTATGATATCAGGATGTTTATCTGCAACATTATGCCTCTCAGATGGATCAATATTTAGATTATAAAGTAATGGAGGATCCTGCACTGTAACAACCTCACTACCATATTCCGGTTGTGTCCTGAAATGTGCCTTATAATTACCTTTTCGGATGGCGAATATCTGAACATCACGATAATAAAATACAACATCACGCGGATCTTTACCAGTGCCGAATAAAACCGGAGAGATATCATAACCATCATAAATCCTGTCATTTGGAAGACTAACATTGGCGAGTTTACAAAATGTAGGTAACAAATCCATTGTTGTGCCCATTTCCATGATTACTCCTGGCTTAAGTGTTCCCGGCCATCTGAAAATAGTAGGTTCTCTCATTCCACCTTCATATGTTCCCCCTTTACCTCCTGTGAGTAAACCTGCACTTCCTCCTTGGTCCTGAAAGACTGTCCAAGGGCCGTTGTCAGATGTAAAAATTACAAATGTGTTCTTATCCAGTCCATTTTGTTTTAATGCTGCCAGGATCTCCCCGACACTCCAGTCCAGTTCTTCAATTACATCACCGTAAATACCCCTGAGACTTTTATTCTCGAATTCTTTTGATCTGAACAAGGGAACATGGGGCATTGAATGTGCCAAGTATAGAAAGAAAGGTTTATCTTTATTCTGTTTGATGAATTTTGTGGCTTCCTGGGTATATCTTTTTGTTATAGTAGTTTGATCAGCAGGTCTCTCAATAACCTCCGAATTTCTCATAAGCGGCACATTGAAATAATCAATCTTTGGGCTAGTCACATATGATATATAATTAGCGGTTTCTTTAACATCCATATCATTGCTGTAAGGAATTCCATAATAGTAATCAAACCCATGTGAATTGGGCGCAAACTTCGGCAGGTGGCCCAAATGCCATTTCCCTATACAAGCAGTTGCATATCCTGTTGTTTTCAATGCCGATGCAATTGTAACCTCTTTTTCAGGCAGTCCTCCTTTTGAATTAGGGAATAAAACCCTACGTTTTTCGCTGCACATCCCTGTTCTAATTGGAAGTCTCCCTGTTAATAAACCCGCCCTGGAAGGAGTGCATACCGGTGCCGCCACATAAAAATTCGTCCATTTTTGACCTTCTGATGCCATTTTGTCAAGATTGGGTGTACTAATAGTTGGATGGCCAAAAACACCCACATCTCCATACCCCATATCATCAGCAAGGATGATTATAAAATTGGGTTTTGATGCCTTAACTCTCTCTATTGCAAACACATTTTGATGGTTTGCTAATCCAACTGATAATAGGCCGGAAATTAAAATTATACTACTACTCTTGTTTTTCATAATATGATATTTATACAATTTATTAATTTGTTCCTTGTTTTTCCCAGGGAATAGCTCCTGCTATTCTTATGTGCTGAGATAAAGCGGATTTCAACTCCTTAAATTGTGGCAGGTTTATATCCAGTGGATTCTTTTCCAACGGATCAGCCACTATATTGAAAAGTTGATAATTTTCGAAAGGTGTATTTTGCAACAACTTAAATTCTCCCTTACGCACAGCGTAATAGCACAAACCTCCGTAATTGCCGCCTTCCCTTCTCATGAAAAATACTATCCGGTTATCTTCCTCTCCCGTACTCTTGCCGAGAATACCCGGCATCAGGTCTATTCCATCTATAGTATGCTTCACTTTAATTCCAGCTATCGAACAAATTGTAGGGAAAAAATCCATTGTTAAAGTAAGTTTGTCATCAACTCCTTTTTTTAGCACCCCATTCCATACTATACAGGTTGGTACCTTAATTCCCCCTTCGTAAAAATCTTGTTTCCCCCCTCTGAGATTTCCATTGGATGCTCCACTTGGAAGATGACCGCCATTATCAGAAGAAAACACGATGACTGTATTCTCATATTGTCCTGTTTTTTTCAATGCATCGATGACTCTTCCAATATTTTCATCCAAGTGTTCTATAAGAGCGATATTCTTTGCCCGTTTTTCATCAATATTACCTTCTCTAAGCTTAACCTTCTCCAGCCATTCTTCTGGGGGTTGAATAGGGAAATGCGGTGCGTTATAAGCCAGGTACAAGAAGAAAGGTTCCTTCTCATTCGCTTTTTCACTTATATAATCTATTGCCCAGTCTGAAAAAATGTTTGTGGCATGCCCCTTCGGAGAGATTTCAGTTCCATTCATTCGCATATAATTGACACCTTCGCGGAGATGAGTATAATAATCATCCATCATATCGCTCAGGAACCCATGAAAGAAATCGAATCCTCGCTCGTTGGGCAGATTGGGTGATTCCAGTCCTAAATTCCATTTGCCAATAATTGCCGTTTGATACCCGGCTTTTTTTAGGACTTCTGGCAGTGTTATCGCAGATGGCAAAAGGTATCCCCAGTTGTCTGACTTATTGCCTCGGACAAGACCGGGTACTCCGACCATATCGGCATAACGGCCAGTCATTAGACTGGCCCTGGTGGGTGAACAAACTGTGCAACTAGCGTAAAAATTGGAAAACCGTACACCATTATTGAAGAGTTGATCAATATTCGGCGTATGAATATCTTTTCCTCCCTGGCATGAAAGATCGCCATAACCGAGATCATCAGTTAAAATAAAAAGGACATTGGGTTTCTCACTCTTCATGACAGCAGGCGAACTCATCACAGGCAGGCTTAACAATAGGGCAGGAAATGTCAGAAATAACTTGTTTATCATTTTGTCGGATTTTTTGAATATGCAGGTCTTATTTCTTTTGTTAAAGTCAAATCAAAAGATACAGCCTGTCTGTATAATTTTTTAACAATCTGCGGATTGGACTCCGCAATATTTTTGGTTTCACCAATATCAGATGAAAGATCATAAAGCCAAGGAAGTGAGGTTGATGGTCGGGTATCCAGCAAAGATTCCTTAACAGGCTGTTTGCCTGCCCATTTTTCACTCGGTTCAAGAAAGTGCAGTTTCCATTTTCCTTTCCGTATTGCAGCCAGTTCGCCATCCCGGCCATAATAACAAAGAAAGGAATAAGACGATTTTGCATTTTTATCTGTTAGGAGCTGGAACATATCCTTCCCGTCTATTATACGGTCACCCGGAATTTTTGCACCAGCGATATGGACCAGCGTTGGAAAAAAGTCCATCATTGTTGCCATTTCATGACAAATACTACCAGCAGGGATTATTTTTGGCCAGCGCACAATGAGTGGTTCCCTGAAGCCTCCTTCCCACGTACTGCCTTTTCCTCCGTGTAATGGGGCAGCTGCTACTCCTGATGGTCCATTATCCGAAGTAAATATTACAATAGTATTATCAAGGATCCCGACATCTTTCAGTTCCTTTATTATTTCACCGCAACTCCAGTCAAGCTCCTCGGTCATATCACGATATAAACCGTTTATTCCTTCGTGCCTGCGAAATTCTTTTGAAGCAAATAAAGGAATATGGATTGCACTATGAGCCATGTACAAGAAAAAAGGTTTTTCTTTATTTTTTCTGATAAATGAAATAGCTTCCTGAGTATAATTTAATGTAATTTGATCGTATTCAACTTCACTATTCTTTTTTATCAGGGTATTATTTCGAAACAAGTCAGATCTTCCATGATTGGGACCTGGCATCCCATAATAATAGTCGAATCCCTGTGCATTTGGCATGACTTCCGGCAAGAGGCCAAGATGCCATTTTCCAATGCATCCAGTAGTATAGCCTTCTTCTTTCAATAATTCTGCAATTGTTATTTCATTAGGATTCAAACCACTATGTGTATTGGGGGGAAGAACTGCAACATGCAAATCAACCCGTTTTGGATAACATCCAGTCATTAAACTTGCTCTGCTCGGAGTGCAAACACATGCCGGAGTATAAAAATCAGTAAATCGCACACCTTCCTTTGCCATTTTATCCAGATTCGGAGTTTTAATCTCAGTTGCTCCATAGCAACTCAAATCGGCATATCCTAAATCATCAGCAAGGATGAAAACAATATTAGGTTTTTCAGTGACAGATGCATTACTACAAAATGGGAGTAGGGCAAATGAGCTGATACCGAGAAAAACGGAACTAAATTTTAAATTTGAAAATGATCCAGACAAACTATCATGATTAAAATTATTCATCATATTAATATGGTTTTACTTCCTGTTTTTTTAAAACAATAATCAAAATTAATCCAGGTTAAAAATGTTTAGCTGGCTTTTTCCAAAAGAATTAATAATCTGAAATTGCAAAGCCGAAAATTAAAGGACTATCCACTCTTTTTGTAGTGAATAGTCCAATATAAAATATTAATTCACTGAAATCGCTGCATCTGTCCAATTTACTTTCCAATTGTCAGCATCACCAACCCGGATTCTGTGTCAGACTCTTGTTTAAAGAAAGTTCGCTGTTTGGAATAGGCAATAAGTTATAATATTCCAAATATCCATCAGGGAATCGGGTCTCTATTAAACTACCTGTATGATCATTAATTACAAGTGGGTACAAGTCTTTCCCAATTTTCCATCGCTTAATGTCAGACCAATATAATCCTTCCAAAGCAAATTCAATACGTCTTTCGTGCCTTAGTTTTCCACGTGCTTCTTCACGAGTTAATCCCATTGGTAAGGAAGTTATTTTGACGTCGGTACGTTCTGTTCTGATTCTATTGATCAATGCAACTGCCTCATCCACATTTCCATTCGTTTCTATAATAGCTTCAGCTTTCGACAATATCACATCTGCATATCTTAATAAAATGTTGTTCAAAGATGATTGGCCTGATGGCGGAAGTGCGGATTCCGGTTCGATACGGTATTTCCTGGTGCTTAGATGTTTGAACCTGTTTCCTGGATGGTTGAAAGCACCGCCAGGATACAGGTAGTTGGGGAAACGATATCCAAGGATATAATCCCCTGGAACAACAATTGTAAATTTCAGACGTGGGTCACGGTTTACATAAGGATTGCCGGGATCAACAGGTGACCCATCTATTGTTTCATAGGCCGCAACCAGGTTGTCGGTTGGCACATAACGGCTTCCCCTGGTCCAGCTCCCTGTACCTGTTCCACAATACTGATCAACAAAGGAACCTTGAGAATTCTCCCCTGCTATATATTGAATATCAAAAAGAACCTCCTTGTTGTTTTCGTTCTCCAATTTAAATATACCAGCGTAGCTCGGGAATAAAATGTATTTATTCAACGCTTCAATTAAGTTTGCTGTTTCTAAAACTTTGTCATATTTTCCCTGATACAAATAGGCTCTCATTTTCATTCCCAAAGCGGCTCCTTTAGTCGCTCTTCCAATCGCAGGTGCATCAACCTTTAAATTGACGATCGCAACATCATAATCAGCAATTGCCTTAGTCCATGTTGCCTCGGCTGTGGCCCTTGGAATGTTCCTTGCCTCTTCCGATGTGATGCTCGATTCAATTATCGGTACGCCTCCATATGACTCTACCAATACTGAGTAGGCAAGACCACGCAAGAAATGGGCCTCTCCATTATAGATTGCTTTTAAATCATCTGTTAGCGTCACAGTTTCAAGTGCTTTAATCAAATAATTTGCCCGAAAAATGATGGTGTAGCACCGGGTCCACCTGAAAGTAACTATTTCGCCGTCACCGGAAGATAGTTGGCCGTTGCCTATTTTTGCTATAGGACCGTTTCCCCAGTTGAATGCATTGGGAGTCGCTCCATCAAGAATACCAAATCCAAACAATCCCTGATTGTAGATGGAAGTTTCGCGCAATAAACCGTAAACACCATTGAGCAGCAATTTGATATCCTTTTCATCCTGTGGAAAGATGGCCGAAGTAATTTTATCCTCGGGAAAGAAATCCAAATATTTATCTGCGCATCCATTGGAGGTTATGAGCAAAATAAAAATCAAACAGCTCGTTAATATATTTCTTTTTTTCATGGCTTTAAAAATTAAGATTAACACCAATTGAAATTATTCTTGGAACAGGATAAAGATTGGTTCCTGAATTAAACGTGTCACGTTCAGGATCATAACCTTCGTAATCTTTGCTAACCAACGTATAAATATTCTGTGCATTGGCGTAAACATAAATTTTCCGAACTCCCAATTTAGATGCTAGGATATCGGGGCAGGTGTAACCAAATTGAATATTTTTTAGTTTAATAAAACTGATATCATGTACCCAAAAAGAAGATTGTGAACTGTCCCATGTATTATTATATCTGATGCTTGGGATATTTGTATTCGTATTCTGGGGAGTCCATGCATTTCTCCATTTTGTTGATATTGTCCTGTTTTCCCAAGTCAGATTGGTAAGGGGATTTTGTGTAAAAACATTTACGCCGACTATGCCCTGAAACAAGAAACTTAAATCAAACCCTTTGAACTTAAAACTAGGTGTTATTCCGAACGTAAATTTTGGGATGGTATTTCCTAAGCCCTGCTTGTCTTCAAATCCAAGTTTGCCGTCATTGTTCACGTCCTCATATTTCAGGTTACCTGCCTTTGGTTTATAACTATTTGCCGACATATGGGTGGCAGCTTCCGCATCAGTTTGATAAATTCCGATGGTTTTATAACCATACAAACTATTGTAAGAGTATCCCTCCCTGATCAGGTACAACTGGTCGGGTGAATCTCCTCCCCTGAATTTTGTAACTTCATTTTTGATATAAGTCAAATTAAAGCCAATGTTATATCCAAGTTGATCCTTGCTCTTAACTTGATTGTCATAATTGAAATCAAATTCTAATCCAGTATTTAGCATTTCGCCAACATTTTCATAGGGTGCCTGAATTTCGCCCAAAACAAGTGGTATTGGTAGTTGAACAATAATATCAGTGGTTTTTTTCTTGAAATAATCAACCACAATAGATATCTTGTTATTTAACAATCCAATGTCAAGGCCAAAATCAAGGGTTGAGGTAGTTTCCCATGTAATATTTGGGTCAATTAACGAAGTTACCGCAGCACCTGGGACAAAAGTTCCACCACTGCTATAACTTAACGCATTATTTTGATCTATTACCGTTAAATATGGCCAGTATCCCGAGATATTTTGATTTCCTAACTGTCCCCAGGATCCACGAAGTTTAAGATTTGAAAACCAATCTAAGTCTTTAATGAATTTTTCATCATTCAGTCGCCATCCCGCAGAAAACCCAGGGAAAATTCCCCATCTCGAACCTTTCTGAAAACGAGAAGATGCATCAGCTCTAAGGTTGGCTTCAAATAAGTATTTATCAGAAAAAGAATAGTTTACACGTCCAAAATAAGAGAACATCTTCAACCCGATCATATTGCCATTCCCTTGAATACCTGATGTCCCAGCGTCTACTTGTGTTAAGCCTTCTTTAGGAGGGCTTGTTCTTCGCGCATAAACATTTTTGATTATTGTACTTTCCATTTGCAATCCTGCTATTGCTGAAAAATCGTGAACCTCTGCAAATGTTTTATTGTAGTTAATCGTTGTAAACAGGTTATTATCAATAGAAGAAATATTACTTCTGTTCATCTCTATACCTTCCCTATTGAAATTTTTTGTTATGGTCTCTATGCCGGTGTCTGTGTAACCAAATACACTTTGGTTATATTTGTCAATAAGATTCCAGTTGCCTGTTGATGCAAAAGTTGTTTTTAATAGTAAGTTTTTAGTAAATTTAATTTCAGCTGATGTATTCACCGAGATAAAATTTGTTTCTGTTAATGTCTTTCCATTTGCTGCGTCAATCAATGGATTTCTATTGTCATAAAGAAGGATCCCTTTATTATCTATAGCTTGTACTGAGCCAAAACGCCCATCTTGGGTATAGGGAGCAATATAGGGTGCCGCCCCATTAAGCATATCAAAAACACGGCCTAAAGAACCATATGTAATATCGGCATAAGGCTCGTCAGATGCCCTCCTTGAGTAATTTATGCGGCCACTTATTTTGAGCCAATTATTTATTTGCGATTCCAAATTGGCCCTTATACCATATTTTTCACTTTTAGTGTTCGGTACGATGCCATCCTGGTTCAGATAATTAAATGACAAAAATGAAGAAGTTTGCGCTGATCCGCCCCTTATCGAAACATTGTGTTCCTGAATGTTAGCCGGTTTAAACAATTCCTTAAACCAATCAGTATTGGGATATTTGTAAGGGTCGTTACCAGTTTCAAATGCTGAAATCATATAATCAGGGAATACAGCACTGGAGCCATCATTCACCAGGGCTTGATTGGACAATTTCATGGATTCGGCACTGTTGTTAATCAAATTATATCTTCTGCCTAATGTTTGGACACCAAAATAAGAAGTGACATTGACTTCCATTTTTTCATTGATCTTTCCCTGTTTGGTTGTTATCAGAATAACGCCATTCGCAGCTTTCGATCCGTATATGGCGGCACTGGCTGCATCTTTCAAAACTGACAAACTCTCGATGTCATTGGGGTTTAACTGATCAAATGAGCCTTCAACCCCATCGATGATGATCAGCGGATTTGAATTGTTCATTGTGCCCCAGCCTCTTACACGTAATTGAGCTCCATCGCTGCCAGGTTTTCCAGAATTCTGACTTACCCAAACTCCTGTGACTTTTCCCCCAAGAGCCTGAGTTCCATTCGTAATTGGACGATTAGATAACTCACTGTCAAATTTTACTGTTGAGATAGAACCGGTCAGGTTAACCTTTTTCTGAAATCCATATCCTACTGCAACAACTTCTTCGAGACCAATTGCCTCATCAATAAGAACTATGTTAAATTCCGTTTTAGTGCCAATCGCAATTTCCTGCATTTTCATCCCAACAAATGAGAAAACCAGTATTTTTGCCTCTGCCGGCAATCGCATAGAGAAATTTCCATTGTTGTCAGTAGTTACACCAGTTGTAG
>Ga0209123_1003088_pt1 | contig 12983 bp, 7 predicted proteins | sample BarGraIncu00431A_FD_184500 | JGI IMG/M metagenome (GOLD analysis project Ga0209123, IMG submission 184500) | Arctic peat soil microbial communities from Barrow, Alaska, USA - Barrow Graham LP Incubations 004-31A (SPAdes) (version 2) | ecosystem: Environmental > Terrestrial > Soil > Wetlands >...
CGACATTACCACCTCACTTCGCCCCGGTGAAGTGGGAAACATTTATATCCGCGGCGTACGTTCGCTTCGAACCGATGCCAACACGCCTCTTGCCAACACGCCTCTTTATGTTGTTGACGGAATTCCCCTTTTGTCGGGATCAGGTATTGAAACGCTGAATGAGCAGGATATAGAATCGATAGAAATACTGAAAGATGCTTCGGCAACCGCTATTTACGGTTCGAGGGGCGCCAACGGCGTTGTGCTACTCACAACAAAACGCGGCACCGATGGACAATTTCAGATCAACTACTCGGGTTCGTATACCAGCGAAAAGATGATGTGGCGTTCGCATTACATGGACGTGGCGCAATTCATGGAATTCTCGCGCTGGGGCGCATATTATGCATCTTATAATTCAACCACCGGCACATACTCAAGAGCGCCGGGTAATGCGCCAACCCTTGCCAACGATGCCACTATTAATTATTTTACAGCCGAACCCACTGCATGGCAGAATATCCAGAAAGGCTGGGCAAGCGGCACATGGGACCCCTCTCAAGTCGAAACATTCGACTGGATAGGAGTGGTAACGCAACCTGCCCATACCCAGGAGCATACCCTCAGCGCGAGCGGCGGTACAAAAACAATGAAGGCTTACGGTTCAATAGGTTACCTGAACAACCAGGGTACGACAAAAGGACAGGAGTACCAGCGTTACACAATCAGGACAAATGTAGAGCTTATCCCCAGGGAATGGGTTACATTCGGCGCCGGTATCAACGGATCATGGCAGTACCAGGATTACGGTCAGAGCGCAACGGGAGGAAGCTCCAACGTGACAACCGACCTGATCGCAGCAGCAGCAAGGATTGAACCTTATTCCCTTCCTTATGATGCAGATGGAAACCGTATCGTGCATCCCGGGGGAAAGGCAAGAGTGTGGAATGTTATCGACGAATGGAAATATTCAACCAACCAGCGCGAGACACTCCGTATCCTCGGCTCTTTATTTACAGAAATTAGGCTCCCGTTGAAAGGGCTCAGATACCGTATAAACTTCGGCCCCGACTTCCGCTTCTACAGAAACGGATATTATAACGACAGTAAGTCAATTGTAAGGGAGCTCAGCGCTTCCAATGCAAGTATCTCCAATACGAAAGACTTCTCCTACACTATCGATAACCTACTTTATTACGACAACAAATTCGGCGCTCATACTATAGGCGCAACACTGCTCCAGACAGCTTCGAAATGGACCAGCGAATCGTCGGCAATTGCAGGGCAGGGAATAGAATTACCGAGCCAGAAGTGGTACTCCTTAGGTACCCTTACAAGCTCCCAACTCTCGTCATGGAGCTCCGGACTTACGGAACGCCAGCTTGCATCGTACATGGCGCGCGTTAATTACAATTACAAAGACAAATACCTGCTTACATTATCAGGCCGCTGGGACGGCGCTTCGCAGCTTTCAGAAGGCAATAAATGGGCATTTTTCCCGAGCGCTGCCATAGCATGGCGCCTAAGCGAGGAAAGCTTCCTCGATGGTGTTACATGGCTCGACCAGTTAAAGCTGCGCTTAGGCTTCGGTACAGTTGGTAACTCTGCCGTTGCGCTTTACTCAACAAAGGGCGCTATCAGCCAGGTTACCGTACCTTTTGGCACTGTAACCGAGTCCGGTTATACATTAACAAGCGCTGTTGCAAACCCAAAACTGGGATGGGAAAAGACAACCCAGTATAACCTTGGTGTCGATTTCTCATTCCTGAGGGGGCGCATTAACGGGACCATTGAAGCTTACAGGTCATATACTACCGATCTTCTTTTAACCGTAGCCCTTCCAAGCGTTTCGGGCTTTACCTCGACAATTGCAAATGTGGGTGAAACAAGCAACAGGGGTATCGATATCACCATCAATTCCACACTTTTAAAAGTGAGAGATTTCTCATGGGATATAAGTGCAACCGCCGCATGGCAGAGAGACCGGATAGAATCGCTGATGAACGGCAAGGAGGATATGGTTGGAAATACATGGTTCATAGGCCAATCGATAGGTATAATATATGATTACGAAAAGATCGGCATCTGGCAGGATACTCCTGAAGACCAGGCAGAGATGGCGAAGTTCAATGCTAACGGATCAAGTTTCGCGCCAGGTAAGATAAGAATCAAAGACCAGAATGGCGACTACCGTATCGATGGTAACTACGACAGGGTTATCATAGGCAACACACTCCCCCGCTGGACAGTAGGACTCACAAATACTTTCAGTTATAAAGGTATCGAGCTCTCCGTGTTCCTTACAGGGCGCCTCAAATATATGTCAGGCGTAGGCGAAAACCTTACAGGTATGTATGGCGACCAGCGCATGCTCGATTACTGGACGCCCGATAATACCGGCGCCGAATACCAGAGGCCGTTTATGAGCGAGGCAGGCGGCGACACCTATGCCGGCACTTATTATAAAGACGACTCCTGGATCAAGATAAGGAACATATCGCTGGGATACCAGCTTCCAAAGAGCCTGCTAAGCAAGGTTAAGATAAACAGCCTGAGGGTTTATGCACAGGTACAGAACGCCGGTATGCTCTGGTCGCGGAATAACTGGAGGGATTCCGAATACGGCACAAACGGCACTCTCTATTATAACCGCGGACTTGTATTCGGTGTCAATCTGGGATTCTAAAGAGTATTGGAGTAATTAATAGCCATAAATAGTAAAATATACGAGATATGAATAAGATTATAAAAACAATATTAATGCTTTGGGCAATTATCCTGATTGCAGCAGGTAACAACTCATGCAAAAAGGATTTTCTCGACGAACAGCTCAAGACTCAAAGAAGCGCCGATTATTTTAAAACTCCCGAAGGGATTACCGACCTCTCCGACGCGTTATACAACCACTACAGGAATTTTTTCATGAGCAGGGAGCAGGCAGTTTCAACCAACCAGTGCGGTACTGACGAATTCATTGTAGGGGGCGACCAGGCTCAACAAACCTGGAACGATTATAACTCCAACCTGGGTTCCATAGTTCCTGATGTTCCAACCTCTAATGTTACAAAAACTTACGAGATATGGGACATGATGTATAAGGCCATCAGCGACGCCAACATTCTTCTTGCCAATGTCGATGCAGCAATTGCCGACCAGACAAAAAAGGACCTGTATAAAGCCGAAGCGTCGTTCCTGCGCGCGTTTTCATATTTCAGGCTTGTACAACAGTACGGGCCCGTTGTGCTGAAACTGCAGCCATCCATAGGCGTTGACAGGTATTTTATACGCGCAACGAAAGAGGAGTGCGTCAACCAGATCATCGCCGATTTCAGGACAGCATACGCAGGGCTTCCCGATGCCGAAACATTAGAGGGAAAGCTTTACAAGGATGTGGCAGCCCACTTCCTGGCAAAGGCGCTCCTTTACAGGTGTTCCGATATAAACGACGACTGGAACTCTTCGTACAAAACAGCAGACCTGGCAGAGATAATAACACTTGCAGACGAGGTTATTGCACATCACCCGCTTGCAACAAATTTTTCCAATCTTTTCGCTTTCACGGGGCCTGACGGCGCAAACGAGAAACTCCCTGAGGTGATTTTTGCCGCACAGTTCTCTAGCACAACTACCGTTGCTGCTGATGGGAACGGGAACTACCTGCATCTTCTTTTTCTTTCGGTATATCAAACGCTTACCGGTTTTGTACGAGATATAGCCGGCGGACGAGAGTACCAGAGATGCAGGACAAATGAATACGCTTACAGTGTATTCGACCTGGCGAACGATTCGCGCTTCTGGAAAAGCTTCAAAACAAAGGCAAACCTTAACAATATTACAAACCTTGCCCAGCTTAACGGAACAGATCCGAATACAAGCACGGCTGTAACTTATGCACAGGGCGACGTGGGGCTGATCTACATTATCAATCAGCAGGGCGACACAAGGTTTAGTAATCCTGCGCTGGGTGGAACTCCATTGGTAAAAAGTACACATAGCGGGGTCTATTTCAATAACCCTGTAACTGGTAAACCCACACCACATTCCTATCCACGCTACCTTGCCGATGGCAGCGGTTACCTAAGTTTACCCAGCAATGTCAGCAGGTTCCCGTCACTCAACAAATGGCTTGACGGATCCCGTATAGCCGTAGCCGCAACTGCCGGCCGCCGCGATGGAATATTTGCAAGGGTATCCGAGACATATCTCATTAAAGCCGAAGCTCTTATCCGCCAGACCAAATATGCTGAGGCCATCACGGTTATGAATTTTGTCCGTGCACGCGCACAGTTCAAGGCCGGTGAAAACAGGGCTGCATACAGTGATGGCGGCGCCGCTGTTCTTACCAATACAAATGCACCCAAAAATGCAAACGGGATATTGATAAATTCGTATTGCACTTCAAACTCATACTACGAATCGCTTAATATTCCCGTAACGACTTCTGCCACAGACCTTATTTCCGGATATACCAGTGCAAGCCTTCCGGCTGCAGATGAGGCCATTATAACAAAACTCGGCCTTTCAAGCGCCTACGACAGGATGATGTGCTTCCTGCTCAACGAGCGTTCACGCGAGCTCTACGGCGAGCTTTTCCGTTGGGAAGACCTTGCTCGCACTAAAACGCTTTTAAGCCGCGCCAAGACTTTCAACGAGGGAGCAGTAGCGGCTATCCAGGAGAAGCATTACCTGCGCCCGCTACCGCAGACTTTCCTCGATAACATTTATACTGCCAACGGGCATGCCCTTACTGCTGATGAAAAAGCAGCTATGCAGAATCCAGGTTATTAACAGATTACTCTTCCAGGTTAGACTGGGTGGTTGGAAAGCGAGGTATGGAGGTCTGTTTTGCCTCCATACCTTTTTTATTGTTGTTACCGTGAAAAGCATTGAGCATTACGGTTTTCATTCCTCAGTCTGAGCGGATTTTCCGACCAGGTTGCAACTTTTGTCCGCTCCGGGTACAAATAAACCCTCATATTAAGCACAATATGAGGATTTTGCATTTTTATGGGATACAAATTGGATACAAAAGACTACCTAATAAGGGAATCGTACCAAATACAATGAGTGATGGGAATTGGAAAAATCATGCACCTACATTTTTCTTGTAAGTCCAATATAAACAGATTAACTTATAGATTTTATTTTAAGGCCTTTAGCTATTACGCTATGTGGATGTTTTGCTTATGTGTGCCGAAGCAAAGGCAGGATTTAATTTACCTTTGGAAGCTCTTCCATATATAACTGAAGTTCAGACCCGTGCCGGATTAACAACCGATGCTGCCTTTGCAGCAACTAAGGAATCTATGAACCTTGCAATTGAACAGGAAAGAAGAATTGAGTTCTTTTCTGAAGGACATCGCTGGTTCGACCTGCTAAGAACCGACCGTTTGCAAACTGTAATGAATGCCCATTTTGCAGAGGGCGCAAAATTCCCTGCTGAAGAAACAGGATTTGGAACATCTACAATCAGCACAATAGCAGATTTTGAATTATTATTCCCAATTCCTCAAAATGAGGTTCAGTTGAATCCCGATAAAATAAAACAGAATACAGGTTATTAATATAATTGGAATTCTAACAAGAAAGGCGGATGTCTAACCGGCATCCGCTTTTTTATTGCTATTATTTGAGCTTACCAGACGCTACCTAACTGAGGGGCATAAAAGTATCCCATTGTAACCATAGCTACATATTTCCTGTACAGAGGATCCTGCATGAGACATACACGGCGCGATGTTGAGGGAATTATAGTAGTATAGATACGTACTTCTCCATTCAGAGCTGTCACAACTTCTTCGCGCCAATCCCCAAGAATGTCAGCTATGGCAACAATCTGCCCAGGTATCTCACCTAATTTGTCTCCCTTATAATCCATAATCGGATTGCCATTCGGGCGGTAACTAAAAGGATAATACACCTTAATAGGCCCGTCTTTCCAGTAAAATGCCCGGGCAGTATGACCTCCTCCCAATTCCTTTCCATCAGAAAGAAGTTTCCCTTTACTACTATATAAAAATGATTGTGACTGGTCTTTTTCCATGGCAAACATCTCCATTCCTGGTTCTGCCGGGTCTATATCGCCTATCATTCCCCAGTCATGCAGATGGGTAACCGGGGTATCATTCCCCCAAATAATTTTCCCTGTAGCCGGATCTACAACACAGAATCCGTTCTTTTTTTGGGGACTCTCAAAAGCATAAAAAATTTCTAAGCCGGGTCTCTCATAGTCAATATCAGCCAGATAGCAAATATCAGGGTGACCCATGTTCATATTCCACAGGATCTTTCCATTATCATCTAGAACTGCATCACCAAACAGAATTTCATCTTTTCCATCTCCATCAACATCAAATGCATGCATGCCATGAAATCCCTGTCCCTGCACTTTAGGAGTTTCGTTATCTCCGAACCAGCTCCAGACCTTTTCAAGCTTTTTATTTACCAGGTTATATGCATCAATTCTCATCATAGTATAAGTTCCCCGGCATACCAGCAAACTGGGTTTTTTACCGTCGAGATAAGCTATTCCAATCTGATTCCGGTTTACCCTGTTACCGCGCGGGTCGCCCCATTCAATACCATTGCCTCTGGGTATCCAGTCAACCCTGTCTATCTCTTTTCCGGTCTCTCCATCCAGAACTGTACAGTATTCTGGCCCCTTCATAATAAAACTTTTATCTTCTGCGAAAGAGGTTTCAAGTGTGGCAGCATATTCAGACGATTTCATAGCTACTTCTGCCTTCCCATCACCATCAAGGTCAAATACTATTGCAGGAGTAAACCAGATACCCATATCCATGTTCCATCCGAGGTCATAGCGCCACATAAAAGCGCTCGTTTTCCCATCGTAGGCCTCAAATTTATAAGTATCCTGGCTTCGGCGAAAAGTACCAGGATCGACTGACCCGGATGGTTGCTTGATAACAAGATCATAAACTCCATCCCCGTTCAGATCAGCAATGCCAACCTTGTTGGGAGAGTAGTTACCCTGAAGTTTAAATGACTTATAAGGTTGAGAGGAAACATTGGCTTCCAAAGAAATTTTTTCAGGAGCACCCTGCTCCCTTTTATTTATGACTGGTACCACGTACCACTCATTCGGCTCATTCAATGGCGCATTTGAATCCATAAAATTAGTACTTCCAATTATTGGCTTCTCATTAATCCTGACTGCTTTCCCTCCAGAAGAAACCCGATAAATATTAAATCCAACCTCAGCCGGATCATTGTATAGAAGACGCCACCCCAGATAAACCTGCTTGCTATCAGTAGCAATAGCAATGAGTTCACGATCTGCCTTTTCAAAAGGGAAGGGTTGTATTCCTGTCTGGCCTGATACAGAGTATTGCACAAAAAACAGGATAATAAGTATGATCCTGATAAAAAATATATAAATAATTCGGGGTAATACTTTAATGCTCATAACAGTTTCCTAAATTAGTGTTTCAAATTAAAAAGTTTAATCTTAAAGAGATACTCCTGTATCCCAAAATATCATCAGTTAAAATTAGGGAAAATTAGTTGGGAATATGAGCCTATTAAGGTTATATTTACACATATAACAAGATTTGATATTCCATTTATTATTAATCTGGAATAAGAATTTACTTAAAACATGAGGAAACAGATAATATTCGGAATTGGTACAACGATGTTTTATGCCGGCCCAATTGCTCAGGCTAATATCCTGAAGGAAAGTAATCCGAATATTTTATGTTTTATTGCTGATAACTGTTCCTTTAAAGATATGGAATGCTATGGCAGCAAAGATTCCAAAATCCCAAATATTAGCCCTGTATCATCTTGCCCTTTTGAATATTTAGGAGTTGATCAGGATAAACTGGATTTTAATACATTGATTCAAATAATTTACAGCACTGATAACAATGAAAAGATTAATTACTCTTCTTCTGTTGCTTGTTTTGGCAATGAGCAACTGTACTCAAAATCATAAATCCGATACAAATTCCACTATTTGGCCTGAGATCAGGAAGGAAATGCATCCCTGGGTAAGGTGGTGGTGGATGGGAAGTGCAGTAGATAAGAAAAACCTGGATAAGGAACTGACTCTCTTTTCTGAAGCCGGTATCGGTGGCGTTGAGATTACACCGATTTATGGGGCAAAAGGATCTGAGGCAAAGTATATCAATTACCTGTCACCTCAGTGGATGAATATGCTAAAGGTAGTAGTTCAGAGAGGAAACAAACTGGGATTGGGAGTAGACATGAATAATGGAACTGGTTGGCCTTTCGGAGGGCCTCAGATCAATCCGGAAAATGCAGCCGGCAAACTGGTTATTCAGATATATGAACTAAAAGCGGGACAAGTATTGAATGAAAAAATCGTTGTGCAAGATACAGTGCAGCAGAAACTTGGCGCCACACTGAAAGCTCTAACCGCATATGGCAGCAAAGGTGAGATAATAAATATTCTTGAAAAAGTCGATGAATTCGGCGCTCTTAACTGGAAACCGGAAACAGGCAATTGGAAATTATATGCAGCTTTTGCCGGTCATACCGGCCAGGTTGTTAAACGGGCTGCTCCTGGCGGCGAAGGTCTGGTATTGGACCATCTTTCAAAAGAAGCTCTGGGTATTTATCTAAAAAGATTTGACGATGCTTTTGCTGGTGAGCAGACTGGTATCCGATCCTTTTTTAATGACAGCTATGAAGTCTATAATGCTGATTTTTCACCAAAACTTCTTGATGAATTTCAGAAACGTCGTGGATATGATGTAAGTAAATACCTAAGGGAATTGGTAAGTAAGGAAAACAGTGACCTTATTGCAAGAATCCGTTCCGACTACCGGCTAACCGTTGCTGAAATGGTTTATGAAAACTTCAGCGTTCCATGGCGTCAATGGGTGAATAGCAAGGGAGCATTGTCCAGGAATCAGGCCCATGGTTTTCCCGGAAATATTTTAGATATATATGCAAATGTAGATATTCCTGAGCCTGAATCATTTGGAATAAATCAGGTTCCCATCCCTGGAATGAAATACTATACAATAGACACTAAGAATGTACCTCCCGACAAGGTAATGATGAAGTTTGCTTCCTCGGCTGCAAACATGTTAGGAAAACCATATACCTCATGCGAAACATTTACCTGGCTGGGGGAACACTTTAAAGTACCCCTTGCTCATGCCAAGCCGGAAGTGGAAAAGGTTTTTTTATCAGGAGTAAATCATGTATTTTTTCATGGTACTACATATTCTCCTCAAGAAGCTGAATGGCCTGGATGGTTATTCTATGCCTCAACAAATTTTGCACCATCAAATAGCTGGTGGCCCCATATAAATGGACTCACAGATTATATTACACGCTGTCAGTCTATCCTTCAGGCAGGCACAGCCGATAGCGAAGTTTTACTGTACTGGCCCTATTCTGATGTCAGGTTTTATGCTCCTCCAGCAGAAAAGCTTGATCTTATGCTTTCAATTCATTCAATCCCTGAGTGGCTTCAGCCAACACCATTCTACAAAAATGCGATAAAATTAATGGATGGAGGTTATTCAGTCGACTTTGTTTCAGATAATCTTCTTGCCAGAAGTGAAGTTAAAAACGGATTACTAAAGGTAGCACCTGAAGGGGCTGCATACCAGGTTCTGATTGTGCCACAAACTGATTTTATGCCTTTAGAGACATTTACGAAAATACTTAAACTTGCTGAAGATGGTGCCGTGGTTATATTTGAGAAAATTCCTTCTGATGTACCAGGGTTGGTGAATCTGGAGTTACGTCGTCAGCAATTGAGCCAATTGACGAAATCCTTAGTATTTGCTGATACTGGTGATGATATAAGGATTGCCAGGATAGGCAACGGACAGATAATAATTTCTTCAGATGTGCAGAAAGCCCTTCAGAATAAAAACATAAATGGTGAAAATCTAACTGCTTCCGGTCTTAAGTTCATCCGACGTGATGTTAACGGAAACAAATACTATTACCTGGTCAATCATACTTCAATGAGAGTAGACGATTATATCACTCTTAACGTGAAGGCAGCTTCGGTAATGATATTGGATCCACAGTCCGGCAACTATGGTTTGGCAGAAACTTCAGCTGATAATGACAAAATAAAAGTTCGTCTGCAATTAGATCCGGGAATTGCACTTATACTGCAAACTACGCAAGAAGGTTTTCTAAATAATCAAAACTGGAAGTATATAGAATCTACCGGTGCACCAATAGCTATTGATGGAGAATGGAAACTCAAATTCACAAATGGGAATCAGATATTACCTAAATCACAGACGCTTAACAATCTTATTTCATGGACTGCACTGGATGACCAAAATGGCAAATTGTTTTCAGGGCTGGGTGAATATAATACTACTTTCATAATGACTGAAAAAAGTGCAGTTGACTATGTACTTGATCTCGGTGATGTACGGGAAAGCGCCAGAGTGTGGGTGAATGGAAAAGATGCAGGGATATTATGGAGCGTACCTTTTAAAACCAATATCGGACAGTATCTTAAACAGGGGAAGAATACTTTAAAAATAGAAGTAGCAAATCTTATGGCTAACCGTATTATTGATCTTGACAAAAGAAAAGTAGAATGGCGAAAATTCAATGAGATCAATTTTGTTGATCTGTATTATAAGCCCTTTGATGCTTCTAACTGGGAACCAATGGCTTCCGGATTGCTGGGACCTGTCACAATCACTCCGGTAAACTAAATTCCTATTATTACTCTATCCCCACTGCTTGCAGAGGAAGCATACAATAAACCATTTGGGTTATTTATTTTGAATACCCTAAACGCAAAAGACAGAATTGTATTTTTATTTGTTTACTATTAGACATACCTATCCCATTGAAACACTGATTTTTATCTGGACACAACGGCTAATGTTGTAGGTAAAGTTCATCATTCCTATCTTAGCTTTAGCCCTTGCAATTCCGATGGTTCGTACAATTGAACCATTCAAGTTGATCATCCGCGTACCAAACGGCACAAGAGGTCAAAATCGACCTCTTGTTTTTTTTGGAACTTCCCGAAGCCTCACTGATTTTTGTCTTGCGGTCGTGCAATCTGATAGTCGCAGAATGTCTCAGTTACACTGTGCTCTGTGCCCAGAGCACTGTGTTTCAAAAGAAGTTTTTCAGCAAAGATGCAACCATGTATATTCTTTTTAGCACCGTCTGACTTCCTGTAAAAGTCCGGCAGGTTCAGCAATATCGGTATCTCTTTTTTGATATATATTTTATAAGGCGATGATTGTTCCATCAATTCAGATAGTTTATGTAATTTTAACCCGGTAACTTGTACTGACGCCGAACAAAACAGAAAGAAAGAGTCTTCAAAGATGATCAATAATTACTTATTCTTTAGCAATGGTTGGCTTTAGCACTGAGTATCAGAACAGGAAATGTCTAACTGTGAAATCAATCTACCGGTTTATACTGATCTGGTTCAGTTTTATCCTTCTGTCACAGTCTGTTGCTGCCCGTAACTGGTATGTGGCTACAAACGGTTCTGATACCGGCAGCGGTTCGGAGCAGGATCCTTTCCTTTCAATAGGAAAAGCGGTGAGTATGGTTCAGCCTGGCGAAAACATATATGTTAAAGGGGGAAGTTATAATCTTATCGCTACTATTGTTATAGCCAAAAGCGGGACCAATGGATCCGTCATCTCATTGTTTGCCTATCCGGGAACACGGCCGGTACTTAACTTTTCAGGACAATCAATGAGTAGCAGCAATTGTGGAATTAAATTGACCGGAAGTTACTGGCATATAAAAGGAATTGACATTACCGGAGCAGGTGACAACGGCATGAAGATAGAAGGCGGTAGCCATAATATCATTGAAAACTGTGCATTTTACAGGAACAGGGACAGCGGGTTACAGCTCGACAATGGAGCCTCTGATAATTCAGTCTTAAACTGTGATTCTTATTTTAATGCCGATCCACCCGATTATGGTGATGCGGATGGCTTTGCTGCAAAGCTGACAGTGGGCAGTGGAAATTCTTTTTACGGCTGCAGGGCCTGGAAAAATTGTGATGACGGATGGGATGGATACCTGAGGGGAGCAGATGACATTAGTACTTCGTTAGAAAACTGCTGGGCATTTGAGAACGGTTACCTGGAAGATGGAACTGATCCTGGAGCAAATGCCAATGGAAATGGCTTTAAGATGGGAGGAAGTGATGATAAAACACTTAAACATAACTTCACTCTGAAAAAATGCCTTGCCTTTAAAAACAAGGCAAAAGGATTTGATCAGAACAACAACAAGGGGTCGATGATATTATATAACTGCACCGGATATAACAACCTGGTAGCTGACTACAGGATAACTCAGGCGCTTGCAATTGGGAAAGTTCTGTTAGTCAAAAACTGTGTTGACCTGGGTAAAATAGCTGAGATAGGCAATTTTGCCGAACAGGAAAAAAATAGCTGGATGGTCCCTTTTATGGTTACCACCGGAGATTTTATAAGTATTGATGAAACACCTGCCTACGGCCCAAGAAAAGCGGACGGAAGTCTGCCCGATATGGATTATATGCACCTTGTTTCAGGCAGCGATCTGATTGATGCAGGGGTGAATGTAGGACTGTCTTTTGCTGATGCAGCGCCTGACCTGGGATGTTTTGAAACAATCTCTACAGGAGTACATGACCTCAGTATATCGATGGAAGTCTTTTCTTATCCCAATCCGTTAAATGAAAGAGGATTTCTTCGATTCAATCTCAACTGCGGAGGCAAATGTGAGATCCGGTTGTTTGATTCCTCAGGCAAGTATGTTAAAATGCTAGCAGATCAGATCACAGAAGCAGGGGAACAGCATTTCAGTATTGATCTGTCGGATATGCGAAAAGGTCTATACATATGCCGGATTTATCTGAACAATGTTCCTATTCTAACAGCCAAACTCATTAAACAATAACATTTTTGAACATTCGGGGTACCAAAAAAAGGGTGAGAGTGTGAGCGAGAGCGATCATCCCATTTTTTTCTGACACTCACTTTCATGCTTTCTGTTTGAGC
>Ga0209123_1003092_pt1 | contig 12972 bp, 12 predicted proteins | sample BarGraIncu00431A_FD_184500 | JGI IMG/M metagenome (GOLD analysis project Ga0209123, IMG submission 184500) | Arctic peat soil microbial communities from Barrow, Alaska, USA - Barrow Graham LP Incubations 004-31A (SPAdes) (version 2) | ecosystem: Environmental > Terrestrial > Soil > Wetlands >...
AGTAAGGGCGCTCCAAGATGATGCTCCCTTGCATGGTATGCAAGGTTTTCGGGTTAACGCTGTGCCGCTTGAGAATTTTGCCGCAGCATGGGCAGGGTACCGACTCCTGATGCCGATACGTGGCAGTCAGTTGGAGCGCCATCTCCTGCAGGCAGCCGCTCAGCAGCGTGGTGCGGGTCTCCATGAACTGCTCGCTCATCTGACGTAGTGTCGGGACCCCCTGCGTGATAAACATCGATTCTTGCTCATCGACCCACTGATCGAGTCGGCGGTGTACTGCGGCACGGAAGGCCTCAAGCAGCGCATTCTTGTCCGGGCTTTCCTTGGTCATAATGCGACCTCCGAACACAGGCGTGATCGGGCATCCTTGGCCAACGGGAAGAGAAAGAGCATCTTGGGTGAAGCGTCGTGACGTTGGTGGTCCCGATCCTGACGGCCACGTCCGCTGGTTCGTCCTGCCTCAATCCAGTTGGCCGCCCGGTAGCACGTTCCACCGAAACGAGCCGGATCGACCAGGGTTTCCAGTAAGACCGGCCGAATGCCGTAGTTCATCTGCCAGTCGTCCGGGAGGCGGCGCGCCGCCAGCCCCAAGGCACTGCTGGCAAGGTTGCGGATCTGGATCCAGGGCAAAATAAGAAAACGGCTGTTGCTGACGACCTTCTGCAGATTGTCTTTGCGGGCCTGGTCACTCCAGCCGATCCACTGTTCTCTTGCGGCCATACGCCAGGCGGGACTGGAAAATTGAAGGGCCCCCACCCGGACAGGTTGTGGCGACATGACCTGCACGAAGTAGCGCAGATGTGCGCCGAAGGGAATGCGATATCCCAGATAATGGTACCGCTCCATCCATTCGCGCCATAGTGCCTGGTCAGCCGCAGAGTTGACAAGCTCCAACTGAAGAGGTCCGAACTCTTTGAGGGGACCCTCCAGTTGTGTACCGAATTCCCCCGAGGCAGTAACGGGAGGTTGCTTATGCTGAGAACGCCGTTGGGAGCGCCGTGGCGGCAACTGCAGGAGTCCGTCGTCCTCAAGAGATTCCAGGAAGGCACGACACTCCACCGTCTTTAGCTTTCCGGTTGGTCGAATCATCTGCAGTAGCTCGCAGACGGTATTGGCAATCTCAGTCCGCCCAAGGCCGGCAAAGTCTTTGGCTACACCTTGAATAAGGCTTAATTCGTCGGTTGAAAGCGGTCGTCCGCAAAAGGAAAGGTTCGTCCCAATGCTCTGTGTCATCTCGGCCCTCCGTAGCTTCCCAATGTACAATAGGTGAAGCGGCGGAGAATGTCCAGCGATATTTTGAAAAATTCAGGCTGGGGCAAAATCAGTTACAAAAACGGGTAATGCTCCCGTGCAGACTGGGGTAAAGCACCTGTTGTCGCTTCCGATGGGTGTCAATGGCCTCGGCCAGTTTACGAATATTTTCCTTCTGTGTCTCTTCACAGAGCGGGAAGGGGAACGGCTCGAAGCATCGGGTCTTAACATACACCGAATCGTTTCCGACCCCTAGCCAGCTTCCAGCAGTCAGAGACCAGGCAATATGCACACGGCTGGAGAGAACCCCCAAGACAAAAGCATCGTCAGTCGCGATGGCCACCAGCTTATTGTCAGGCAGGATGCTCTGGTCGAGGAAAACAAACGTACGATGCTTCGCAGTCTCCACTGTGGCAATGTAGCGAGATAGGCCAACGAGGGCCTTTCGCATAACCTTTCGCGGTTCACCAAAGAACCACCAATTTTCTCGGTATGTGGCGCGGTTATTCTGGTCACGTTCAGGCTTAACCCGATCCAACACCCATTGATAAACCTCCGGGAACCGGTTTCGGACTTCTGTTTCAGACAGCCCGAACAGGTCGACAACAAGTACTTCGCGAGGAATCGCGGTCAAGTCGCGACCGTTTCTATAGGGCCTAACGTGGGCCTCCAGGCCTGGAATCCGACCAAGGCCAAGCTGAACCGCCTCAACAGGGGTCACGAGGAAACCTGCCCCAAACAGCTGGACTCCTCTGTTCGCCAAAGTCTCGTTTGATCTAAGGGGCTGTGCACCCGCCACGTTAGCCCCAATGGTAAGGTCTGCCAGGATGGTTCCGCATCGTTCACTGAGCAGTACGACGCGGGCGTCTTCCCCAGGCTCCTCGCTGACCAGGTTGCACAAGCGACCGGTTGCCTTCCCTGCCTCGCCGGCAGACATGGCGATGCGAACTGCAGCTCCATCGGCTGCATCAACCCACGGATGGTCTGGAATTGCAAATACGACCGACAGAGGTTTTTTCGCCTCCAGGTGGTGATGCAAAACTTTACGGTTGAAAGTTTGCGTCAGACTGTTGGTGGTGATGAAACCGAAGCGGCGGATTTTCCCAGCTCTGGCAAGGGTGGCTGCATTGTGCCACCAATACATGACAAACTCGGCGCTGTCCGGGACCTCCTTGTAAGCCTTGCGCAGAGCCTCGACATAGCCATCTCCAAGAGCCCTTCGCATTGTTGCCGCACCGATAAACGGAGGGTTTCCGACAACAAAATCAGCTTTTGGCCACTTAGCTGGGTGGGGATTTCCATAGCGAAAGAGGGGCACCTGTGCCGTCTCGTCTGGCACCTGCTCACCGGTTACCGGGTGGGCCTTTGTAGTGCGTCCGTCCCAACGGGTGACCGGCTGCCCCTGGGCGTCCACCATAGGTTCAACACCATCGTAAGCCAGCACTGCATCCCGGCATTCGATATTATGAAACTTCTTGATGACCGGTTCGGGAGGTAGTACGTGGCCACGGGTGCGAAAGTGCCATTGCAGATAACCGATCCAGAGGACCATGTCTGTGATGGCGGCAGCACGAGGGTTAATTTCGATTCCGAGCAGTTGGTGAGGGTCCACAGTATTGCCAGCAAGATCGAGCAAGACCTGTGACTCCCCGAAACCCTCCAGAGCGTTCAACACTTCACCTTCCAGCCGCTTAAGGTGCTCAAAGGTGACATAGAGGAAATTGCCGCTCCCGCAGGCCGGGTCGAGGATGCGCAGCGTGCAGAGCTTATGATGAAACGCCTGGGCCAAGGCCACAGCGCCAGGTCTGTCTCCTTGCCCATCTAGGGTGACAGCAGCGGCCAGTACAGATTCCCACTCAGCTCTCAGTGGTTCGACAACTGTAGGAAGCACCAACCGCTCAACATATGCCCTCGGCGTGTAATGAGCCCCGAGATTGTGGCGTTCAGTAGGGTTTAGAGCACGCTCGAGCAGGGTTCCGAAGATTGCAGGCTCTACATCGCGCCAGTCTGCCTTGCAAGCCAAGACCAACAGCGCCAGTTGTTCTTCTCCTATGGGTAGTGCCTCAGGGTCCTCAAACAGACCACCGTTAAACCTCAAGAGTTTTTCCCTTAGCACCGGGGAGAAACCTCCGACACGCATGGTTTCCCAAAGAGACTGGATTAGCGGCGAAAACCGTTCAGACTTGCCTGCTAGGCTTTCCAGTAGGGCCGTGAAGCTACCAGGGGTAATCAGTCCCACGTCCTCGGCAAACATGGTGAAAAGGCACCGTTTCAGGAAATCGCCGACCTTTTTCGGCTTGTGCCCAGCCTGCTCAAGGGACTTCGCCAACCTGGCCAGTTTGTCTGCTACCTCACGAGTGACCTTTGCGCTACGCTTCGACGGGTCAAGCGCGGTGGGATCAGCCCAAGCCAGGCGCAGTTGCTCGCGCACATCTTCCTTGGCGAGGTCGGACAGTAGGATACGGTGCGAACGGGGATCGGGAAATGGCAAGTAGGCTTTGCCGGTGCAGGAGAATTCGCTGAACAACTCTATAGCGTGGCCCACATCGACCACTATCAAGAACGGTGGCCAACCCTCTTCAATGGGCAGTGCGCGGGCGTAATGCTCGGCCTGCCCCTTGGCCTTTAGCATGGCCACGTCCCAGCCAAGAGTGCCACGAACGGCGGTCCCCTTTCGAGTGGTGGTGAACAGTTCGGGGAACAAATCCAAGGCCTGTGTCTTGTCGCTCCCCTGTTTGGCCTCCAGGACAAAACAACCACGCTTGTACAGGTCAATCCGGCCGGTGCTGGTCAGGCCGGTGCCGTGCTGAAAGGTAACAGCACGCTCGAAGACGTAAGAATTTTCCCGGTCATCGGGTCGGGTGGGATCGGGGCGAGGAACCCCCAGAAGATCGCACAGTTCGGAGAGGAAAAGTTGATAGTTGGCCCGCTCGGCGGCGCCAGATGCTCCCCAGCGGCGTAGGAAGTTGGCGACAGCGGCGGGGGTGGTAGAGGCATCATACATTGGTTCCACCTACGAGTCATGGCATAGCAAGATAAGGCGAAAGCAGCTTACCCTATCCAATCACAGTTGTCGAGTGGTGAGTGGGAGCGCATGTGCCTCAAAATCCAAAACCAGAACAACTTGGGTGTCTCTCAGAAAACGAAAAATAACGCACGTAAAGCCGGCGGCATCTGCCGCAACTGTCTATTTGACGTATTCTGTCGCAAGCGTGTGCTAAACTTCTTAAATTATCGGCGTTATATACCCATTCGCCTCATCGGAAATTCCAGCCCCTTCTTTTGTGTTGTGTAATATACTTTCTTTGTGTATTATTGAACACACACAGGGAGGTATAGTCATGCCATCAGTTCAGACCCAGCCCAGGGAAGTCAACCTGCTTGGAACAGAAGCGCGTGGAGCGTTGGCGAAGATGATCATCAAGCTCTTCGCCCATTGGGAACTGTCCACTTCCGATCAGCTGGAACTGCTCGGACTCAGCACCAAGAGCCGGGCTCTTTTGGCGAAATACGCAAAGGGGGAGGCCCTGCCGGAAGGGCGCGATTCTCTTGATCGCGTCGGCTGGTTGCTAGCAATCCACAAGGCGCTGCGCCTCCTCTATCCCCGAAATCCGGAGATCCGATATTCCTGGGTTAATCGGCGCAATACGGCCTTCGCGAATCTCACCCCCTTGGCTGTCATGAAGGAGCAGGGGATCATAGGGTTGGCCAAGGTGGCCCGTTATCTCGACTATTACCGGGGACTCTAAACAATGAAGACCTTGTTCGGCAGAACCTGCGATTTTCAAGGTGACGTGTACCGCAATATCGTTTCCCTGCGCGAATCGGTCGACCTTTTCGACGATCTCATTGATGAAGCCGGCCAGAGTGAGTATGCAATTGCCGCCGAAGCGAGGGTTAAGGAAGGGATCCCTTTGGGGATGATAGATCGGGGGTTTCATTACACCACGGCCATAGATTATCCCTTCACCAAAGAGCCTTTTTTGCTCTCTCGCTATGGGAATGGGACCTTCGGTGTATGGTATGGCTCCCTAGCGCTGGACACGACGATCCATGAGACCATCTATCACATGATGAAAGAGGAATCCCGTGTCGAAGGGCTGACCGGGCGGCTCAAACGGGAAAGGGCCGTCTACTTGGTCCGTACCCGGGCGGTTCTCATAGACCTGGTGGGGAAGCAAAAAAAGTATCCGGATCTTCTGTCGGACGATTATGGTTTGACCCAGCAGATAGCCGAACGCCTGCAAAAAGAAGGGCATCCCGGATTGCTGGCGCCATCGGCGCGCTGTGCGGGGACAAATCTGGTGGCGTTCACTCCCGCTATTTTAAACGAGCCGCGAATGAACTGCTATCTCACCTATAGCTATGATTACCAGTCAAAAACGGTCGAGGTCGAACGGCAACCTGGCGAGGTTATTTTGCGTCATGCGTTCCGGTAATTAAGGGCTAAAGAGGATAATTCCGATGGGAAAACAAATCATCAAGGAGGTCGATCTGGTGGCGGACTCGAAACGCATGGCACAGTACCATTTAAGCCTCTGCGAGTTGGGCGATGGCAATGGTTACGTCATCACCAAGGAATCCGGCCCTGCTGGCCGGGCGAAGCTTACCGAGTCCTGGCACCGGGATTCCCTGGAGCAGGCCGAGAAGAAGTACGAGGGAATTTTCCGGTTGAAGACCTCCCGCACTGCCGGACGCCGGTACAGGATCGCTGAATATCCGGAGCAAGGGGCACAGATGTCGCTGTTCGGGTAGGGAGGGATAATCAGTAAGGCGCTGATCAGCGCCGAAACTATCCTACGTACATATGCTCCCTTACTTTCCACCGTTTCTTCTTAACCATCACGGACAAGCGTCTAAGCTTCATGGCCAAAACCAAAACCGATTCTGAATTCAACAAGTATTTTTTCTCAGAGGTGTTCAAGCGGGAGTCGTAGGCAGTTAAATAGCGGCCAAAGAGAGGGCTTTATTATGAATGAAAGCCAGAAGTTTCTGCTAGAAAAAAATCTGAGCCGATATGACACTTACATAAATGCAGTAAATGCAAAGGCAGCGTTCTTGGTTACCTTTAATACCTTTGTTCTGGGGACACTTCTCCTTGGGCAGAAAAATATTCTATCTGGCTTTAGCAATGTCAAATTAAGTTGCTGGGCCGTTGCCTTTTTCATTATTTGTTTGATTTCAATTGCAGTAGCTATCACATTGTCTTTTTTAGCGGTAAACCCGTTTTTAAAAAGCGGGAACCGAAGCGAATCGTATAAAACCATCATTTTCTTCAAGTCTGTTGCGAACATGGGACTTCAAGAATATAAAAATCGAATTCAACAAATTGACGACGTTCAACTTCTCAATGACCTAACATGCCAGACTCATGTTTTGGCAAAGGGAGCAACACAGAAATTTCATTCAATACAAAAAGCGACATATGCAACGGTTGGGGGGACTATCCTGATGCTTCTACTTTCTGCGGTCCTTCATGTTATCGATTGGCTAACGCTGTAAGAAGGGGACACAATGCAAACAAGAAATTTTCAAGGAATTTTCAACGAGTTTACCTCAGACGCCATCGGCAAGAATGCCGATTATTTTAAACGAGGAGAAATCCAATTCAGCGAGAACCGCCAATTTACAGCTGCAAACTCAATCATGAATAAGTCACTACCAGATTATCGCCCCCCCAAGGAGGATTTACGCGCTCTAGTTGGCAAGGTTAGGAAATATGAAGAGAATATAGGGACCCATCCTGACTTCTGCCATCTCAAGCATGGCGATAGTGAGCACCATTACATTGTCAGCGTATTCGCAGATATTAAAGGTTCAACTCGGTTGGCAACCAAATTACCATTGCAGGTTGTTCGCGAATTGAAAAATGGTTCCCTCACCGCAATGATAGATATCTTTCAAGCCTTTGATGGTCACATTCACCGGTTACAGGGAGATGGACTTCTTGCATTTTTTGGACGCCGCGACATGCGCCGGTCACAAGCTGTCATAGATGCATTAAATGCTGTATCTTTTTTACAGCATTTTTTTGAAAATAATCTTCGCCCGTATTTTGAAGATAGTGGGTACCCGCCGATTCAAATCCGCGTCGGCATTGACTTCGGCAATGATGAACAGGTTCTTTGGGCTCGCTATGGCATTCGAAATTGTGACGAGGTCACCTCCACAAGCCTTCACACCGACCTTGCAGCCAAACTTCAAGGCCGCGCCCCATCCAATGGTGTGATGCTTGGAGACAATGTCCGGACCATTATTGACTTTCCAGATGAATTCTACACAACGAAAGAAATCACTCGCGACGGCAGGAAGACAGCAGACCCATACGTTTTCCAATTTGAACAAATCAACTACCGTATGTGGCAACTAGATTGGGAGAGATACCTTAATCGATTTATTTCCAGTCCAAATAGGATCGATACGGCAGTTTACAAGGCTGGTCAGCATTTTAACTTCGACTGTTACCATAGAGAACATGGAGCATGGAGAAAATATACGTCGAATTGCCTTTCTCTACCCAAGCAAGTAGATCTAGAGTTCAGACTTTCCAGTTTGAACTTTAACTATGACAAAATATTGTGGCGCGTGATTAATCGCGGTGAAGAAGCAAAAGCTGCCGGCGCACTTGACTTCGAAATGATCGAGCCGGAAAACAAATTTATATGTGCACAAAGCACTGCATATACAGGTCACCACTATATGGTTTGCACTATATTATTTCAGGGACGTATCGTCGCTCGCGAGAGAATTGGTGTCTACGTGAACGACAACTGATTATAGTTTTTACCGAGGGAAAACACGAACAGATCTCAGCAAAGCGCCTACCTGGCTGCGGAGAAGGTGGTGGCTGCTGGCATCTCATTTCGCTCGATTCGCCCACCCTCCTACTTGACAAAAGATATGGGGCGCTGGAGTGGGAGGGTTTCCGGAGTTATCACAGGGCACGCCCTAGCGGTAGTGTCAGAAAATGCCGAGAAGCCCATCACTGGGGTTAATAACCCGCTATTGGTATGTTTTATCAAATATTCTAGGAACCCAATGATGGCGAAGGAGCCAACCTCTTATCGACATCGGACGCCCACGCGAAGATGATTGTCGCCGGTCGTCCTTACGCCAAGAAGGAACAGCTCCTGTCCTGGGCAGGTCGTGCCGAAGGGCACCTACGACAAGACCAAAGACATGCGTTGAATCTCTGAAGATGCCCCACGCTCATTCAAGGGTGAGCAACGTGCTGACCGTTAGCGCCGGTGTGGCGATCATGGTCCCAAATAGTGGCATCGGACGGGCCCTCGATTTCTGTTATGTTTGCGGCACTATTGTCCGGAACCCCGGTTGTGGCGAATGTAAAAGCTGTGGAAATCTTTTTCCCGGGGGGTACGCCTTGTGCGACTTATTATGTCGCATATCTAAGATATCCTACTGAGATTCAGGACTGCAGGGGGGCTCTTCAATGGACTCAAAACGAATTATCAAGGAAGTCGACTTGGTGGCGGACTCAAAGCGAAATGCCCAGTACCATTTGAGCCTCTGTGCGCTGGGGGGCGGGGTTGGCTATGTCATCACCAAAGAGTCCGGCCCGGCCGGCTGCGGGAAGCTTGCCGAGTCCTGGTTCCGGGATTCGCTGGAGCAGGCGGAGAAGAAGTACGACGGCATTTTACGGCTGAAGACCTCCCGCTCTGCCGGACGCGTCTACAGGATCGCCGAGGGCCCTGAGCGGGGGGCGCAGCTGTCTCTGCTTGGGTAGCCACACCCCAACATTAGACTAAAAGGTGCTTCTGCCACGTCCGGCCTCCCTTAAAGTGCTTTATTTCCCATGCTGGGTGGGCGGTTAGCTCCACTGAGATCCAATAGGCGCCATATCAGATAAGGGTGATTATAAATGCCGGTTTATATTTATCAGAAAAATGCATTGGAATTGATGGCTCAAGTAGAGGGGCAGCGTTGGAAGGAAAGCCAGGAATCCCCAGCGAGCAAGGATGATTGCTCTTTCGCCTCGTTTCGTGATATGTGGTTTGGATTGTTTGACTCATTGAAATCCCAGGGGAAAGTGGAGGTTTACCAGGATATGACCGTCCTACACAGCGGCAGCGATCTTGATTTTCTTTTAGATGTAAACGGGATAGGGGCCATCTATGGGGATGGCGGGTGGAACAGATATGTTGTGATGGTGAGTGGCGAGGTGCTTTTTATGTCGAAAGCGGCAAGAAATCCGGCCAATAAGGAAAGAGCAGCCAATTCCGGTTTTAGGATTTTTTAAAATAGGTTGAGCTATCCCACTAAGATGCTGATTGGCGGCGGCCAAGGCTGACGCAGTTGGTCCTGCCTACCAATCGGTGATAGAGAAAACCAGATGGCCAGTAGTCCGGCAAGATACTCACTACATGCATCTTCGGCGGCGAAGCGCCTCCTGAAATCAGAGGGTTTGCGGTAGCAGTCAGGGGAAAGGTTGCCAAAAACCTGCTCGAGAGTTATACTCACTCGCATATGAAATGAGTACAACCAAGAGGTGTTGATGGAACGGATTGGCGGGGAGACGATGGTTTTGTATTCTGACCTTCGGGAAAGACTTGCAGTATTTGAGGCCATGCGAAATGTTGCCAGTTTGCCTGGAGAATTCGTCACGAAATCCGTGAAAGGCTCCATTTATCGCTATTTCCAGACCATCCTCCCTGGTGGCCGAACGCAAATCTATATCGGCCCCAATAACGAGCAAGTCCGTAGTCTTATAGATGCACGGGAAACTGGCAAAGTCCATGCCCTGGCCGACGAGAAGATGTTTCAGCGACTGGCAGCGCAAATTATGGCGGGTGACGTCATGCCGATAATGCCAGAGATGGCGCGGATCGTGGCCCGTCTGGCCGACTGTTGTGTGTTTCGGGTCGGCGGAGTGCTCGTTGGAACGATCGCTTATCAGATACTCGGCCCGCATTTAGGGGTGGTGTGGGAACGTCCGTCACGGATGACGCAGGACGTCGACCTAGCCGGGGACACCACCCGAGTAGCAGTGGCTGTGCCGGATCTGACTGCAGATGTGCCGTCGGCTTTCGATTCTCTGCAAATGGGTTTTTTCCCTGTCCCAAAGTTGAGTCGTAAGGTGCCATCGACTTCTTACGGTGTCGGCGGTAACGCTCTTCGCATAGACCTGCTCACACCGGCCAGGCAAGGCGCCAGTGCGCCGGTGTTTATTCGTCGCCTAAATGCCGCCGCTACGCCGCTTAAATACCTAGATTATCTGATCGAATCTCCGATAAAAGCGGCGATGGTCGCTGGCATGCCGTGTCTCGTCAATGTGCCGCAGCCTGCGCGGTACGCTTTACATAATCTGATCATCTCCCAGGAGCGAGATGCAACCTCTGCTGCGGAAACTCGTAAGGTCCTTTTACAGGCTAAGAATATGATCACGCTGCTGAAAGAGGACAGGCCCGGAGACCTGGAACTTGCTAAGCTCGCACTTGCTGAACGAGGGACCTCCTGGCTGAAAAAAGTTGATGCGGCTTGTAGGCAAGGGGGAATTGAGCTGTGACGCCCCCCCCCGAGTGATCAACGACAACTTCAAAGATTCCCCCTGGGTAAGATTCCTAGTAGGCAATATTTATGGCAGTCGTCGGCTACGCACGAGTGAGTACCAAAAGTATGTATTTCGTAATCCAGCTTGGAGCCCTGGCAAAAGTAGAAACGAAGAGGATTTACCAGGAGAAGGCGAGCGGGGCAGGTGGCGCCCGTGTTGAACTGGGGCTAAGTCCGGGAAGGAATTGCCTGCAAACTGGATTAGCTCGCCAGGAGCACAAAACACTTGCTGGAGATTGTGGAAAAGCTTACAAAGGAGCGGGTCATCCTCAAGGTCCTCCAATATCGATCTTAACACAACGCCCCCTAACCGGGAAGCTCATGTTGACCGTACGGGGGTCCATCACTCCTTTGAGCACGGAGAGACAGGCGGATGGAATTGCAAGGCGAAGGCCGCCGGGGCTTTCATCGGGCGCAAACCGACTGCCAGGCAAGTGACAGAGGCCGTTGCAGCAGAAATGGAGACCGGGGTTGCCTCGGTCTACCGAATCGCCAGGGCCATAAAAATAGCGCCGGGGAGAAGCTATGACAGGGACAGTGAAAGAAATCATTGATGCAAAGCGCCGGGCTGGCGAATCCGCCTTCCTTTGGCTCACCCACACCGGAGTCTGTGCCCTCTACGACCGCGAGGAAGACAGCTACGAGTCTGGAACGCCAGTCAGGCGCTGGGAGCTGGACCCAATCGAACGGGAGCAGTTGATCGAAACCGGCCTAGTTGACGGAATGGGCGTTTTGGGCTGCAACGGCGAAGACGCTTTCAGCAAGGTGGAGGCAACATGCCTCCGGATGCTTCAAGAAAACGAACCGACCGACCCCACGCTTTTTGACCGCATCACCAACCAGCTCGCCGCTGCTGGCGTCGAGGTCGACCTGGATGCAACAGCAAAGGCCAGGACCGAGAGCCCGAACGTGGTAGCGGTTTTTAAAGCTGGGGACTCGGATGGACTGGATTACATTGAGATATTGGACGGTGAAACGACTATTTGGGGATATAATGGCGAGATCCAAGCTGAGCTTTTATCATTTCCTCAGATCCAGCACTACTACAATGAACTGATCAGCCAGGAAGATTTGGCAGGGTTCCGTTACCTCGAGCGGGGCGGACAAAAATTTTACGATGAGGCTGACCTTCAGCTACTGTCGCAAAGAAAAGAGAAAGAGCGGGCGGCCCGCCAAGAGAGTCTGCGGAATTTATCCCTTGTTCTCCCTGACGAATTTCTGGCGCTTTGTGAGGAAGTGAACGAGACACCATCTGCGATTCTGGAGGGCTTCATTGCGGATCTTTGCCATCTGGAGACAAGGCCGTATATCACTAACGGCAGCGACGAGCGCATGTTCGCCGAGCAGTATTTCGACAGATGCGGGTACAGGTCACGTGTTGAGTGGGAAAGGGAACAGAAGTCCGGAAAAAAGTAAATATCTACACGACCGCCGGTCTTAACGAGGGGATTTGGGCAAGATGATTACGTGGGGAAACCAATCCAGCGCTCTGGATCCCACCTTTGATGAGGTGATCAACCTGATCCAATCGGCCCGTGAGAGAGCGCCCAGGCGGTAAACACTGCTCTGATTGATCTCTATTGGCAAGTTGGAGCCTACATTAGCCGTAAGATTGAAACCGCCGAATGGGGTGATGGGGTTCGCCGCCGACATCGCACGCACTCAGCCCGGGTTACGAGGCTTCACGCACCCGAACCTGTTCCGTATGTGGCAGTTTTATTTAACATACCAAGAAGATAAAAAGTCTCACCACTGGTGAGACAATTGTCTGGGACACATAGCCGTTGCCCTACAGCAAGGGCGCACTGCCGGCAGGAAGTGGCTGATGACCGACAGTAAGATTACAGCAGCGAAGCAACTTCTGACCAACGGGGCGACGCCGGCTGAGGTTGCTCGGGATCTGGGAGTTTCTGTCCCAACTCTCTATCGCTGGGTGCCTTCTACATAAATAGATTTCTTCAGGGTTTCCCGTAGGAAGCAGCTTACTAACAAGGGGATACTGTATGGCGATCATTGCAGGGGATATCCATGGCGATGTCGCAAGAGCCCAGGCATTCCTGAACTATTGCCCTCAAGAGGAGCATGTCGCTTTGGGTGACCTGGTGGACAGCCGGAAGAAGATTGACCTGGAGGAGGAAATGACGTGCCTGGATC
>Ga0209123_1003093_pt1 | contig 12971 bp, 9 predicted proteins | sample BarGraIncu00431A_FD_184500 | JGI IMG/M metagenome (GOLD analysis project Ga0209123, IMG submission 184500) | Arctic peat soil microbial communities from Barrow, Alaska, USA - Barrow Graham LP Incubations 004-31A (SPAdes) (version 2) | ecosystem: Environmental > Terrestrial > Soil > Wetlands >...
GTACAGGTGATGCAAACATAACTACTGGTATAGAAAACATTTTTTCAACTACAATAAAGGGTCTTACTCCTGGTACAATTTATGAATATCAAGTAATTGGAGTAGATGCATTATCTAAACAGAATATTAGTAGCATAAGCTCTTTTACAACTGAAAAAGGCAATAACACTAATACTAAGGTTATTGTATTTGGAGATTCACAAAGTGGAATTCCAAATACTCCAGAATATATTCCTTGGAACAATACAATACAAGAAGCATATAGCCAAAATAAAGATGCAAATTTTATTGTAAATATGGGTGACTTGGTTGAGATTGGACAAAATTATCAACATTGGAATAACTGGTTTTCAGCAGCTAAGGGTGTAATTGACAAGATACCCGAAATGCCGGTACAAGGAAATCACGAAACATATCAAAGCAATAATTCGAACTCCTCATCTCCACAAAATTTTATAAAGCAATTTTCAGTTCCGCAAAATGGACCTTATGGTCATATTGGACAAACATATTCCTATGACTATGGAAATGTGCATTTTGCTGTATTAGATAGTCAGGAAGATGAAGAAGCACCAGGAAATGATTCTTTTCTTAAACAACAGGCAGCCTGGCTTAACAATGATTTAACTAATAATAAACAAAAATGGACAATAGTAATGTTTCATAAGACTCCATATTATAATAAAGCAACTAGAAATAACTCATCTGTAAAAGATATTTTTACACCTGTAATAGAAAAACATCATGTTGATGTAGTATTTAATGGTCATGATCATGGTGTTTCGAGAACCTATCCAATTAATGGCAATAACTATTATACGGATTACTCAAAAGGAACGGTTTATTATGTAACAGGAAGAAGTGGAAATAAGTACTATACAGATCTTAATAAGAAAGTATGGGATGCAACCTTTAATGATTGTCAGGATAGTCCATCTTATGAAGTTGTTTCAGTTGTAAAAGGAAAGCTTAATATTTCTGCATTTAAATATAATACAATTGATACAAGCGTATCTAATATAAACAATAAAATTTATAATACTCCAACTAAAATAGACGATTTCACTATAGATAAAGATAATCCAGCAAAAAGCACAAAATTAAAGATAACTAAAAGTCCACACACACAGCTTACAATTGCTGGAACTATACAAAATGGAAATAATGTTACCGTTTCAAAAAATAAAGCATATGTAGACCCAACATTAATAGCTAAGTATTACAAAGGTACTTATGATGTTAATTCATTAACCTTAACAGTTAATAAACTATCATATAAATTTAAACAAACTGATTTTTTAAATGGTGATAGTTCAAAGGTAAATGTTGATGCATTATTTAGACAAGGGATAGATGTAAAATATAACACTGCGTTAAACAGTATACTTGTTGATTTTACTGGAAGAATTACACCAGATATGATAGCAGCATTTAAAGGTTTTACCTTCGGTAGTGTGAAACCAAGCAAGCCAGTGGTAGTACACAAAAATCAGTATGGCGTAGTAACTGGAGATGGTTTAAGAATAAGAACTGGTGCAGGAATTCAATATTCCTGTAAAGGAACCTTTGCACTTGGAACTAAAATCAAAATTTTAGAAGCATCAGGTTCTTTTTACAAAGTAAGCTACAGTAGCATAACTGGTTATGTAAGTAATAAGTATGTAAAAATAACTGCTAAATAATTGTAAATCTAATATAAAGTAGTTCCACAAAATATATGTTAGATTGAACATAACAAAAGAACAAATGAAACAGCTATGAATTACCTCATAGCTGTTTCACTTGTTTCTCTATAAGTATTTTTTTAAATAATAATTATTTGTTTGTAGGCTTGCTTTTGGGTTTATTTTTTAAAACATTTAAAATCCATTCATCAAAACTGTTTCCTTTATCTCCCTCATATACATCATATGGTTCAGGATAAAGTTGCTTAAATTTCTCTTTAAACTTAGTTATTTCAAAACTTTCGTTTATTTCATTATCAACATTGTATAGTTTTTTGTTTATGTCTTTAATTAAATGAAGCTTGGGTTTACCGAGTTTTAAACGTTTACCATTCTTAGTTATGCCTAAGGATTGAGTTGCCCGGAGAGCTTCCTCTTTAACTTTAAATACTAAATCATGCATTGCTAATCTTGTTAATACATCTCGCGATTTTTGACATTTCCAATTTTTCAACTCATTTACTGCTTCTAGTCTTTTTCTCCAATTAGCTTTATCATCTGCCATTTTAACTAACTCATTAATATTATTAGGAGTTTCTTTCTTAATTTCGCTTATTGACACCTAATACACCGCCTATTTTATTTATTTTCTATAATGTATATTAAAAAGCATAATAAAATATAACTTTTTAACTCAAATAAGTCTGTATATAAGAAAATGTTGTGAAAAAAGACTTCTGCGTTTATATTATTATGATCACTGTGATTGTGACTTACGTTGTACTTCACCTGTAAGTTATTTAAAGGAGATACCTACAAATGTAGAGCATATAAGCAAAGAAACCACTTTCGCAATACAAAGAATACAATAAAAAAGAATAATGCTTATTTCTAAACATATAATAGTTAGTGCATCTATATTGCCAATAGCCGAATCTTCCAAAAGAAGTACCAGGGATTTAATTTTGGGGTGAAGCTTTATAGAAAAGAAGGGTACCTTTACCCTAACCCCTCAACTAACCTGGGAGGCACAAGGAGGGAAAATAATGACTAAATTTATAGGTTTCAAATCTGTTTTCTTAACATTGGTGTTAGCAATCTGTATCTCCGTAATTACATCAACAAACCTATTTGCAGCTACATTAACTAAAACATATACTGTAAAAAGTGGGGATTGTTTATCTGTAATAGCACAAAATCATGGAGAATCATTAAATAATTTAAGGAAAGCTAATAATAAATGGAATGATTTAATTTTCCCAGGGCAATTTCTTGATGTTTCAATAATAAGTGGTCTTACTACAAAGCAAATGTCAAAGAATAATGTTTCACTTAAAAACTATACTGTAAAAAGTGGGGATTGTTTATCTGTAATAGCGCAAAATCATGGAGAATCATTAAATAATTTAAGGAAAGCTAATAATAAATGGAACGATTCTATTTTCCCAGGGCAATTTCTTAATGTTTCAGTAGAAACTATATCTAATGTGAAACAACCAAGACATTCAGTAGCAACTACATCTACTGTGAAACAACCAAGACATTCAGTAGCAACTATGTCTACTGTAAAGAAACTCGCACCAAGGTCAACAAATTATACATCAAGTGATGTGAACTTACTAGCTAAATTAATAACTGCCGAGGCAGGAGGGACATCTTATAATGATCAAGTTTCTGTAGGCGCTGTAGTTTTAAATAGGGTTAAGAGCAACCTATTCCCAAATTCAATTAAGGCTGTAATTTATCAAAATTCTCAATTTACTCCTGTAACAAATGGAAGCATCAATAAAACTGCACAGGCAAGTGCACTTAAGGCCGCACATTCAGCACTAAGTGGAAATGATCCAACAAATAAAGCGTTATACTTTCATAATGACAACGCTAACAATCTAATATTTCAACATTGATTTAGAAGCATAATATAGAATATTTTAAATAATGTAAGAATTATGGAACAAAGAATTATTATGAAACTTATAATTACCAGTATGTACTGGTTAAAAAGCCTTGACAAATATGATGCTTGTATAACAGTTCAGTGAAGGTAGAATGTAATTGAGAGAGGGTAATTTAAACTCTCTTTTTACTTTTATTGTTCTAATTATAGACTAGATGCATTGAATAATTTTAATATGTTATATCGTTTCACCCTAAGGTATACATATTTGAATATGAAGAGGATGGAGAGTTTATATAGGAGCTTCTGATATGTCGAGTTACAAAAAAACAAGTGAAACAGCTATTAATTACCTCATAGCTGTTTCACTTGTTTTCCTATAAGTATTTTTTTAAATCCTCAATTTTTTCTAAATCAAATATATCTGTTGCTATTTGATCAATAACACCCTCGGGTAAAGATCTAATGTTATTTGCATAATAATCAGAAAGACCATTGAATCTTTTTTTTAGTTGAGTTATAAGGAGTTCAGCCTTACCTTCCTTCTTACCTTCCTTCATGCCTTCTTTCTTACCTTCTTTCAAACCTTCTTTTATTCCATCACTTTTTAATTTACCAAAGATGTTCGATGCATTAGAAACCATAATTTCAACCTCCTCTTTTTTATTTTCATTGAATATGTCTTCTACTAACTTATTCATATCATATATTTCATCGCTTTTAGTTGTATTTTTAATCCAGCCTTTTAATAATAATTTTTCCTCAGAAGTTAGGTTATTAAAATTAATTACTATATTCTTCAATCTTTCCAAAAATTCCATGGCATTTATATCTTGGTCTAATAGAAATATGGCTGAGGCAATGTTTTTAAACTCATATAAATATTCCTTAGAGTATCTGTTTATATCTACTAGTATATATTTAAAGTCTAAAATATTATCCCCAAATAATTTACTTTCATTTATTATATCTTTAAAACTCCTAGCACAAGTCCATTTTTTTGTACCATTATAAAGAACTATCGGAACAATTGCAGGAAGCCTGTAGCTTTTTCTTTTAATTTCTTTTTTTTCACTATTTCTTAATATCTCTCTCCATAGTTCTACCATATACATTAATAATCGTATAGGCATACTGTGATCTACACTGGATTGTAGTTCTAGAAGGACATAAAATATTATGTTAGCTTCTCCAATAGTTGCGTTGTATACTATATCAGATTCTAATTCTTCATAATCAGATAAGATATAAGATTTATCTACAAGTATTAATTTATCCTTTTCTAATTTATCTACCCATTCTCCTTGAATAAAGGTATTAACAAAGGACAAAAAAGCATCATTTGTAGAAAATAAATCTTTATAGCTTTTGTCATGAATGTTATTTAAGTCTTTTTTAAAACTCATGGTTACCCTCCTAAGTATATCAAATTTTTGCCTGAAATAATATATATTATAATAATATTATTACCAAAATACGAACATATATTCGCATAACAAAAGTATTTATTAATATAGAATTAGTAGGATTTGTTTAAATATATTGTTGTTAAAATGTAGATTAGAATCTTGTAAAATCTTATAAAAACCTAATAAGAATTTAATTAAAGAAATAACATTAATAGTTAATAACTGATTGAAATCACTGAAGTATAGAACATTTCTTTTATGGAGATGAATCATATTTTTGTTTGAATGATGATTTAGGTGAATTCATAAAAAATCCTGAATTCATAACTCATTTTTAAAGATATTATTGATTATAGAACTCGAAGATTTTATAAAGAAAGACTAGAAAAATTAGAAAAATAAATATAATGACATAGCCCATCATAGAGAAAAACTATGGAGGGTTTTTTTATTCATAAACTTTTTCAAGTGCCATGCCTTTTTCGAAGCCACCACGTTCTTCTTTCGTTTCTTTTGTTAATTAGATCTTCTTAGAATATCCAAGAGCGAGCATTTGCAAGACCAAATAAAACTTCCATTACATCAGCAAGTTCCTCTAGAGTTCGTGGGGAGGAAGTAGATATTCTACTATAAAGTAAATGCATGTTATAACTCGACGAAGTTTAATTTCCTAATAATTATATTGACAAAGTTGAAGACTTGTATTATTGTAAGAATATAAAGAAATATAATTTTGCGTATAATAAATATAAGAAGTTATATTTTCTTATATTTAGAAGGGAGTTTTTGTAAATGATACCTATTATTATAGCAGCTCATGGTAAATTAGCAGGAGAGTTATTTAATTCAGCTCAAATGATCTTTGGTAAACAAGATAATGTAAATACAATATCATTCATACAGGGAGAAAATACAGAAGATCTAAAATCTAAATATCGTGAAAGTCTAAAGAAGTTTACAGATTCAAAGGAAATATTAATTATAGTGGATCTATTTGGAGGGAGTCCATATAATGCAGCATTCGAAATTGCAGTAACAAATAAGAATATTGATATTTTATCAGGAGCAAGCTTGCCAATGTTATTGGAGATTTTTGCTATGAGAGATAATTTAAACATTAAAAATGAAGATATTATAACTTCCATAAATAGTAGTAAAGAAAGTTATATTCGTTCTTATAAAGCATTAGAAAAAAATGTGGAGGAGGAATTATAAAATGATAGTAAACTTAGCTAGAATAGATGATAGATTAATTCATGGGCAGGTTGTTACTGTATGGTCAAAAGAGGCAAAAGCAGAAAGAATAATCGTTTGCAGTGATGAAGTTGCAATGGATGAGATTAGAAGAAATCTGTTGGTACAAGTGGCTCCTCCGGGAATTAAAGTAAACGTTCTCAAAGTAGATAAAGCAATACGGGTTTATCATAATCCTAAATATGCTAATGATCATGTCTTCTATTTATTTACATGTCCACGAGATGTTTTAACAATGGTCGAGGGTGGTGTGGCTATAAAAAGTGTAAATATTGGAGGTATGGCATTTCGAGAGGGTAAAAAACAAATAACTAAATCCGTTTCAGTAGATGATTCAGATAGATTGGCATTTAAAAAATTGAATGAACTAGGAATTGAATTAGAAATAAGGTCGGTTGCTACTGATTCTAAATTGAACATAATGAGTAAATTATAAGATTACAATAAAAATAGGGGGTGTTTTTGTGGCATTAAGTGTAATTCAAATTATATTAATATTCATAATATCATGTATATCAGGTATGGGTAGTGTTTTAGATTCATTTCAAACACATCGTCCACTTATTGCATGTACATTAATAGGACTAGTATTAGGAGATCTTAAAACAGGAGTTATATTAGGTGGGACTCTAGAACTTATAGCTTTAGGCTGGATGAATATAGGTGCAGCACAATCACCTGATTCAGCATTAGCCAGTATAATTTCAACAATACTAGTTATAGTAGGACATCAATCAATTGCTGCAGGTATTGCAATTGCTCTACCAGTGGCAGCTGCGGGACAAGTTTTAACAGTATTTGCAAGAACAATTACTGTTGCATTTCAACATGCAGCAGATAAATATGCAGAAGACGTCAATTTCAGAGCAATAGATATTTGTCATGTTGCAGCATTAGCAATTCAAGCATTACGTGTAGCAATTCCAGCATTGTTAATTTCTATTTTTGTAAACCCAGCAGGAGTAATTGCACTGTTAGCTTTAATACCTACTTCGGTTACAACTGGATTAACAGTAGCTAGTGGATTCATTGTAGTAGTTGGATATGCTATGGTCTTAAATATGATGGGTGTAAAGTACTTAATGCCATTCTTTTATGTAGGATTTGTAATAGCAGGTTTTACAACATTTAACTTGGTCGCTTTTGGAATTATTGGAGCAGTTATAGCGATTGTATATATACAATTAAATCCCAAGTTTTATACATCTAAATTTGGTAGAGAATCAAACGCTATGGCTACATCATCAGGACCTAATACTGAATTGGATGATGAATTAGATGATTAGGGATATAAATTATAGGGAGGTAAATTTATATGATTAAAGAAAATAATAATGAAAAACAAATTTCAAAGAAGCTTACAAAAGGCGATCGTGTGAATATGTTTATTCGTAGTAATTTACAACAAGCTTCATATAATTATGAAAGAATACATGCATTGGGTTTTTGCTTTGATATGATTCCAGCTATAAAAAGATTATACACTACTAAAGAAGAAAGAAGAGCTGCATTAAAAAGACATTTGGTATTTTTTAATGTTACTCCGGCACTTACAGGACCGATTCTTGGAATAACTGCTGCAATGGAAGAAACTAAAGCTAATGGAGCAGCGATAGAAGGAAGTTCAATAAATAGTTTGAAGGTTGGTTTAATGGGACCTTTAGCTGGAGTAGGAGATCCAATAATGTGGGGAACTCTACGTCCAATTACAGCTGCACTTGGTGCATCCATAGCACTAACAGGAAATGTTATGGGAGCAATTCTATTCTTTGTTTCTTTCAATGCTGTAAGGTTAGCACTCCTATGGTTTGGTCTCGAATATGGCTATGAAAAAGGATTAGATGTAGTTAAGGATTTAGCAGGCAATGCATTGCAAAAATTAACAGAGGGTGCTTCAATTCTTGGATTATTCGTTATGGGCGCATTGGTTTCAAAGTGGACTACAATTAACGTACCATTGATAGTGTCAAAAACACCTGGACCCAATGGTAAAGTGGTAATAACAACCGTACAAAATATTTTAGATCAATTATTACCAGGAATATTAGCACTTGGGTTAACATTATTAATGTGTAAATTACTTAAGAAGAAAATAAGCCCAATTGTCTTAATATTTATGTTATTTGCTGTGGGTATAATTGGAAGTATGTTAGGAATACTAAAATAATATTTTATTTATATAGTTTCATATGAAAAAACAGAATGTAAAATTCTTAATAAGAAAGGAGCCTGGTTATGAAAACAAAGGCACTAAGATTATATGGTAAAGAAGATTTAAGATTACAAGAATTTGAATTACCACTAATGCAGGACGATGAAATTTTAGGAGAAGTAGTAAGCGATAGTTTGTGTATGTCAACTTACAAAGCCGCAAAGCAAGGAACAAATCATAAGAAGGTTCCTAATGACATAGACGAAAATCCAATAGTAGTTGGTCATGAATTTTGCGGGAGAATTCTTAAAATAGGTAGTAAATGGGAAGGTAAATATAAGTTAGGAGAAAAATTTGTAATTCAACCTAACCTTGGAGTAGACGGTGGTTTAGCCCCAGGATACTCATATAAATATATAGGTGGAGATGCAACTAGAGTTCTTATTCCAAATGTAGTTATGGAAAATAATTGTTTATTAACGTATAATGGAGAAACATACTTCGAAGGATCTTTAGTTGAACCCATGTCTTGTGTTATAGGTGCATTTAATGCTAACTTTCATATGGCATCGCCTAGTAGCTATGAGCATAAAATGGGAGTACGAACGGGAGGAAATATAGCATTATTAGGAGCAACTGGGCCAATGGGTTTTTTAGCGATAGACTTTGCTTTACATGGTCCTATAAAGCCTAAATTGCTAGTAGTTACGGGGAGAACACAAGATAAAATAGATATAGCACGTAAATTATATACTGAGGAAGAAGCAAAAAAACAAGGTATTATACTAAAATATGTTAATACCAGAGGAATGAAAGATGATGTAGCATACTTAAGGCTGCTTACAAAAGATGATTATGGATTTGATGATGTATTTGTTTTTGCACCAGTAAGGCAATTAGTTGAATCTTCAACAGCTATACTAGCATATGATGGTTGTTTGAATTTCTTTGCTGGTCCGCAGGATAAAGAGTTTACAACTGAATTTAATTTTTACAATATTCATTATAATTCAATACATGTAGTTGGTACAAGTGGAGGAAATGTAGATGACATGAAACAAGCATTAAGATTAATTGAAAGTAAAACCATAAATGTAGCAAAGATTGCAACACATATTCTTGGTTTGGATGCTGCAGCAGAAACGACATTAAAACTTCCTGATTTACTAGGAGGCAAAAAAATAGTTTATACTCACAAATCTTTAAAGCTAACAGCAATTAAAGATTTAAAAAATATTAAAAATAATAACTTTATTAAAGAACTTAGCAATATAGTTGAAAAGCATGATGGATTATGGAATATAGAAGCAGAAAAATATTTATTAAAATATGCTATAGAAATATAAGATGAAAAGAGTCATTATTTAAGGAGATGACTCTATATTCAAATATAGGAATCAAATGTTAATGACTAAAGGAGTGCAAATAAATTGGAAAACAAGGTAAAAAGAGCATTAGATCAAATTTTAGAAGTTTATCAAAGTTTATATGAAGCAGAGAAGAAAGTTGGAGACTACGTAATTAACAACCAAGAAAAAGTTATTGATATGACAGTTTCTGAGCTGTCATTTGAAAGTGATGTTAGTGAAGCTACTATAATTAGATTCTGTAAAAAGTGTGGTTTTAAGGGTTTTCATCACTTAAAGATGCGGTTAGCAAAGGAAATGGTGGATTCAGAAGAAAAAAACATGTCAAAGAATATATCTAATGATTTGGATGTAAATAATATAAGACAGTCACTTAATAATATTTTGGCAAATAAAACTGAAGAGTTAAAGCAAACCATATCAATGATAGATGATGATGTAATTAAAAAGATACTAGATGTAATTAAAAATGCTAGAATAGTACAGTTTGTAGCATTAGGAAATTCTATACCTATAATTTTAGATGGGGCATATAAATTTAATCAGATAGGAATAGCATCTGTTGCAAATACCATATGGGAAAACCAACTTGCTTTTGCATATACATTAACTGAGGAGGATGTAGTGATAGCCGTATCTAGTTCAGGCTCCTCAAAGAGACTTTTAACTATAATTGATGTTGCAAATGAAAAAAAGGCCACTACAATTTGTATAACAAATCATGAAAAGTCTCCTTTAGCAAATAGGAGTGAATATAAAATAAATACAGCTACAAGGGAAAAACTATTTTTCGATGAATTTAGTTTTACCAGAGTATCAGCTATGGTGGTTATAGAAACATTATTTCTACTATTAATTGCGGATAAAAGAGATGCTTATAGTTGGATTAGTGAACATGAGCAATCTATGGCAGATGACAAAGTTTAAGTGGTATTGGGTTTATACTTCAAATTATATAAAAAGAACTAGAATTATTTAATCAAAATAATTCTAGTTCTTTATATTACAGAAAAAGATAATTTATTCACTCGGTATTATATTGTGGTCTTTTTCACATTCTTAAATTCTGCAGAAGATTTCTTTTATAGAGATAAACCATATTTTTGTTTACTAATAAGGTAGGTGAATTTATTAAGAATCCTGAATCTATAACCCATTTTAGAGATATTAACATAAATATAGTCACGTTTAATATTTTATCTATTTATAATTTTTATAATATAACATATCTCATCATCATTAATATTAATGTTATATTCTGTTTCGAAAATACCTACAGATTGTCTTATTTGGTTAAATTGTTTAAGATGATTTGCTTTAAAAGCATCTATTTTTTCGAATTTTACAGCATCTTTATGTATGCATCTATCTAACATGCAACCCAAGTGAACTATAAGATCAATAATTTCATCTTGCTGTTCACTTTTAAAATTTAAATTAATCTCTTCAATGAATTTTTTTATATTTACAATAGCAATTTTAGGGTTTATAAACCTAACATATTGCTCAAGCAGTATCTTAGATGTTTCATAAACACTTTTAGGGCTATCATTGATGCTTTTATTAGTTTTATTTATATTATTATTTGTATTTGTTTTTGTATTTATGTTTGTATCTAAAAACTTTAGAAATTGTTTCTGAAAGGTTTCATCTATAAGTTTGTTTATTGGGAAATATGGTATATTTACTTTAGGCCTAAAACTCCCAATAATTGCTACCACATCATATTTGTTGCATATATTTTCAATTTCAACTTCCGAATCTATATAGCTAATTGTTATTATTTCAAACTTATGTTTATACTCGTTATCAAATATTCCTGTAAGTATGTTCTTAGCTATTACACTTGCACCTTGTCCTGTTGCACAAAAGGTTATTATTGCTTTCTTTTTATTTACAACTTGTTTAATTGTATTCATATCTTTATTAATTAAAGAAGTGTAGATGCTATCCAGACTAGAATCTTTATATAGTATGTTTCTTAACGATTCTATAACTAGCAGAGTAGATACATTACTTATAGTTTTAATCTTAATTCCTGTCTCATTCATAAGTTTATCTCCAAAGTTTCCCAAAGAACCCATATCGACAAGAAAAAGAATGCCTTTATCCCTATTTATTGATAATACAGTAGCTTTTACTTTATTGTAAGTTTCAGAAATACCAATATCAAGTGGCATATCAATTGACTTAACTAAATCTGAATCTAAAAGCGAATTAGCTACATTTGACATACTTGAGGCGGTACTTTCGCCGTGGCACACAACAATAATTCCAATTTTACTTTCGATTACTTTTTCTGGTTTATTGTTTGCTAAGAGTATAGTAAGAAAACCCTTTTCATCTTCAGGAACGATAACTCCAAACTTTTCATTTAATTTATTAACTAACTGTTTAGCAACCCTATATTCTTCAGGATGATCTTTCTTTATTTTTATAATGTTTGGATTTATAATGGGCTTTTTGTCTGAAATCCTTTTTAATAGAGATTGCAGATGAAATGCAAATGCGAAAATAAAATTATTATTAAACTTAGTAGAAAGTTCTTGTTGCGCACTAGTTATAAACTCAGCGGATGCATCAGCAATCTCTTTAGAAACAAGTTTATATAATTGACTTATATTTAATCTATCAGAATTAAAATATTTCATTATATCTTTAAAATAAGTTTCAATTAATTCATTTATTTCTAGGCCAACTGCTTCTTTATCAAGTCCCTTAAGTTTTAAATCATTCAATTTTTTTATAATGATCTCATATACATCTTTTTTTGATTTGTCAGGGTAATATTCATTAGTTGATGATGGGGATATAACTAAATTCTCTGTAAACATATTCAAATAATTTTTGACTTCAGTGCTTATATTATTATAATTAAAAACATAATCTCGCAATGATTTATCCAACATATTAAATTCAATTATAAGTTCCTGGTTGTTTTGAAGATGTTCAAGAAAAGATTTTGCACAAAGAAGTTTTATTTCTGATTTTAGCTGACCTATATTTCCTAATTTGAATTCATATAAAGCAAGAGCTTTAAGCACTTCTGGTGTAACTCTAATTTTCATATTTAGGTTTATTGATTCATAAGAGAATAAGCTTTGAATTATTTCTATTTTTTCACCAATATCTTTTTCTATAAAAAGGGGTAAGATGATTAGTACGGGAATTCTTCTTAAAAACGTAGATAGAAGAATTCCATTTGGATCTTCTGTGGTTGCGGCTATT
>Ga0209123_1003094_pt1 | contig 12969 bp, 11 predicted proteins | sample BarGraIncu00431A_FD_184500 | JGI IMG/M metagenome (GOLD analysis project Ga0209123, IMG submission 184500) | Arctic peat soil microbial communities from Barrow, Alaska, USA - Barrow Graham LP Incubations 004-31A (SPAdes) (version 2) | ecosystem: Environmental > Terrestrial > Soil > Wetlands >...
AACCAAATTGATATTCTTCCATGCCTAATAAAGACATCAGTGAAGCAGTTCAAAAATGAACATTACTACTTAGAGGGTGCAGCACTTTTCTATGACACTTTGCAGCATTTCCACTTGACAAAATACAAAACGGCTAACAATTAATATAACCCTATAAGTTAATATAGGGTTATAGAATAAATAATTTTATTTTTTATGTTCACTGAAGAGTATTGTTATTCATCTCTATACATAAGTGCCAATTTAACAGTCCTTCTAACTATTTCTTTTGCTTCTACATAAGGCATACCATATCTTGTCAAACGCCTAAATATTGCAGGGTTATATTGCTCAATTCTTCCTACACTTGAATCAATATCATTGTACTTAAGATAAGGTTTATTATTTTGATTATTAGTGTCCTCTTTCTCTTCATACTTATCCATTTGCCTAAAGTCCACATTTTCCAAATCATAATCGTTTCTAGATGGATCTCCAAACATCATTCCATTTGGATTAAACCCATCTCTAAACGTACCTTCATTAAATTGGCTCATTCCCATACAAGGGTTCATATCCACACTTGGCATCCTATTCATTTGGTCACATCCATACATCATAGGTTCTATTGGAACCATTTCATAATCTTCAAGATCTATATCTTCAATGTTTCTCTCCTCTAGATTCATAATTGTCCTCCCAATATTATTAATACATTAACAATTTATGCTTGAAGTAGGGTTTTGATACTAATTTTTATGATAATTAGCAAAAAAAAATATGAAAGTGTATATTACTTCAACTACATTTCACTTCGCTGAGTAATACTAAACTAATTTTATTAAAGATACTAAAAAGTACAAACTCGCTAGCGCTCAAACATGTACTTTTCTTAACGTCTCTTTTATAAAATTAATTAAGTATTACTAGTGCTTGTTCAAATGTTTTTTACGTAATATACACTTTCATTACCGTGCTAAATGAAATAAATAGGATGAAATTTCATCCTATTTATAATACCTGTTGCGCATAAAAATTTTTATTTTAGTCCTCTTACAGGTTTTCTCATGTTATTGTCACCATTCATAGTTACTGGATTACTCTCTTTGCTTTTAGGAGATTTAGCCTTTTCTTCGTTAGGATTAGTCTTTATATTTTTCATAAACAACACCTCTTTCAGATGTTAGTTTTTCCATATTTCTTTTAAAAATTCATCTCTAAAGTATTTTAATTACAAAAAACCTTCTTATATATCTTCTAAATAATAAAACGAGAGACATTTCTGTCTCTCGTTTTATTATAAACCTTTGGTGCGACAGACGGGACTTGAACCCGTATGGTCTCCCACACGTCCCTTAAACGTGCGCGTCTGCCATTCCGCCACTATCGCAAATATATTTTAAGGATCTTATCTTATAGTCCCAAACGCTTTCAATAGCTTACGACTACAAGATAGATTATATATCAGCCAAGCATTAATTGTCAATAACTTTTATCTTCTGGTACACAATTATTGTCGACTTTTTATTTTTATTGAGTTGCCTTAATTCCATCATTATATAATTTTAAATAAATATTATAATTTGTCTTTACTTTTTTTACATATTTATCTGTTTCTTTAAACGGTATATTAATTAATGTCTTTCCGTCAGCAGAGTATTCTTTATTGTTAAGCCATTTTTGAACATTTCCGCGACCACCATTGTAAGCTGCAATTACAAGCTCTACATTCCCATTAAATTCCACATTTAAATTATTAATATACCAACAACCCATTTCAATATTAGTTTCAGCATCATATAAATTTTCCGTTTTAAAATCTTTTAGTTTCATATTCTGAGAAATCCACAATGCAGTGTCTGGCATTATTTGCATAAGTCCATAGGCGCCCCTACTTGAAACAGCATTTGTATCAAAATTACTTTCTGCACGGATTACAGCTGCCACCAAATGGGGGTCTACATTATACTTTTGAGAATACTTAACTATTTGATTTTGATATTTTATTGGATAAAAAACTTTGAATATACTTTTAATATTAATTAATATAACACACAGAAAAATCAAACTTAAAATTTTTATAATTGTTTTCACCTTCATAACTTCACATTCAACCTTTCCAACTGAGTAATAATAAGTTCTAGCTGTAATTTTGTATTTTCAATACTTCCTCCATTATCAATAATAAAGTCTGCAAACTTCTTTTTCTCATCTATTGCCATTTGAGCTCCTATTCTATCCATTGTTTCATCTATTTTTAAACCATCGCGAGACATAACCCTATGTATTTGAACCTCGCTACTAACCCACACCAAAATAATAATGTCCATACTAGTATGAAGATTATTTTCTATTAAAGTAGGTGCATCTAAAAAGCATAACTGTATGTTTTTTTCTTCGAATGTTTTTATCCTTTGGTGTATTTCTTTTATTATAAAAGGCATCATTATATTTTCAAGTTTTTTTCTTCGTATTTCATCCTTAAATATATAGTCCCCAAACATTTTCCTATTAAGTGTATCTTTTTTGTTAAAAAACTCATCCCCAAATTCCACTTTAATTTTACTTATTATCTCGGGATATATTTCAAAAACATCTCTAGATACAATGTCTGCGTCAACAATGGGAAAACACTTCTCTCTTAGCATATTAGTTACTGTGCTTTTCCCGCTACCAATACCACCTGTTATTCCAACCTTTAGCATTTTCAAGTCCCCCACTTTTTTAGTTGAGAATATAAAGTTTAAAATTACTTATTTTGCCTCATACCAAGTTTCTCCAACGCTTATTTCTACTTCTAAAGGAACTAAAAGTTTAATAACATTTTCCATCTGTTCCTTAACCAAAACCTCAACTTGTTTAATCTCATCCCTATATACATTTAATATTAATTCATCGTGTACTTGTAGGATTAAAGTACTTTTTAAACCCTCTTGTTTTAATTTATCAAATACATTTACCATAGCAAGTTTTATAATATCTGCTGCACTTCCTTGTATAGGTGTATTCATAGCAAGCCTTATACCAAAAGACTTTACGATTTTATTTGATGAAATTATTTCAGGTATAAATCTTCGTCTATTTAAAATTGTAGTAACACTACTATTTTTCTCAGCTTCAAGTACTATATCGCTCATGTATTTTTTAACATTAGGGTACCTTTCAAAATAGGTCTCTATGTATGTCTTTGCTTCTTTTCTAGATATATTTAAATCTTTCGCTAAACTAAATTCTCCAATACCATAGACTATGCCAAAGTTTACTGCTTTAGCATTACTTCTCATCTGCTTTGTAACCTCTTCTATAGGCACGTTAAATACCTCAGAAGCAGTCTTTGTATGAATATCACTATGTTCAATAAAAGCTTCAATTAGATTCTCATCTTGAGCTATATGAGCTAATACTCTAAGTTCTATTTGTGAATAATCCGCAGACAAAATAACACACTGATCATTATGTGGTATAAATACGTGTCTTATAGCTCTACCCATTTCATTTCTTATAGGGATATTTTGCAAATTAGGTTCTGTACTTGAGAGTCTTCCCGTTGTTGTAACAGTTTGAGTAAAGTTTGAATGTATTCTACCATCCGTATCAATTACTGCTTGTAACCCCTCAATATACGTAGAAAAAATCTTTGTTAACCCTCTATACCTAGTAATTTCTGTGATAATAGGATGTTTATCTACTAGTGCCTCTAAAACCTCTGCATTAGTTGAATATCCTGTTTTTGTTTTCTTTATTACAGGTAAATCTAATTTTTCAAATAATATCTTGCCAAGTTGTTTTGGAGATTTAATATTAAATTCTTCTCCTGCTAAGTCAAAAATAGTACTTTCCATTTCTTTTATATCTGAGGCAAATTTTATGCCAAGCTTAGCTAGCCTATCTTTGTCAATTGTGAATCCTTCGGCCTCCATATATGATATAGCCTCTGTTAATGGCTGCTCAACCTTATATAAAAGTTCTTCCATTTCATACTCTTTAATTTGCTTTTCTAATATCTCATAAAGTTTTTTTAGAAGTGCTACTTTATTAATTTCCTTTGCGTGTCCGTCGTCCGTAATACTAATTCTAAGATCAGTATCTATAAGAGTTTCTAGGCTATATTCTTTTTTAGCAGAATTCAACAAATAAGCCGCAAGCTCTGTATCAAATTTTACTCCTCGTAACTTAATGCCCTTTTTATTGAGAGCAGTGTAAGCATTTTTTACAGCATGACTCACCTTTTTAATATCATTACTCTCAAGTATAGTTTTTAAGCAATTTATAGTTTTTTCTTCATCTTCTTTATATAAATCATCAACTTTGATAACATAGTTTTTTTCTTTATAATTAAGATATATGTTGTTTACACACATTTTAGAAAACACATTAGCATCAGCTATATCGAAAATTATATAAATGGTATCTTTAATTTCTCGTGTAATGTCCTCAAGTGCTGCTATCTTATCTATTACTGTAAAATCCGCAGAAAATACCTCTTCTATTGAATCCTCACTATCTGCTATTTTGCCTATTAAAGATTTAAACTGTAATTTATAAAATAAATCTTTTACAGCTCTCACATCATATTTTTCTTTTGATTTAATTGATTCTAAATCAATTTCCATAGGAACACATGTAATAATAGTTGCTAATTTTTTACTGAAAATAGCCTGTTCACTATAAGTTGTTAGATTTTCCACGAGTTTTTTGCCACTAACCTTATCTATATTCATAAGAAGATTTTCTATACTCTTATATTCTTTAATAAGTTTATAAGCAGTTTTCTCACCAATTCCTGGTACACCTGGGATATTATCAGAAGCATCTCCCATTAGTCCTTTTACATCTATAAATTCCGTAGGTGTTACTCCGAATTCCTCAATCATACGCTTTCTATCATATATTTCTTTTTCTGACATTCCTTTTTTATTTATTACAACTTTAACATTATCTGTGGCAAGCTGAAGTGCATCCTTGTCCCCTGTTACTATAAAAACTTCAAGTCCTTCTTTTTCTGCAATCACAGATAATGTTCCTATTAAATCATCTGCTTCAAATCCGTCTAATTCAAAAATATCTATAGCCATTTTCTCTAAAAGTTCCCTAACTAGAGAAAACTGTCCGCGTAGCTCATCAGGCATTTTTTTTCTACCTGCCTTATAATCTTTATATTCCTCATGACGAAAAGTAGGTGCCTTCCTATCAAACGTTGTAACGATATAATCTGGCGCAAACTCTTCTTTCATTTTCAAAAGCATAGTTGTAAAACCATAAACTGCATTGGTATATATACCATCCGAATTTGTTAGGGCTGGTAATGCATAAAAAGCTCTATACATAAGACTATGACCATCTAAAATTAATAGCCTTTCCTTAGACATTATAAATCCCTTCTTTCTAAATATGTTTATAATTTTATATTTAACGCTATGTTCTATATTATAATATACTCCATAAATAATAATATCAACTTTCTCATAATATATGTCTTTTCTATTACAGTCGTAAGGGTCCTTATATTAGCTTTCCCCCAATAAAAATTTTACCATACTATATTATTAACTTCTAGTTAAATTTGCTTATAGATAATAATAACAGTTTCTATAATGTATTATAACAATAATATACCCTAAAAAACTTACAAACTTCCCCTTAAATTCTATAAATATAAAAATAAAAAAATCTGGTTCTAAAAATGCGTAAATTTATATTACAATTTATATTATAAATATATATAACTATTGCAATAATTATATATATATGGTAAGATATTTTTTGTCAGGCATGCCGAAGTGGTGGAACTGGCAGACGCGCTGGACTCAAAATCCAGAGGTGTAACAACCGTGCGGGTTCGATTCCCGCCTTCGGCACCAGTTGTTTAAAAGGTTAAGAGCACTTAGGAAGAATATTTCTATGTGCTCTTTTCTTTGATTTGTCCGTATTTTGTCCGCTTTTACTTTGGGAGAGGTTAAAACAGAATAGGACGGGTTAAATTTAAAGTTGGAAATTGAAAAGAAATGTATACTTTTTTGATTAGATTTTTTTCTTATTTAATATGGTAAAATCAAAGGCGTAAGAAACTTTTGGCGGATCTAAGATTTATTTATTCCTCTAAATTTTTCACTTACATTTTTAAGTGACAGGTCTGAAACTTTTGTATAAGTTGGAATAGCAAGTGAATAACTTGTACTTACTAACGATTCCTATCATATTCATAAATTGTAAAATAAAAAAAGGCATTGCTGCCTTTTAAGAAGTTGTGTTTATTGTACATTATAGACATAACCTGTCCATTAATATGGATAATGGGAAACTTAAATTAGAGCATAATTTTTTAAAAATAAGGCTTTATTATCTAGTTCTTAACTGAGATAACTCTTCCCTAAAATCCCTATTCTTTTCACTCTTATTATCTTTTAAATTTAAAGGTGGTTCATAAGTGTTAATCAAATATATTTCAAACTCCATAGGGTTATCAATTGTAACAAAATGCATTATCAAATTATCTTTCATCCACTCTGATAACTTTTCCTCGTGTTCATCAATAAACTTATACTTTAAGTTATTTGTTTCACTCTCATATTCTTTTTCAAAACCAAACAACACTCCCAAGCTTTTTCGTAATGTAGAGCTTCTAGCTTTTCCATTAAAATGATTTCTATAATCTCGCTTTCTTATACTTTTCGTCCTTGAAGTTGGTCTACCAGCTATTCCTACATAAATAACTGGTAATCCATTAACGTATGAATATTCTAATTCCTTCATTCTTGCTGTTAAAACATCAGTATTTTTTGCACATATTAGATAAGCTCCTGCTGCATCTGGTAATTTAGTGGACATGTCTATTGTAGGGATGAAAGTATTTTCTAATAATTTATTTAATAACTCTTTCAAATTGCTACTCAACCTCCTTTATGATGGCAACTTCTATAATTGCAAATATGTTGCATCCCATAACATAATAACTGCACATTATTAGCCTAATTAGAAGTTTAAATCTTTACCATAACATCATTATACCCATTTTGTTCACTAACACAAATTGGAATTTATAGGTATAATTTAACCTTAAAGATCAATGAGTAACTTATTCATTAATTTCTATTCTGACTATAAAAATAATTTTTGCGAGCTCTAAAATTACTAAAATCAAATAGATTTTTTTAATGTTTTAAGTAAGTTATTTAAGTTGCACTCTCTAAATTTACTTTTCTTATTATTCTTAATCCAATCATCATAATTCTTTGCAAGAGCAAATATCCGTATCTTCCCTTTTTCTCTTTCTAAAGCAGGTATACATTTAGAACATGGTTCCCATCTAGCATAGAAAATTTTATTTTGCGTATAATCATTGTTCTTGGCTTGCATTTTTCTCTCACAACATGAATAGTATTTTTTAATTTCTTCGAAATTTCCTTCAGTATCGTTTTCTAATGCTATATGTAAATAACTTTTAGTTTTTAAATCTTCTTTATATCGAAGTATTTTATCGGTCATTGGAGGATATATGTATGTGTGAAAATCAAACGAGGATTGAATTACATTTTTAAGATGCTCAAACTGTTCATTTTTCTCTATACTCCATTTTAAGCCTTCATAATCCATTGCTCCACTTAATGAAAAATAATTTATATTTTTATATAATTCCATAATCCCAAAGCAGCCTTGCTTTGTAGTATATCTCGCTCTTATCCATTCTTTTAACCTTTCATTTTTTTTATCATTCAGTATTCTCTCATTAAAGAATCTCTCTAACTTTATCAATTTAACTTCAAAAGCTTCCATATTTTTATCCAAATCTGAAGGAACAATCATATTATTCACTATGTTTTCCATATGTAAAATTGCAGCCTCTTCCAAAAACACCCTATCTTCATTATACTTTCTTTGTGAAATAGCCATACTCACAAGAGTTGTCTGTTTAAATTTATTCCATAAATGAGCATGTCTTACTATGCTCCTTAAAACTTCAAATCGTTCCTTATATACTCTACCAAGTGCTTCTGGAATCTCCTTAAGTAACGCTCTAACTAGTCTTACTATGTAAAAATAGTCTCTAGAATTAATCGAATTACCAAATAAACTAATAATGTCCTGAATTTGATAAAATATATTAATTACACGTGGTGAAACACCTAAATATTCAAAACTATTAATATAGTAATCAAAATCAATAAATTTATTATTATTATCTTCAAGCTTGTCTATTATTTCACCAATTAAAGCAAAAATTGTCTCTTCTTGCTCTTCGTTATCTGTATGAAAATCAACATTTTCCAGTATAGATAAATCAACATTAATTACATCAATGTTGATTTGAACTTGCATATTTGACTGCAATGCTCTGTTTATAATTCCAAAAGTATTGTCATTGAACTTATAATCATTAATATATAGAAACTTTTGCATAATTTTTACTGAATTAACTTCACATAGATAATCAATTAGCATCAATTCTTGAAAATTTTCAGGATCATTTAATATGATATTTTCTGAATATTTTTTATATGAACCATCATCCGAATCACGTCCAGAAATTTCATTATTTATTAATGACCAATCATACATTTTCCTTAACATTTGAAATGAATACGGTCTAAAAATTTCACTAAATTTATTGCCATCTATTACCCATTCAAATTTAAAATTTCCCATTCTCACTACCTCCGATGAATATCATCAGCTAAAAAAATCTTTTTAACTAATAATAATTTTAGCTTTTTCTTCTTTATTCCACTCTCAAATCTTTAAACCAATATTTCAAATTTTTATCCACTATATATCACTACATACAATACTTATACTCTTTATTTTCTTAGATAATTATTAATCATAATACTCAACCTAAAATAAACTTAAATTTGACATCGGAACAACATTCAAACTTAGACCAAATTAGAACTATTTTTTCAGAAATTCAATTTAGCACTCAATATTGCATGATCAGGATATGGGGGTAAAATTGACTCTTTCTTTTTTGTTTTACCATTGTATAAGGAAAAATTTTCATCCCATCGATATACACCATTATCTCGATTGACAAATTTTCGAGAATATGTCGGATTTTGAACATTTATATTTTTAGCCAAAATATGATCTTCTGCAAATGGAGAGTCCTCTTCATAGATGCTTGCACCATCTGGTGTATGCATAGTATAGTTATACTTTTGGAAGGATTTTTCTATCACATTTATACTCCACGTTGCTGTAGTATTCCTTTGATTATTATTAAAATCACCTATAACAATTACAGGATTTTTAATAGGTCTTATATGATTAAGAATTATATTATTTTGAGCCTTACGTTTCTCCATCTCCGCTTGCATCTTGACCTCGTCATTACCATAATCCCCAACACGTATTCTAACGCCAATCACGCTTAAGATTTTATCTTCATGCTCTATATCTACTTGTAAAAAATTCGGATTGTTATTACCATGGGTACTTTCTATATCACGTACGCTTTTTATTCTTATATCTTTTTTTATTGCAATCAAGATATCATTTTGCTTATATTTACTATTATCTGTAACAAATATATTGTACTTTTTCAAATCATTAATAAACTCTATCCAATTACTCACTTTAAAAAATTCAGTCAAAACAATAATATCAAAATCTTGTTCCTTTAATTCATTAACTACAAGTTGCGGAATATTATTTGTTCTACTAAAATTTCTTCTTTGATTAATATTCCATTCAATAATTTTCAAATCTTTTCGCATAAATATATTTACCACCAAATTCTGATTTTGTACCCTCTTAACATTCTTCAAATTATTAATTCTGCTTTCCCTGAAAATTATTTGCAATTGCTACATTAAGCCAAAACACTATATTAGAGTATCGTACCAATTTACTTATGTTTTTCAATTATATTTTAGTCTCACGTAATATTAATATAATTGATAGTGACTTTTCCCGAGTAGATTTAAAACTTATAAAATCAATTGGCGCCTTCATGAAATGTATTCATTTATTACCTATTGCCAAAAGACTTTAAACAAATCTGCTGGAACCCGTGCACTCCTGCTGGTAAAAAATCAATTAATAATTGGTTACATATAAGGAGCTCCTTGAATGTTGCTTCTAATGCATTATTTATATCTAGAAACAATAACCGCCTTACTACAAGATCTATTCAAAATATAGTCAAGAAATATGTTATCTCTTCTCCATAGGACTGTGGTTCAATCTGTAATACCTCTTTATAAAAACCACTTTTTACATTTTCTGTAATAATATAACTAGGCGTAAGTTTCATTGTTTTTCTACCTCCCAGTGGCTTCATTAATAACCATTAATACATCTCTATATTCTTAGATTCATAATCATTTATAGTTCAATAACATTTTTGAAAAAATTACCTTCTTCCGCTAAAACTCGTACCTTGCTCCAAAGGATATCTTTAAAATCTAATTCTCTTTGAAGCAATATTGCTAACTCTTGTACTGTCATTAATATGATATTTACAATTCTTCCATTTGCAAAAGTCTGAATCGCTTCACTTGTATAACCTGAGAAGCTAATAAATAGACCTCTTGTAAAACCAGATTTTGATGATACTTTTTCATTAAAGATCACTAATTCTCCCTTATCTATTGGGGACTTTGTCCACTTTGCTTCAAGTAAGTAGACCTCTTTATTTAGTATGAAACTACCATCAATTTGCTCTCCAGTTATTTTAAAACTGCCTCTAGGTTCAAGTTCATTTTGTTCAAACAATCCATACAAATACTTTTCAAAAGCAAATCCACGCTTTTGATTATTCTCGGTAGCTGTCAGTTCCACTAACTTTTTTAAGTTTTTTTCATAATTAAATGTTACCTTAGTTATATTCTCTTTTCTGGAGGATACCTTGACAGACCTTTTCTTACCCATAAGCCTATTTGCAATATCAACACAGTTTATAAACAAATCTTTTTCCTTATCACTTATTGAGATATTGTCTTTCAAGTAAATAATTAACTCCATCAACAATTTGCCTACAGTTACATTATCATATTCCAAAATAATTCGCCTCAACAAATTTGATTTTGAAGCATATTCATACTTTTGATAAACATCAAAACTCATCACATTGTAAATAAACCTTTGGAATTTTGTATTACTGAAATCCAATACATAGCCAGAACCCATTCCAAAAAGTTTTTCAAACTTTTCCTGTTCAGTAAATGTCAATGTTGCCATTAATCTCCCCTCCATTTGAATCTTTGCAGAATTGTATTTAAACTTGCCATTATAAACATTATGACTTGTATCAAATATATTAACAATTTAACTGCACATTATTAGCCTAATGGGTATATTGATAAAGGTAAGTTCATTAATAATCCTCATAATTCGTGGTATTCAAATATTAAATATGAAACCAAAATACCAAGTTTTGTGGAATATATTCAGCTCCCCAAGAAACGTCGGGCAAATTAGCCTGAAGACAATCAAGGATTTCTCTAGGTACTTCCTTGCCGTAAGGGTTTGGTATATAGGCCTTAAATGGAAACTCGCCTGGTTTTCCATAATCTAATGCATGCTTAAAATTATCTAATAATGGTTTTTCTGCAGCTGCATTAATAAATTGGTCCATATGCCGTATAATAACTACACCATCAACATTATTAAATCTTAAGATATTTCCACCTTTCTCCTTTGCAAATGACTGATTTGTAAATAAACCTGAAGCCTCACTTATCAAAGCTGTTATAGGCTCATATATGTAATCATCCCACACTATAACAAGAACTCCATAAAAATCTTTGTCCCTTTCTTTGAATCCTTTGTATTTTTCATCAGCACTTTTCAAAAATTCCATAACTACATTATCTCTAGGATACACAATCTTTTGTTTTTGAAAGTCTTCTTTAGCGAACGTCTTTATAAAATCATTTCGTTCTGTTAGCTGATATTCACTAGTGGATCTTTGTCTTATATGATTCAGTAACGACGGCGATTTTACTTCTACTCCAATCCTTTTATTATTAAAATCCACTATTAGTTCGGGGTTCTTTTTACTTGTCTCTGAAGGCTCCTCCCACAAAAATCTTGTGTCATCCGGCCAATTGTACCCTACTATTTGTTTAATAACTAAAATTTCAGCAAGCCTCTGAAGTAATTGCTGATAATGACCTTCATCTTTTACCTTACCAGATAAATAACTCAAGTTATCTATCATGTCTTTAGCAAATCCAGTAATTTTCTCTTCACATTCCAAGCAACTTTCCACTACTGATTCTGCAAATGGGTGCTGTAATCCAAATTGGTATTGACTAAAATGATAATAAAACCAATGCCATTTATTTATAATACTGGACTTTAAAATATAATCTATTAATTCATATTTATTCACAAATGATTTTCTCCTCTCTTATAAAACATATAATCTTTATTAAGGTTATTAAATCACTTTCAGAACTGTTAAAATGTATATAAACTTAATAATATGTTTCTAGAGTTAGCCCCTCTTTCCACAAAGCAAATAATTTCTTTCATATTATTAATTGATCATTAAAGTTTGTTTTCATCACTTCTTTCTAGTAAAAATATTGTGAACCACGTTGCTAATAGAACTATTTATAAACTTTTGTATACTCATTATTATCCTAATGAGTATATACGTTACCAACTGTGCTAGCCTTGATTTGTTAGCAGTAAAAACCACCTCACGCTTTAATATGTGCACTCTCGAAAACTCTCAAAGTATTGCTAGCTCTAGGTTCATTTTTGTACAAAAACCAACTTCACCTCAGAATTTTTTCGTGCTTTACATTGTACGAATAATTTAGAAAATTTAAGTTATTCGTAGCATTTCCAATTTATTTAAATCAAACAGTATGAAATAAGACTTGACAGTTAGTAAAAAATTCCAAAATAAAATTTGTATATTTTTTACATTATTTCATTTGCGAGGAGTGTTTTTTATGCTAACTATTAAGGTTTCCCATTCCCAATATCAATGTTTTGTTGAAAAATTCCTGAACAAATTCTATATTCAAACTAATCAAC
>Ga0209123_1003095_pt1 | contig 12966 bp, 15 predicted proteins | sample BarGraIncu00431A_FD_184500 | JGI IMG/M metagenome (GOLD analysis project Ga0209123, IMG submission 184500) | Arctic peat soil microbial communities from Barrow, Alaska, USA - Barrow Graham LP Incubations 004-31A (SPAdes) (version 2) | ecosystem: Environmental > Terrestrial > Soil > Wetlands >...
ATATAATATGTTAATATAGTAATGAGATTTATGCGTTGGTAGCTCAGTTGGATAGAGTAGCTGGCTACGAACCAGTTGGTCGCAGGTTCGACTCCTGTCCGACGCACCAAAACCAAGGATTCCTAGTATGTTAGGGGTCTTTTTTTTATGAGAAAAAACACAATAAAAACACAACTAGGGAAATTGTCATTAAAACACATGATTTCTTGGTTTCAAAATCAATAAAAAAAATAGCCCGAAGGCTATTAAGCAAATAATAAATTAAGTTTTTCACAAGCTTTTATCTTCATTTCTGGCATAACATGAGTATACGTATCAAGTGTTATTTTGATACTGCTATGTCCCATTAATACTTGTACAGTTTTTGCAGATTCACCATTTTCAAATAACCTCGTAGCAAAAGAATGCCTAAGTGAATGAAATTTTTTATGTGGTATTCCAATATCCTTTAAAATTTTGCTGTAGTTTCTAGATAGATTTCTTTCATCAGTATATTTACCTATTTCGTTAGGAAATACTATTTCATTGTTCTCATAAGTCATTCCGGCTTTAATTCTTTCTAAAGTTTGTCTGTTCTTATGTAACTTTAGCTTATTAATTACATTTGAAGGTATAGGAATACTACGAATACTGCATTTGGTCTTTGGAGGTTGTACTATTACTTCAGTTTTATTGCCTTCTATATTGCCTTGTATGGTAACTCTTTTAAGAGATAAACGTACCTTTAATTCACAGCTCTCAAAATCAATATCAGACCATTCTAAGGCAAGTACTTCGCCCATTCTTAAACCCGTAGCTAAGACTAAAATAAATAAAACACTATATCTATTATTCTGTAAAGAATCTATAAATCTTTTCTGTTCTTCAATAGTGAAGATCTCAACTTCTTGTTTTGATAGTAGCTTAGGAAGAGTCACATTTTCACAGTAATTTTGAATGATGTAGTTTTCTTTTTTTGCTTTATTTAAAGAACATTTTATAACTTTGTTTATAAATCTAATTGTATCAGGAGTCTTTCCGGATCGTTCAATAAGTTTATTATAATAAAGCTGAATATTTATAGTTCTTAAGTCTTTAAGTTTAAACATTCCTATCTCACTATTTTTTATATAGTTGTTGTAAATTCCATTATATCTATCTTTTGTAGAACGACTTAAGTCATTAATCCTATACTCACATAACCAGGTATGAAACCACTCTTGGAATGTTAATTTCTCATTAGAAAATAACATTCCTTTACTACTATTTTCTTTATATTCCGCTAACTTATCTTTTACTTCCTTTTGGGTATTACCATAAAGTTGTTTTCTAATCAATTTACCATCTACATTATGTCCTAAAGTTATAATAGACCTCCATTTAATTTTACCTGTTTTTTTATCTATTATTTTACCGATAGAACCTTCTCCGTTTGCTCTTTTGGTTTTTGCCATAATATAAAACCTCCATTATTAATTTTTGATTTTCTGGGATATGATAGTTTGCGTTTAATGCTTATATATGTTATATAACTGAAAAATGTAAGTAGTTAATTGTCATATATCTCCCCAGAATAAGCATTAATAACATTCTGGTAGTATGCACTATTAATATAGTATCATATATATTTAAGAAAATAAACACTATAATATGTTTAATGAGATAAATTGGTTTAGATTCTGGGAAGATAATAACTTAATAAATTTTTGGAATGTAATGGTTATATAACCAATACAGTGAAATTTAAATAAAGGAGAAGTGATTAAAATGGAAGAACAAATACAGAAAATTTTATGCTTGCTTAATGGATTATGTGAAAAGGAAGAAAGGTTAACTTTGAATCCAAAAGAGTGTGCCGTAATTTTGGGTATTGGTTTGAATACTATGTATGAGTTAATTAATACAGATAAATTTCCAGCACTTAGAGTTGGAAAAAAACATTTGATTGTAAAAGCAAATCTCCCAGAGTGGCTTAAAAATAATATTGGTTGTGTAATTTAAAAGTTATGAGATTGACGAAGTGAAACAAAATTTTAAGATTGACAGAAAGATAATAATACCTTTTAAGATTCATGTAAAAAAATTCTTATGTATTCTTTAAAAAAGTACTAGTTAAGCTTGTTAATTGCTTAGCTAGTGCTTTTTTATTTAGATAATCAATGAATTAATTCTGGGATAAGGAATAGAAAGATTAGGTTCTCACCTTATAAGTGGAAGGTCCTTCAAGTTAAGAAGGAAGCTCTAAACAAAAAGGGGGAGAAAAATGACAAATATAATTGCTGGAGTGGATAGAATAAAATTATATAATTTTGAATTAGATGAATTTTATAAACCTAATAACAATGAGAAATATTCAATAGTACGAATAGAAGATGGTGATGTATTTAGAATAGCGAAAGATAGCAAGGGAATTAAATTTAAATTAAACTATATAAAAGCTACTAACAAACAAGGATATGATGGTGGATTTACTGAGTTAAAGGTGGGAAGTTCTAAAGGGAAAGACAAAGCAGTTGAGAATTATCAACATTTGGATATTAACCCTTCAAGGATCCTAAGCATTGATGGAATTAATTTAAAGAATGTAAGTACCAAAAATGAGTTTGATAAAGTTTTATATTTGATGGAAGATGAGATAAAAAAGAATGTTTGTAAAAAAGTTGATTTTTCACAAGCTAAAATTAAAATACTTGAGACAAATGTAAACATACCTTTGGATAATGAATTCTGTGAGTATGAACAAGCATTTGAGTATTGTAGGAGTTTATTGCCTATGAGAATGAAAAGTTTAAATAGTATCTATTACCCAGATAATGTCTATACAGGATTTAAGATAGGAAATGATAGTAATAGTTTAAAATTTTATGATAAGAAAGCTCAAATACTATATGACAATGGTAAAAAGCTAAAGAAAGAAGTCTTGAGAATAGAGTACAGAGATGTTACTGGAACAAAAGTTAAAAATTATTTGGGATATAATGATGTGATTCAACTTACAGAGAATCTTTTATCTCTTGATAAAACTTTTAAAGATAGATTGTATAAAGACCTAATATCAAAAATATATAAAGATATAGTTATAAAAGTAAAAGATGCAGTTAAGAAAATAAAGATGTACAGAACGCAGGGTGGGAAAAGTGCTATAGATGAATATATAAAAAACGATATATTTTTTGATATAGAAATACTTCTAATGGCTCTAAAAGAAACAGAAAGCCCAAAAAACTATTCTAGACAGTGTACTAAAGCAATTGAATCAGCTCGTGATGTAACAAATGTAAATTTGATTGGTAATATTCATTTATTAAATGAAATTCTGGAGAAACTTAATTATCCTAAAATAGAAATGAAAATGACTCCAACTATTAAGAAGTTACTTGAAGAATATTACTAAAAAGGTCCTCAAAAGATGCGTATTATAAAAAGCACTCCAAACGTAGAAGCTGTAGCAAGTAAATAATAAAAATGAATAAAAAAATAATAGAAAATTCCCTAGGGATAAGAATACTATGAAAGGTTTAAATGATAATAAGTATAAAGAAAGTATAAGAGGAAGAGGAACCATATTATATAATAGTTTTTTGGAGAGTGTAGGAGTACATTCTTTTTTTATGTAAAGGATCATAAACAAAGAGTAAGAACTCCAGTAATTGATACGTGTATTGCAAACAATAAGTATGTAGGAGGAATAAGCAACAGAGTATTCTGGGAGATATATATTTCTGGAGAACAGTTGTAACACATTAGAATTAAAAGGGGGATTATAGGAATGCAAAGAATAATAGTAAGTAAGAAGGAAGAGAATAAAAGAAAGGTCATGGTACAGAAAGTAATAAAGATAAAGATGAGTACCAGTATTCCAGAAGAGAAAAAAAACCAGCTAATACAAGAGCAACAGAAACTTATGGAGCAATTACAGACCAGATACAAAGTTGATTATCTTGATTATAAGGAATTGAGAGTATTGGATTGTGTAATAATGAATCAGAACAAAAGAAAATTAGCATTAGAACTGGGGTGCTCAACATCTTTAATTTATTGGATAACTACAAAACCAGAATGGGTAAGAGCACTCCAGGAAGAGCTTAAAGGATTATACGATGAAATGAAAGATACTAGAAGAACTATGTATATGAAAATATCAGAGAAGGGATTAAATATTCTTATGAATAGATTAGATGACATAGAACAAAAGGATACTAGTGATGATGATACTATGAGCCGGGAGAAGACTAGAGACATTCTGGCAATAGTAGATAAGATAGTAATGTTGATGCAGGAGGAAGATGGATACAGGAAATTAGGTATAGATATTTCTGGAGGATTAGAAAATGCAAACTTGAATGCTAGTGCTACGTTAAAGGAATTTGATATAGCAGATAAATATTTCAGAAAGAGCATGGCTAACTTTCTGGTAAAGAGCAAAGGTAAGCAAGATATAACAAGGGTGATAGATTAATTCTAAAATCGAAATTCAGGGGATATATTGAATGAGATATAAGGAAGAAATTAATATATACTAAATTATTATGGAGATATAGAAATAAGAATATCTTCAGAATCAGTTATAAGAGAAATACTATGCAAGCAAGGTAATTGTACTGAAAATATATTAATACAAAGCTAAGGGGCTATAAATGGCTTCAGAATTGATGGGAAAGACACAGAGATAGTTATGTTGCTCTTATATGGGATTTTATATGTTTTGATATAATAAAACATATAAAATGTTGTTGATAATAACAGTAAATGTATATAGATATCTTAAGTTAGTTGGCTTTGAATTTGTTGTAGAGTTATTTATTATTTATTAGAATTTTTTGATAATCGAAAATCGAAAATCGAAAATCGAAAAAATTTAAGTAATTTTTGTTATAAATGTAGTTGAAGATAGCTTTTTCTAATTTATGGGGTGATCCAATTGTTTATTTTTCTGGGGAAGTGTGATAATATATTAATAAAACATACTTGGAGTGTGTAAAATGGTCGGAGAAAGAATTAAGGTAATCAGAAAAAGCAAAAAAATAACACAGAGAAAGTTGTCAAAACAATCTGGCATATCAATATCTTATATTCAACAGCTTGAATACGGAACTAAGGAAAATCCAAGTTTAGAAAAACTTAAGCTAATTGCAAAAGTTCTGGGTGTTAATATTCATGAACTGGTAGAAGAGAATGAAGAGCAATCAGTTGATGATACATATACTATAATGGAATCTGATGTTGATATGAAATTTTATTCTAACAAAATTAAAGAAGAACTGGGGTATGTAATAATAAACTGTGCAAGATCATTAGAAAACTTAGGAAATACAAAATTAGAAGAAGATCAATTAAATTATCTAGTAGAAGATACATATGAATATATTGAATTTTTACTTCATAAACTAAAAAGGTAAATGCATAATAACATTTTTCATGGCTGTTGGTTTTCCAAAGCCATTTAATAATTTTTTGGCCAATTTTCATCTTAGAACTTTCTGGGAGATTTTAGATTTTAGAATTTTTATTAGAATAGGAGTGAGTTAATATGATATCTAGAAATGAACGTATATTAGGCGGAATCTGGGGGTTGCTTGTCGGGGATGCTGTTGGAGTTCCTTATGAATTTCATAAGGCAGACGAATTAAGTAAGCTGGATTTTATAGATATAATACCACCAAAAGGTTTTAACAGAACACATAATACTGTAGAAGTTGGAACTTGGTCCGATGATGGTTCACAGGCATTATGTTTGTTAGACTCTTTAATATCTAAAGAAAAAATGGATATGAATAATTTTTCGGAAAAACTTCTTAAATGGTATGAAGAGGGTCTGTGGGCTATTGATAATTATGTATTTGATGTTGGAATCCAAACTTCGGAGGCACTAAGAGCATATAAGAGTGGTATATCTCCTTTAAAATCTGGAATGGTTAGACCGGATGGTAAAGGAAATGGAGCATTAATGAGGGTATTACCTCTGGCATTATGGCACAAGGGTACAGATGAAGAGTTGGTTGAAGATGCACATATGCAATCTCTTGTTACACATGGTAATCCATGTAATGGAGTTTGTTGTGCATTATACTGTTTATGGGCCAGAAGAGTGCTAAATGGAATAAGTATTGATGAGGCATATGTTGATTCTGTAAAGATATTAAGAGAAATTTATGGTGAAGATTCTATATTCAGAAAAGAATTAGAATTTACGGTGAAACCAGATTCTGAAGCTGTTGGAAATGGAAGTGGATATGTAGTTGATACTTTGAGAAGTGTAAGGATGGTATTAAAGCATGATAATTATGAGGATGTAATTAAGGGAGCAATTTTATTAGGTGATGATACAGATACAACATCTGCTATAGCTGGAGGAATAGCTGGAATTAGGGATGGAATAAATGCTATCCCAGAAAGATGGATAAGCAAAATGAAGGGAAAAGAATTAGTGGCGTTGTTAATTACAGAATTACTACGTTAAGATAATAGGTTGTTTTATGTTAAGGTAGAGTATTGTAAGTTTATTTTATAGATGTAAATGGTAAATAAAATATTAAAGTAAAGAGTAAATTTAATTATTTATAAATCTTAAATGTATATTCTATAAGATAAAGAAATAGATAAATTCATTCCTATAATAATTGATATAAATTTTATGATCTTGATATATAAATAATAGAAAAAGGGCAACTGTTTTTTTTTAAGCAGATGCCTTTTTATATGCTTATTTATAGTTCTTTGAATTCAACAATAGGTTTTATAACACTAACAATAAGCCGAATCTTTTCTGGGGAACATCCCTTTAACATATCAGTAATTTCATTTCTTAAATAATTATCTGATGAACATATTGTTCCGGACAAAATAAATTCTGTAGATACATTTAAAAAAGTGCATACTTTAACTAAGGTTTCCAGATTTATTTTTGTAGAACCACGCTCAATTCTACTTACATATACAGTTGAAACGCTTAAGAATTCTGATAAATGTTCTTGAGTGCGATTCATTGATTTACGAGCTTCTTTTATTCTTTTACCAACAACAGTGTAATCAATATTCAATTTTATCACCCTATAAAAAATATAACAGTGATAATTTAAGTTTTACAGAAACCCCAGAGTTAACTTGAACTCATAGGTTAACAATGATAAAGTAATTGTTATACATTAGTACGTAGTGTATTATGTTATAATAGGTATTTTAAGGTAAAAATAATAAAAATTGTATATGTATTTAAGCAAGATATAAAATCAAATTGTAAAGCAATAACGTCAGAATTTAAAATTAAGGGGGGAGTGGTCTGAAATGATTACCAATATAGCATTATCGTTGTTTGGAGTTGGAATGATAGGTTTAATTATAATATTAAGTGTAATGCTTTCTAGGACGATGAAAGAAAAAAAGGTTTTTGGTATTGGTTCATTATTATTAGGTATTATTTTTACTGTAAGCTTAGGTCTTGGTATTTTCATTTTAATTGATAATAGGAACAATACAAAAATTACAGAACGCTTTTTGTCGACAATAACAGGAAAAGCAAAGACGGTAGCAACTCAAGCTAGTACAGATCAGAAAAACAAAAAACAAGATATTAAAACTACAGAAATAAAAAAAGAAGAACCAATGAAAGCTGAAACAAAAAAAACAACTAAAAGTGATCCTACAAAGACTAATTCCACAAATGTTAGTAAAGTCTCTAAACCAATAGATTTAGCTGATCCAATACAGATATTGAAATGTTACTTAGATTATGGATATATAGATGGAAATGCTCAATATATTGTTCATTATGAGTTGAAGAATATCTCCAAAAAAAATATTGATGCTTATACAACTACAACAGTAATGTTTGATGTATATGGAGAGCCAGTTATGTATTATAAAACTAGAGGTAATTTTATAAATCATTTACACGATAGTTATGGTTTGGATGTAGGACAAGTCGATACAATGGTTACGGGAGATGTTTTGGATACAACCAAAAAAGTAAAGGGTATAATTATGAAGGTTCATTTTACTGATGGTACTGTTTGGCAAAACCCAAAGTGGAATGAATTTATGAATGCTGAAGCAAAACATTTAATCGAATGAAAAAGATTTTAAGGTAACGTATTTACAGAACCTAACAGCAGTATATCAAAACCTGGAGACTGTACTTTATAAGTAAATATTATACTTATAATATAACAGTAGGACAAGCTAGTACTATGTAGATGATTTAAATACAATAAAAAAAGAGAGGGCGTAAATAATGTTGACTATAACTATTTTATTTTTAATAATAATATTGCCAATTTTGTGGATTATAAATGATTTTAGCAACAATTCCAACGTTAGAAGAAAGTATAAGCTTTCATCAAAATCACCGTTAGTACAGTATAAAGGGGGTCATCCGCTTATTGATGATAAAGGTGTTAAAAATTTATTGTTTATTTGGGTGGATAAAAATTACCTTTATCTAATTAATAAGTTTGCTTTAAATAATAATAGAAATAAGGGTTTTAGTGCTTTAAAATCACCAATTAATGATATTGTAAGCTTTACAAGAAAAGGAGATTTTTATGTTACCCAGAATATTTCAGTAAAGGGTGGCGGTGGTGGTGGAAGTTCTATAGGTGGAGCAGTAGTAGGTGGATTTGTAGCTGGTGTTCCTGGAGCAATAATAGGAAGTCGTAAAAGGGTTAAGCCTGTAAAAGTAGAAACAAGAAGCGTTGAAGTGGACAAGAGAGTCACTATTGTTGAACTTAAATATAATGGCAGATTAGAGTACGTGATATTGGGTTCTAATGCATATGATTTTTTAATAAGACGTATTCCAGGTAAAGAAAAAACTTTTGCTTAGAGAATGAAAGTTTAATTCTAAAATCGAAAGGGATTAAAAGGATGCTAATGTTTGGAATGGGGATAATAGTGTTTGGAAGTTTATTATTATTTATTGATTTAATTATGGCGAAGAATAAGTGTGGACGGGCTTCTTTTAAAATAATTATCGTTGGGGTTTCAGTTTCTGGAATCTTAATAGATTAGTGTAAACTATTATGAATTAATGTTCTTCTTTAGGATATGTAAGAGTAAGCAGTAAGGGGCAGTTAGAGAATAATTCAATGGAACAACAGGGACAGGAAATATTAAATGAATATAGCGGTGTAATAATATACACTGAGCGGTTTACAGAAATGGAAACATAAAGACATATATTTAATGAGGTTGTAAATAATCTTAATACGGGCGATACCTCGGTTGTATGTAAACTGGCACGCAACCAAGGTAATTGCACTAAAAATATATTAGACACGAGTCTTGTGGGCTATAAATGGCTTCAGAATCCATTGATAAAACATAGAGGATATTTAGTTGATCTTGTATGGAATTCTATATAGGTTAAGATAAAATAAAGTAAATAAATCATTGTTTATAATAAAAGTAAATGGAGATAGATTTTATAAATTAATTGGCTTTGCGTTTAGTGCAGAGTCATTTACTATTTATCAGGAATTTTCGAAAATCGAAAATACGATTTTAACGAGAGGGCGAGATATTTATGGATGAGGAAACATTAATTGAATCAAGGAATGCTAAGAGATACAAAGGTGTAAGCAAACTATTAGTACAAGATGGATTTGGAGTGTTAACTGTTGAAAAAAATGCTCTTTTAATAATGAAGGTATTGAAAATTGATGAATTTGAAAGGACAAGGGATGTAATACAAATTTTATATGAATCGCCACTTTTAGAAGATGAAGCATGTAAACAAGAATTAATTGTTCTGGTAACAGCAGAGGAGTATCAATTTAGGCTTACAACTACTGAATGGACAAAAGGAGGTTATGAACCTGTAACCACTTCTTATTTATTTAAAAGATTAATACTAAAAAATATTAATTCTGGAGAGTTAGAACAAAAGATAATTGATTATTTAAATTTGGCAGTTAATAAAATGAAAGCTAATTTAAGAGTTTGTAAGTATTGTAAAAGGAAGTTTATCATAGAAGATATGATTAACAATAATGTTTGTCATGGTTGTGCATCTGAATATGGAAGAGTAATTTTCTAAAATCGAAACTATTTTCTGGGGATTTTCGATTTTAGAAAAAAGGGAGGAAAATGAGAATGTCGGAAATTGATTATGTTGACTTAATTAACTCAACAAAGACAAATAATTTAGCTATGGAGAGAACTAATATATGTATTGAAGCATTGGAGAGGAAACTTAGACTAAATGCAGAAGAGTGTAAATCATATTTCAGAAGTAATAGCAAAAATGAACTTTTATTAATTTTTCTGAATTATCTTGTTCAAAAATATTGCTTAAGTCAAGGCATTTATGCAGATGCAGAGATGGGACAAAGAATATTTTTTAAGATTTATTCGGATGGAGAATTAGTTGATATAGCCGGAGCTATAAGTATGAATAAAGCAAGATGGTATTTGGCAGATTATATAGTTAAAAATAGTAGTATTATTACTGGAATAATGAGTTACGGAATTTGTGGATTTGAAAAGGCCGAAGAACAAATTATAAATAAAAGCAGAGAATTACATAATATCAACATTTCAAGTAAAAATGCAGAAATGACAATGAATATATATCAGATAATTACTGTTGGAGCTTGCATTGGTTATTTTGATGTAATATTAGATTATACGAAACTTTCAATCAAAGAAAAAAATTTTGTACAAAAATATGAAGACAACCATTATGTAATAAAGATATTGAGTGATTTTTATCTTATAAACAAATTCACTGGTGAGCTAATATCATTTAATAGTTCAAAAATAAAATATGGTGAGTGGTGCAATCATGATATTTTAAAGGGATTAAAGTATTTAACTGATAAGTATAAATGAGAAGGTTCTAAAATATTATATGTTGAAATACTTTTAATACTCATCCCTAATAATAACATAATTTTAAATAAATCCTTAAACCATACATATTATATCACATATTATAAATACCCTACTATTCCGTTTTCAAAGATGATTATTTTATGTAGTTTCTACGCATCATGTACATTTTTATCTCCTTTAATATATTGCATTCTTTAATTTTTATATGTTATAATTTCTTTATTAACACCTTGAAGAAGGACTGCCCTCAGTTCTTGGAGAATCATCCAAAAGCAAACCCAGTGAGTGAATTAAAGGAGGGATGTCATATGATAATTAAAGGCATTAAATGTTTAATAAAATCTTCACCGTTACAATTTACCGGCTTTACTATTAACGTAGGTAATATTGGACTTAACTTCGCTGGGGGTTCTTCTTGAGGGTATTAGTACTTAGGTTACGAAAAAATATTAAAAAAAGAGCATAATTGCTCTCTTTATTTATTGATACTTGATTTTAATCCCACCATAAAGTGAGTACATCATCTTCTCTATCAACAGTGTCTGCATCAGTATTGCAACATTTTATAATGTTTTCACTTTGTTGAGTATCATCAGGTAATTCTACATAAAGAGTATCTGCATAAGGTTCTTTTGGAAGTGGTTTACCAAATGATTCTCCACCGGCATAGTCTATTCTTACACGTACTTCTTTAGCCCCTAACTTATAAATATGTTCCACAAATTCAATTGCATTTTTAGTCTCTCCAAACCTATTACAAGCAAACGCATATGGATCTTTACTTTCTTTAAGCCACCTTAGGACCTCGTAAGTTTCTTCATTTCCTACATACAAAATAATCACCTCCTATAATTCTTATGCTTGCTAATAGAGCCTTATTACCACCTATAAAGTATGAAACTAAAAAAGCCTAATAATTTATAAATCTTTTTATTTTACTTTAAATTAATTATTTTCATTTGGGTATTTCTTCATCAATGTTTCGTGGAATGTATAGGCAACATTAATGTTAGATTTAATGTAATGTTGCTGGAATTATAATTGGTATAGGGTATGAAGGATTAGTAATGGGGTAGCCGTCCATGTGTTGAATGTTGGGTTATTAGAAAACACTACCATGGGTAAATTTTTTTTAACTACATTACTTGCAGTTGCAGAGATAGAGAGGAATACGATAATAGAAAGAACTCAAAACAGTAAAGCAATTGCTAAGACTAAAGAAGGATATAAGGAAGGCAGACCTAAAAGCTATACACCAAAATAAATAAATAATGCTATTAAGATGCTTGAAAGTAATAGTTACTCAGAAGTGGAAGGGATATCGGGAATATCTAAGAGTACATTAATCAGAGAAGTTAGGAAAAGGAAAGAAAATGTGGAAGGTCTGAAATAAATATACTTTCTAATGTTTTTAAGCTTGATGATTATTAAAGGCTGTTGATTTTTGAGAGGCATTTAATACTTTTTGGTAAGTTTTCGATTTTAGAATTTTTATTAGAGGAGGAGTGAGTTAATAGGATATCTAAAAATGAACGTATATTAGGCGGAATCTTGGGGTTACTTGTTGGGAATGTAGTGGGGGTTTCATATGAATTTCATAAGGATGAGGAATTAATTAAATGGGTTTTTTATACCTCATATTCCACTAAGCGTAAAAAATATAAATGATTTAGTATTTTATACAGTTGTTTACTTTAGGGGGTACTCATTTATGAAGATTAAAATATTTTATAATAAAATTTAATTCACATTACGAATATTAGATTTAAATAACGTAAATATGAAAATCATTGTGTGGAATATAAGGTACATGAATTTTCCTATGAACTACTAAGAATTTAGGTATGATTAACTATCTTAAATCATTATATTAAAAAAAATTTTAATATGTAACAAATCATTGCATAAATACATAGAATATGTGTATAATAGTAACTAAGACGATTAAATAAGAAATAATTTATTTCGTTTGGAGGTAATTATGAAAATATTAAAAATTAAAATTGATGGGTATAGGAATGTTTTTAACACTATTATTGAGTTAAATGGTATTACTGCATTGGTAGCTCTTAATAATTATGGCAAGTCAAATGTATTGAATGGTATAGATTTTGCTGTAGATTTTATAAAATTATCAAGTAAAACAAAAAATAGAAT
>Ga0209123_1003096_pt1 | contig 12951 bp, 11 predicted proteins | sample BarGraIncu00431A_FD_184500 | JGI IMG/M metagenome (GOLD analysis project Ga0209123, IMG submission 184500) | Arctic peat soil microbial communities from Barrow, Alaska, USA - Barrow Graham LP Incubations 004-31A (SPAdes) (version 2) | ecosystem: Environmental > Terrestrial > Soil > Wetlands >...
CCTTGAATTGGGAAAAAGAACTAACTTTGCAATTCAAAAAAAAGTACTGTAATGCTATTTTTCAACAGGATTAAAATTTATCACTCTATCTTTTTCCTCTTAATTTTATCGGTTTCATGTCGAAACGATGTGCCTTCGAAATCATCTGCTTATATTACAAACGTTTTCGATTATGTTTATGGACCTGGTCAACACGCTCAAATTGCAAAGAAATCTGACATTTCAAATTTTATTGGTGAACCTACGGATAATAAGAATTTTTTATATCTGGGAGGATTTGGAGGATATGTTGTTGCCGGTTTCGATCATAATGTGGTCAATACAGAAGGATTTGACTTTGAAGTGATTGCTTTAAAAGGTGCTTCGCCCGAACCGGGAATAGTCTATGTTATGAGCGATACCAATGGTGATGGTTTGCCTAACGAAACATGGTATGAACTTAAAGGAAATCAATTTGCCAATTCTAAGCGTAATTATTGGGTGAGGTATTATAAAGCTGTTTCAGATTCAACTAATATAAAATGGAAAGATAGTGAAGGGAATAAAGGGGAATTGAAATCGGGTTTTGGCTCCAATTATACATCAACCTGGTGGTGGCCGGCTACATCTGCTGATAGCATTACTCTGCAAGGAACGCGCTTACCAAATTCATTTGATGATAGATCATCAAACGGCACTCAATATTGGATTGTACCACCTGAACGATTCACTTGGGGTTATGCCAAAAACCTTTATGGAACTGATTATGATTCCGATTTAGGAGCAAATAAATTTGATATTTCAAACGCAGTTGATTCAACAGGAAATAATGTAAATTTACCGAATATACGCTTTATCAAAATTCAAACTGCGGTTTTCCAGCAAGCAGGATGGTTGAATGAAGTTTCAACAGAAATCAGAGGAGCAAAAGATTTAAGAAATTGATAGTTATTCTATCACTAATCCATATTTATCTAACAAACCGGCGATTCCAAGTTTGGAAAATTTGGCTTTTTTTATTTTGTTTTGTTCCGGATCAATCGAATAAAGAAATGACGTTCGGAAATCGGCTTTTTCAAGGTTGGTTTTATGGAAAATGGCTCGTTGTAAGTCACAATTATCGAAAATAGCTTCCGGCATATCCGCTTCGGTGAATTCGGTTTCCTGCAGGTTGCAGTTTTTGAAACATGTCTTTTTCAGTTTGATTTTATAGAAAACTGCTAATTTCAATACGCAATTTTCAAAACCTATCGAAAATAAAAATGGATTACACTCATCGAATTGAACTCCAACAAGCTTGCAACCAGTGAAGTGAACATCATTCAATGAAGTGTTTTTTAGAATTGCCAAACTGAGATCGCAACTTTCAAATTTACATTCCCTAAATGTAACATTCAATAAATCAGAACTGTAAAAGTTACAATTTACGAACTTACAATTTTCATATACTTCTCGTGGTAATTTATTTTGTGTGTAATCAATCCGTTCAAAATGTTTATTTTCTATCACAATATTCAATCTTAAATTATTAGAAAACAAGTTTATCTAAATACATTTACCAATAAAAAAAAAGAACTGCAATTGCAATTCCTTCAACATTTAAAGAATGAGATTATTCGTAAAGCCAAACATGTTTCTTTACATTTACAATCTCATTTAGTTGACTAACCATAAATGATGCCACACTTGCTCGTGAAATTCCGCCATTACCTTTCAACTTAATTCTTTCACTTCCGTGCAACAAATTACTTTTTAAAGGTCCATCGTTTAAACCTCCTGGTCTTACTATGGTCCATTTCAATTTACTATTTGCAATACGTGTTTCATTTGCATTATGATCGGCCAAAGGTACACGAAGGAATGTATTTACAATTAAAAACCGCATTGGCTGAGGCATATAAAACTTACTTTCACCTGCACCAATACTGGATAAATAAATAAAACGCGGAACAACTTCCTGCTCCATTATTGAAACAATATTATCAATTCCTTTTACAAAATTAGGCGATCGTTTTGTTAATGACCCACCTCCAAGTGCGGAAATACAAGCGTCAGCACCCGAAATTGCATCACTGAGTTTAAGGGTTTCATCAAGATTTCCAACAACTATTTTTAAATTTGGATTTTCAATATTTATTGAACCTGCCTTTCGAATATATGCAACTACCTGATGACCATTAGCCAAAGCATATTTTAAAATAAGTGAGCCAGTTTTGCCATTGGCTCCTAAAACAATAACTTTCATTTAATTAAGTGTTAAGTTAAGGTGAATTATAAATAGGATTACTTGTAAAATAAACACATTAAAAAATTAAAAGTTTATTTTCTGCTATAATTTAATTTATAAAAAACAACTAAATTCACTTTATCTGATTATTTTCTGTTTTTCAATTCTTCCTCTGTTTTAACTCTAAGTCCGGGATTTTCCTTCACCATTTTGCGTAAAAATTCTTGCGGATAACCGGCACGAATTAATTCTGTTGGAATTTTATATTCATTTTGAACAAATTTTCCATCTTTTTCTTTCTTAATATTGCCATCCATGTATTTGACTAACAGATATTCTCCAAGTTTTTTCCATGCTGCAGTCGAATTTTCGGCTTGTGAATTGCTGAAACTTGTCAGGAAAATCCGCGCATCCGTTTCACTCATTCCTACCGCCACTTTGTCAATTGCAGGAACTAGTGTATTAAAATCACTTTCCCACTGATTCTGAACTTTTTTAATGTCCGGATACATATAAGAATACTTACTGTACGAATAATTGGCTACACCGTTATAAATCCAGAAAGCAGAAGTTGATGAATAATCTAGTAAACTTCCATTATCAGGACGGAAACATTCCGGCGTGGTATTTATTCCGCAATACATCGGAACGTAAAGTGATGTAGCCGGATCATCAACTCCAAACCAGATAATACCACCAATATAATCGGGTAACCAACTCCGCATTTGAGCTACAAAAGTAAAACCGCATTGCTGAGTAGCGGTTGGTCGTTCATGAACATATTCAACACTGTCAACCTTGAAAGTTAGCGGACTGCAACGAAGTTTACTTCCAAATGGTTCGGATGCAATTCCTTTTGTCATGTCTAATTCAGTTCCTTCATACTGATCACGCATAAAATCTTTTAATTTTTGTGCAGTTAATTTAAAGGTCGGTTTTATCCATAATGGCATTCGTTCGGCAGTTTCTCCTTTTATATAGGAAATGTATTTATCCATTGCCGGGTCAACTTTTCTAAAAAATGACCAAACCCTGGCTTCGCAAGCTCTTAACGCCACGTAATCAAGAGGAGCATAAGTGTCCGAAAAACTAAAATCCTTGTTTTTCCCTTTAAAATATCCTTTTTCACGAGCAAAAGCAATCACATCTTCAGAATAAAGACAATTATTTTTATCGTCATACGGGAAAGTTGTAATTCGCGCCTGATTAGCATGCGCAGAAACACAGTCATCCGGAATACGTTGTGCTACCCAAACAGCACCTTTATTATTCGCTCCTTTACCAACCATTTCCATAATCCATACTTCATTCGGATCGGCAATTGAGAAAGACTCCCCTTCGCTGTAATAGCCATATTCTGCCACTAAATCCGTCATTATTTTTATCGCTTCGCGAGCTGTTTTTGAACGTTGTAGTGAAATATAAATCAAACTTCCATAATCCATAATTGCTGTTGTATCCACAAGTTCAGGTCTTCCGCCGAATGTTGTTTCGCCAATACTAACCTGATTTTCGTTCATGTTTCCAATTACTGAAAAGGTTTTTTCAATTTGTTTTATCTTCCCAAGAAATTTCCCGCTGTCCCAATCATGAACATCCAACAGAGTTCCAACGGGGTAAGTTGCAGCTGGATAATGATATAATGCACCAAACAGAAAATAAGAATCAGCATTATATGTTATAAATGTAGAGCCATCTATTGAAGCCGCTTTACCTACCAAGAAATTAGTACAAGCAAAACCAACATTAAAGGTAAGTATAAAAATTAGAGTTAATAATATTTTCTTTATCATTGTTCTTAAAATTATTTTAGTTACTGCAAAGGTAAACATAAATATTAAACATAAAAGCCAAAGTCTAAAAGTAAAAGGTCAAAAGAAATTAAAAATGTCGCTTAAAATTTGGAGAGGGAAGCTATACCGACATTTTTTTCGAAAATGATTTAGTTATCCATTTTGGAATAATAATAACTCCAAGTAAAAGATATAAATAATAGCTAATTAACCTCCACATGACGATTATAACCAAAACAGGTCCACTTCCTAAGGAGATATCATTATAGTACTCTTTAAATGCAAATTCGCTAATTCCACTTCCTCCAGGTGTTGGACTCACTACCATAACTATCCATAAAAGAACTTGTCTGCCAAAAATAATTAATTGATTGTTGAAAGGTGTAAAAGCAAGAAACAATGCGTTTACAACTAAAAAACGTGATGACCATGATAGGGCTGTTGTACCAAAAGCTTTGGCCCAAAAACTTATTGACTTTTCTGACATTTCTTTAGAAGCTTTAATCATAGTTTCTGAAAATTCAACAACCTTATTATCCCATTTTCGCAAAAAGGGTAATTTGAATAAAATCAGGAAAAGCTTGGTTATTAAATCTGGCCGGCGAAAAAGACCAATAAACAAAATGAAAGTCCAAATAAATAAGATTCCATAAACACTCCAAAAAACGACTCCTATGGTTGAAGTTATTACAGAACTGGCGTTGAATAATTGACTTAGTGGTACAAATAGAAAAATGACCGGACAGATTAATATGAAAAACAATTCATCTAAAAAAAGATTACTAATCATGATGGCTGTACTACGCCCTACACTAATTCCTTCTTTATTAAGATACAAAATAACCAAACTGGAACCTCCTACTGCCGAAGGAGTAATAGCTGAAGTAAATTCGTTTAAAACATTAATATTAAATGCTTGTCTCCACGACAAATCTTTATTTGCCATAAGCCGAAACCGCCAAATCATCCCAAAATCACGACCGAACATAAACATAAATGCCAGAAAAATATAACCTACACTGTTTAGATTGAAAGTCACACCTTTAAAAGTTTTGAGGTCAAATTCCGACAGAAATAACCAGCCGATAACAATTAGTCCAATTAGAATAGGAATGAAAATTTGAGAAAGCTTAAATGGATTAGCGTTTTTTTTAGTTACAGAATCATCTATTGCGTTCATTTTCTTTTCATTAAATAATGATATCTATCAAACACTTCTTCGGTAACACTCTCCCACGAGCGTGTAATGCTTTGCGATGCGTTTAACCCAACGTGCTTAACTAACTCAGGATTTGCAATTAAGTTTCTAAGGAGAGAGGCAAAAGAATCCGCAGTAGACGTTGTCAAAAAGCCATTTATATTGTTCGTAACAATTTGTGCAACGTTAGACTCTTCAATCAAAACAGATGCAGTACCCAATGCAGCTGCTTCACGCACAACAAGAGCCCATGTATCATAAATTGATGGAAATAAGAACAAATCAGCGGCGGCATAATATTGCTTAAGTGCATTGCGTTCAGTTATTAATCCAACAAATTTAATTTTTTCACTTAATCCAAATTTATTAACCAGTTGCTTTAATTCATCAGCAGCATAACCTATTCCAACAAAATACATTTTGAAAGGAAGGTCTTTTATTAAAACCAACGATTCAACAATCATGCGTATGTTTTTCTCCCAAATAATTTGACCTACAAAAAGAAATACCGTTTCATTAGTTGGAATTTGTAATTCTTTTCGAGCTAATTTTTTTATCGGCTCAATTGGCTCAGTACTTGAAAAATCATTTCCAAGTGGAACAATTTCAATTTTACCTTTAAAACCATATTCTCTGATTGTTTCTTCCACAGATGGCTGCGATATCCATACTTCATCAGCTTTTTCGTAGAAACGAATTATTTCGTTAACCATTAATTTTGCCAATAACTTGTTATGAACCGTGTGTTCAAAGTCATCGCGATATTTGGAGTGAAAAGTAGCAATAAAAGGAACTTTTTGTTTTTTTGCAATTCGTAAAGCAATATTGCCGGAACTAAACGGACAATGTGCATGAACTAATCCGAATGAAATATTATTGAGCTTGGATCGATATGAAAGGTCTGTAAAAGGTAAGCCATACCGATATGGTTTACGGCCAATTATGGGTACTGATGAGTAACGAATTACAGGATAGGGTTCATTATCGATAAAGTTTGGCGTTTTTGTAGTCACAACACATACAGGTACATTTTTTTGTTGTAGCCAATATGCATAATTTTGAGTTGTAAGGGAAACGCCATCCATTATTGGAGGAAAACTGTCATTAAACAGGCCAATAGTTTTCAATTCTTCACCGTTTGTCATGCTTAAGGTATTTTTATAGAATCAGATTTTAAACCATTTATAGCATATTATCTTACGGAATAGCAAAATAAATAATATAAAAAATGAAATTAAAAAAAAAATTCATTTTAAATAATTAAATAATACAATGAAACTAAATCTTAAATTAAAGAATTTTGTTTTACCCCTGCGCAGTATTTTCTGATTCTTGGTTGTTTTTGCTAAAAGATTTTGATATCCAATTTGGAATAACCAAAAAACCAAGTAATAAATATAAATAATAGCTTATAATTCGCCAAACTAACGTTACAAAAATAATAGCACTTGGTGATGAAAATACATCTCCATAATACTCTTTGAAAGCATATTCAGTTACACCACTTCCACCTGGAGTCGGGCTTACGACCATGAAAACCCAAAGAATCAGCTGACGTGCGAATACAATTAAGTGATTGATATGTTCTGGATTGAAAGCCATAAACACAGCGTTTACAACCAGAAAACGGGATGACCATGTCAATAAAGTCATACCAAAAGCTTTAACCCAGAACCAATATGAATGGCTACCAATTTCATTTGAAGCTTGAACTAAATTATTGGTCAATAAATCAACATTAGAATACCAACGACGTAAAATCCGCATTTTGAAAAGTGTCAATAGCATTTGTCTAATCCAGTTTGGACGTTTAAAAATACCTATAAACATTATGGTTGTCCACGCTAATCGAGTGAAGTACAGACTTGTAAAAACTACTGCGAAAGTAGAAACAATGACTGATGAAGAATTGAAAAGCTCGGATAAAGGAATGAAAAGGAAAACAATAGGACAAACAAAAAGAAAAAATAATTCGTCTAAAAATAAATTTACGAACATAATGGTAGTACTTCTTCCCGCATTAATTCCTTCTTTTATCAGAAAAATGACTACCAAACTTGAACCTCCAACTAAAGCAGGAGTTACAGCAGATGTAAACTCACTCAACACATTAATATGAAATGCCTGTTTCCAGGATAAATCATTATCAGTGAGTAGTCTGAATCGCCACATCATTCCGAAATCACGCATTAGCATTAATAAAAATGCCAGTATAATAAACAATAAACTATAGAATGTAAAATCAAATGTAAAGAAAACATCCGGATTAAATTCATCAAGAAAAAGCCATCCAATAACAAATAATCCCAGTAAAATAGGGATTAAAACCTGATAAGTTTTAAATGGTTTTGGAGTTTTCTTTATTTCACCAGATTGACTTATCTCTTCCATTTTCTTTGCATTAATAGTTTATATCTGTCAAGCACCTCATTAGTAACACTTTCCCATGAGCGTGCGATACTATTGGAAGCGTTCAAACCTACTTCTTTTATTTTTTCAGGCGATTGAATTAAATTGCGTAATGTTGATGAGAAAGATTCAACTGAGTCTTCAGTCAAAAACCCATTGAAATTATCAATAATATTCGCTGCCGAAGATGAACCTGCAACCAAAACCGATGGAGTATGAAGTGCACCAGCTTCACGGATTACTAAAGGTGCATTATCATAAATCGATGGAAAAAGAAATAAATCTGCAGCCGCGTAATACTGTTTAATTTGTTCACGTTCAGTTATTACTCCAACAAACTGTACTTTAGAATTTAAATCAAGTTTTTCAACTAATTCCTGTAAATCAGCTTTGGCATAACCTGTGCCAACAAAAAACATTTTGAAAGGTAAATCTTTTATTTTAGCCAACGATTCAACAATCAATCTCGTGTTTTTTTCCCAAATATGTTGACCGACAAAAAGAAACATTAGCTCATTATCTGCAATATTTAATAATTTTCGGGCTGCTTTTTTAATTGGATCGATGGGCAAATTTGATGCAAAGTCATTACCATTATCAACAATTTCCACTTTACCTTTAAAACCATATTCGCGAATTGTTTCTTCAACTGATGCTTGCGGAATCCAGACTTCATCTGCTCTTTCAAAAAAATGAATAATTTCCTTAGTCATCATTCCTGCAATTGTCTTATTCTTAGTTGATTGTTCAAAATCATCACGATATTTTGAATGGAATGTGGCAACAAATGGAATTTGTTGTTTACGGGCTATTCGTAAGGCTTCTTTTCCTGAACTGAATGGACAATGTGCATGAACCAGGCTGAAAGAAATTTTATTGATTTTTCTCTTGTATTCCAAGTCAATGTCAGGCACTCCCAATCTGTAAGGTTTGCGCATTAATATTGGCAATGATGTATAACGTAAAATCGGATAAGGTTCATTATCAGAGTAGTTTGGGGATTTGGGAGTTATTACACAAACTGGTTGATTTTTTTGATGTAACCAATAGGCGTAATTTTTAGTTGCAAGTGAAACTCCATCCATAATTGGTGGATAACTATCGTTAAATATCCCAATAGTTTTCACTGCATTGCTTTCATTCATACTCATGTTTTATTGTTTTGCTTAAAAATGCGACAACAATTAGTTTTTAACTGCGTCTAAAGAGTGCAAATTTAGGTTTTTCTTTTCATATTTCCATAAATCAGGTTCAAATATTCAATTGCTTGAAATTTTTATTTAAAATATACTATTTTTTTTGATATGATTTGAAAATCTAAGTTAGACTAAAAGCAAGCATATAATCTTTCTTGTAAGATTATTTATTATCTTTGTATCCCTGTTAAAACGAAAAATCAAAATTATATAAATCTTTCAAATGCCAAATATAATGACAGTTGATAAACTCAATAGCCTCTGCAAAAACACGATGATGGAACATTTGGGAATTGAATTTACCGAAGTTTCCGAGGGACGGATTGTCGCCAAAATGCCTATTGATTACCGAACCATTCAACCGGCAAAACGTTTACACGGAGGAGCATCTATGGCATTAGCTGAATCAGTTGGAAGTGCCGGTTCAATGATGTTTATAAATTCGGATGAGTTTATGGTTTTAGGAGTTGAGATTAATGGAAGTCATGTTGCTACAACTAAAGAAAATGAAGTTTTTGGAATTGGAACCATTGTTCACAAAGGTGCGACTTCGCATGTGTGGGAAATTCGTATTGAAGATAAAACCGGAAAATTAATTTCTCTTTGCCGCCTTACAAACCGAATTGTTCCTATAAAAAAATGAAGTCACAAAACTTTAAATATAAACAACTTAGCAAACTTCAGGAAGTGTGTTTGAAACAAAATATTCCCTTTGTTTCGTATCGTCAGCCGCTTGAAACAAAGATTATTACATTGGTTCAGCAACATTCTTTGCCCGAAAAGATTGATTCACTATACTCTATTGACAAAAAAGTAGGTTTTGTCGTTTCTCCTTTTAATGTAACTGCACAACATGGAACTTACTTCTTAAAACCGGATCATGTTTTTTTGGCGAATGAAATTGAGGAAGTTTATATAAAAGAATGTTCTGAAAACCAACAATTTATTACACTCAGCAAACCAACTGACTCTAAAATAAAAAATACTTCGCCGGCAGAGTTTATCGGGAATGTTAACCTTGCAAAAAGAGCCATGTTGAATGGGAAATACCATAAGGTTGTGTTATCAAAAATTCGTTTAGAAAAACTTGAAAAAGATTTTTCAGTATCCAATTTTTTCCAAAAATTATGTTCAAAATATCCTCATGCTTTTATTTATCTGATTCAACTTCCAGGAGTTGGTTGTTGGATGGGAGCAACTCCCGAACCATTATTGGTTATAGATAATGAAAAAGTGAAAACTGTTTCGTTGGCCGGAACACAAATTTACACCGGAGCAGCTATTGAATCTTATCATTGGAGTCCGAAAGAAATTGAGGAACAAGGAATTGTAACCTGTTTTATTGAAAATTTACTTCATTCGCTCGAAATAGAAAATATCAGTAAAATTGGTCCTGAAAATTTTCAAGCAGCCAATTTAATCCATTTGAAAACATCCTTTGAGTTTCCTGTTTCTGAATTAAAAAACCGACTCAGTGAGTTCTTGAAAGCCTTACATCCGACACCATCAGTAGGGGGGTTACCAAAAACAGCAGCACGTAATTTTATTTTAGAGAACGAAAAGCACGACCGAAGTTATTATACCGGTTTTCTGGGACCTGTGAATATTGAAAGTAAAACCAATATCTTTGTCAATCTGCGTTGCCTGCAATTGTTTGACAAACAGTTTGTTTTATATAGTGGTGCCGGAATCACCACATCGTCTGTTGCCGAAAATGAATGGACAGAAACGGATAATAAGATGATGACCATGATGAATGTAATGAATAGTTGACAATTGAAAGTTGACAATTAAAACAATAAAAATATGCCTCATTTCCGACAGGGAATTAAAAACATACCTGAAATCTGTGCCCGTCAGGGCGTGAAGAAAGTAATTATTGCACCCGGTTCGCGGAATGCACCATTGATCTTTGCTTTTACGGCTCAAACCGAACTGGAATGCCTGAGTATGACCGATGAACGTTCGGCAGCTTACTTTGCATTGGGAATTGCGCTTCAAACAGGTGAACCAGTGGCATTGGTTTGTACGTCGGGAACGGCAGTTTTGAACTTTGCACCGGCCATTGCCGAAGCATATTATCAGAATTTGCCGTTGTTGGTTTTTACTGCCGATCGTCCTGCCGAAATAATTGATCAGGCTGATGGACAAACACTTCGTCAGGCAAATATTTACTCCAATTATATTAAAGCAAGTTTCGATTTGCCGGTTGATTCAACGCTGGATGTTGATTTGCAGTTTTCCGACCGTCAGGTTTCGCAAGCTATTGACATGGCTATTTCGTATCCACAAGGTCCGGTGCAGATTAATGTGCCGTTGCGTGAACCGATTTACAGCATTTTGCCTGAGAATCATAGCAACCCGAAGATTATCAAAACAATTGCTGCTAAAGTTTTTCCAACCAAAGAAAGTATGGAAAACCTTCAACAATCTTGGAGTAATTTTGAAAAGAAAATGGTGGTTTTTGGCGTATATTCAAAAAACGAAGAACTCAATACACTGGCAAACCTACTGGCGAATGAACCGGATGTGGTTGTAATTGCTGAAAATCTGACCAATATCAGCGGAGAACGGATTATTACCCGTCCCGAATCGTTCTTTTCGTCGCTTTCTGCAGAAGAAAAAGCCAATTACAAACCGGATTTATTGATTACCATTGGGCATTCTTCCATTTGCAAGCAATTGAAATTATTTTTGCGAGACCATAAACCGAATGCACAATGGCAATTGGAAACTTCATTGCCCTATATTGATACATTCAGGAGTTTGACAACAATCGTTCCCGGCTCAGCCGTTGAAATATTGAATAAAATGCCTTTCGGAAATACCAAAAGCGGATATTCCGAGGTATTTCAGGCGCAAAATCAACTGATTACCAAACGTCATAATACTTTTGTTACTAATGCACCGCTTTCAGATATGAGTGCCGTGACCAATTTACTGAAACTTGCTCCGAAAAATACAACACTTCATTTGGCAAACAGTACTTCCGTGCGGTGGACGCAGTTATTTCAGACCCGCGAAGATTTGACTTATTTCTGTAATCGTGGAACTTCCGGCATTGATGGCAGTTTATCCACGGCTGCCGGATTTGCTTATGCATCCAAACAACCAACCGTTTTCCTGACCGGTGATTTGTCGTTTATTTACGATTCAAACGGTTTGTGGAATAACTATATTGGCGATAATCTGAAAATCATTGTACTGAATAACAACGGCGGCAATATCTTCCGTTTTATCGGCGACAAGCAATTGATGGAAAAAAGCCTTGATTTCTTTACAACACCGCACAAAGTCAACATAAAATCATTGGTGGAAGCGTATGGATTGGATTATCTGGCTTGCGATACAACAGAAGAACTGGAAAACAAAATAGAAAATTTACTTGTTTCTGAAAAAGCATCAGTGTTGGAAATATTTACTGACAGCGATTTGAATACAGAGAATTATAAAGGGTATTTTAAAAATATAAAAGGATAAGTAGATATGAGAAACTGGACAACCATTAAAGAATTTGAAGAAATAAAGTTCGAATATTTCGAAGGAATAGCAAAAATAACCATTAACCGTCCGCGGTATCGCAACGCTTTTACGCCTGATACGATTAAAGAAATCATTGAATGCATGGTTTTTTGCCGTGACAGTCAGGAAATTGCCACCGTCATTCTGACCGGTGAAGGAGATAAGGCATTTTGTAGTGGAGGTGATATTAATGTGAAACAAATTGGTGGTTACATTGGTAAAGATGGCGTACCTCGATTGAATGTACTGGATTTACAAAAACTGATTCGCAGTCTTCCTAAACCGGTTGTGGCCATGGTAAATGGCTTTGCCATTGGCGGTGGACATGTGTTGCATGTAGTTTGTGATTTATCCATTGCTTCGGAGAATGCTATCTTCGGTCAAACCGGACCAAAAGTAGGAAGTTTCGATGCCGGATTTGGTTCTTCGTATCTTGCCCGCATTGTCGGACAGAAAAAAGCACGCGAAATATGGTTCTTATGCAAACAATACTCGGCTGCAGAAGCATTGGAAATGGGTTTGGTAAATGCTGTGGTTCCTTTTGATAAACTGGAAGACGAAGCGGTGGCTTGGTGTCAGAAAATGATGGAACATAGTCCGTTGGCATTGCGCATGATTAAAGCAGGA
>Ga0209123_1003097_pt1 | contig 12950 bp, 4 predicted proteins | sample BarGraIncu00431A_FD_184500 | JGI IMG/M metagenome (GOLD analysis project Ga0209123, IMG submission 184500) | Arctic peat soil microbial communities from Barrow, Alaska, USA - Barrow Graham LP Incubations 004-31A (SPAdes) (version 2) | ecosystem: Environmental > Terrestrial > Soil > Wetlands >...
CGCAATTATTGGTATAATCTTTTTGTGTAATTTCTTTATTAATCATACTTGAATTATACATCAAAAGTGGATTCCTCGGAATCCACTTTTGTATTTACGAAAGAAAAAAGAGCCATCTCATAATAGAAATTACTTTCTATTGTGAGACAGCCCCTTTTCATTTTGTTTCCTTTTAATTAAGTTACCTAAAATATTTGGGCTTCTACTTAATCATTATTCTTACTAACATCTGATAAGATTAAACCTTTATTATGCTCTAATGCCCAACTTATACCCCAATCATTTTGGAATAATAATAAATCCCTATCCTTAAAATCTTTAACTAATCTAGCATCACTAGTTAAGTTAAGTTTTTCTTTATCTATTGTACTCTTTTCAATCCATCTTATGTTTTTAAATGCTAACCTATCAATTTTAATATCTACATTATATTCATTTTTAAGTCTAAATTCTAGTACCTCAAACTGAAGCACTCCTACAACCCCAACTACAATTTGCTCAATTCCTATATGTAGTTCCTTAAATACTTGGATTGCGCCCTCTTGAGCTATTTGCGTTACTCCCTTTATAAATTGTTTTCTCTTCATAGTATCAACAGTTCGCACCCTTGCAAAATGTTCTGGTGCAAAAGTTGGTATTCCTTCAAACTCAAATTTATTTGAAGACGAACATATTGTATCACCTATACTAAATATACCTGGGTCAAAAACTCCAATAATATCGCCTGCATAAGCTGTATCTACTATTTCTCTCTCTTGTGCTAAAAATTGTTGCGGTTGTGCAAGTTTTATTTTATTACCACCTTGCACATGATAAACATCCATGCCTTTTTCAAACTCTCCAGAACAAATTCTCATAAAAGCAATTCTATCCCTATGAGCCTTATTCATATTAGCTTGAATTTTAAAAACAAATGCAGAAAAGTCTTTGCTATAAACATCAATTTTCCCTATACTCGAATTTCTTGGTAATGGAGGCGATGTTAATTCTAAAAAGCTATCCAAAAATGGTTCGACACCAAAATTAGTTGATGCACTACCAAAAAATACTGGTGTAAGCTCTCCATTAGCTACTTTGTCTAAATCAAAATCATCACCCGCTACATCTAAAAGCTCCATATCTTCCATAAGCTTGTTATATAAATCATCACCAATAAGTTCAATTGCCTTTTCATCGTCAACACTAATTTTTGTTTCTTTAGCTTCTATCTGACCATGCTTTCCATCATCAAAAACAATAATTTCCTTTGATCGCCTATCATAAACACCTTTAAAATCTACTCCACAACCTATAGGCCAATTCATTGGATAAGATCTGATTCCAAATTCATTTTCTATTTCTTCCATAAGCTCAAATGTATCTCTAGTTTCTCTATCCATCTTATTAATAAAAGTAAAGATAGGTATCTCTCTTATGCTACATACATGGAATAGTTTTCTTGTTTGTGCCTCTACTCCTTTTGCACCATCTATAATCATTACTGCACTGTCTGCTGCCATAAGCGTTCTATATGTATCCTCACTAAAATCTTGATGCCCTGGGGTATCAAGTATATTTATACAAAAATCTTTATAATTAAATTGCATAACTGAGGACGTAACAGAAATACCTCTTTGTTTTTCTATTTCCATCCAATCAGAAACCGCATGTTTAGATGCCTTTCTAGCCTTAACTGAACCTGCAAGCCTTATAGCACCACCATATAATAATAACTTTTCCGTCAGTGTAGTTTTACCGGCATCTGGATGAGATATTATAGCAAATGTTCTTCTCTTTTTAATCTGTTTTATGTAATCCTCCAAGGTATCGCTCTCCTTTTTTATGTTTTAAATTATGTAAATACATATATATATTCCTACAATCACTCGCTTAACTCCTAGTGATTCTAAAATTTCACCTATCAAATCTCTACCTATCAATTTTAGCTTTTATACACATATCTGTCAACTAAGGTTGTACTTTTAAATGGTAGCAGGATAAAATCCTTTTAAGTAATACTAATTATAAAAGATATATATCATTTAAATTTTTGGGTATATCTTTGTATCGCAGTTCCAACTTTATTAATAGGTCAAACTTTGATTAGAAAATTCTTTAAGGTCAAGGAAAATAGTTGAGAGTTATATTTTAACTACTTATTTTTTGTATATTGCAAGTGTATTATAAATGTATTCATGCTATAAGTGCTGTACTGCATCACAATGAAATCTTATTTTATTATGATGTAAGTATGATTTAGGTTTAATGAGATCTTTTACTCCAATATAATAGTTTCACTATTAACGTCTCAAGTACAAAATACCCTTTGCCACACATTAGGATTACATTATAATAAAATATAAAAAAACCGACTCTTCTTAAATAGATAAGTCGGTGTTTATATGCTTACATCCTTAATATCAGGATGCTTTTACTATTGTACAGGGTGCACTATCCACAAGAATCCATTAATAATAGTATATAATCTTTCCGAAGTAACTTGCAAAACGAAGTAAAGTAACATTGAATTTTCATCTAGGAATTATTCTCTTGCACTTCCCACAATATACTTTAGATAATTGTATAAGGTATTTCCTGAGTGACTTGCAAAATGAAGCGACAGGATTATTAAATTTCGATTTAGAAATTCTTCTTTTGCCAATATAAAATTCCCGTAAGACTGCCAGGACGTCAGTCTAGCGAACCCGAGACAGGACGTCGAGTGTGAGCGATAGGGAATTTTATATTCGTAAAAGATTAGAATTACTTAATGGAATTTCCAGTCCTGAGCTCGTTTGCAATACACGTAGGAAAACTTGATACCCCCTTACCTAGGTATAAATCCTATTTTCTTTTGCATTTTTCTTAATGTTTTATTTGCAACATAGTTAGCCTTTTCTGCACCTTTTTTATAAATTTCTTCTAGATATGCTTTTTTACCTATGTATTCCTTAATTTTAATCTGAATAGGTTCAAGCTCTGAAACTACTGCTTCTGCTACATCTTTTTTAAATTGAGCATAACCTAATCCTTCATATTTTGCTTCTATTTCTTCTATAGACATACCAGTTATAGTCATTAATATAGTCATTAAATTTTTAACGCCTAATTGTTCGTCATTAAACTTAACTACCCCTAAACTATCTGTAACTGCTCTATTTACTTTTTTTCTTATAACTTCTGGTGGATCCATTATTAAAATAAATCCATTAACATTTTCTCCTGATTTAGACATTTTCTTAGCTGGTTCTTGTAAATCCATTACCTTAGCTCCTGCTTTACCTATATATGGTTCAGGTATTACAAATGTATCACTATATGTTTTATTGAACCTCTCAGCTATGTCCCTAGAAATTTCAAGATGTTGAAGTTGATCTTTTCCTACAGGTACTAAATTAGTTTGATATAATAAAATATCTGCTGCCATTAGCACAGGATAGATAAGTAACCCAGCTCCTATACTTCCTCCACTATTTTGTGATTTAACTTTATATTGAGTCATTCTGCTTAATTCTCCCATGTAAGTAGAGCAAGTTAAAAGCCAAGCTGCTTCACTATGAGCTGGAACATGTGATTGAATAAACATTGTGTTTTTCTCAGGGTCAATACCTGCTGCTAAGTAAATAGCTAATAATTCTAAAGTTCTTCTTCTCAAATCTTTTGGTTCTTGCTTTACTGTTATTGCATGCAAATCCACCACACAAAAATAGCATTCATATTCATCTTGTAATTTAACCCAGTTTTTTATTGCTCCTAAATAGTTTCCGAGGGTTAAGTCACCCGAAGGTTGAATTCCACTAAATATTACTTTCTTACTGCCTTCCAAAATAATCATCTCCTATAAATATTAATAATGAATGTGCTAAATGAAAAAAGCCCTATGGATAAATCCATAGGGCGAATATACACGGTACCACCTAATACTTAGAAACTATGTTAACGCTTCTACTCAAACAGATACACTAATCATATCCTACCTTTATAACGTAAGGCTTACGTCAAGGACTACTGTACTTCATCCTGAGTCTTAGAGACCCATTCAATTTAAACATAATTATCGTAATCTCACCTTCTACGACTCTCTAAAAATTTGTTTTTAAATTTACTTGCTTCTCATCATAGATTATAACATTATAGAACTTCAAAATGTCTTATAAGTATAGTATACCTATTTACTTAAATTGTCTACAATAAAAGAAATTTATGCTTTCCAAAGACCATGTAAATTGCAATATTCTCTTACGAATAACACTTCTTCTTCTAATTTAAATTCAGCTTCTGGTGTTTCTCCTGGTTTCAAGAACTTTCTATATACCTTATTCTCAGTGTGTACTTCAATAAATTCAATATGATGTTCTTCAAGTGATGGATGTTGTACTGCTCCAACTTTAACTTTAATTCCACCCTCAATTTTTTCTGATACAGGAACATGTTTTTCAACTGCTGCATCCGTAGTATTTTCTACTTGAAGAGTCATATTTTGTCCACAGCAGACTAAAACTCCTCCTGAATTATGAACTACCTCAACTATATTACCACATATTTCACATTTATAAATTTGTCTTAATTCTGTCATTATTATTCCTCCTTTAAATTTAGAAATCAATAAATACTAATTATGCTTGTTTATTCATAACAGTTATTTATTGATAGTTATTATATATATTCTACATTTTTTTAAAATTTCCTCTTTTATAGGCATTTTTATTTACATTTTTATTTTATGCTAATCCAATTTATAATATGCAATCAAATTATATATAATCTACCTAATATTACATTCATTTTATTCCTATTATGTGGAACACTATATAACATTAATATATAGTATAAATATATATTCATATTATATATATAAAGGGAGGAACTAATATGTCAAAAGATCAAGTAAAAGCATATGCACCATATGAAAGAGATTTTTATGATCAAGAACCATCTGATATAAGATCTTATTCCGAAACTGATTCTACTATGCTTCCAGACCCAGTTACTGACCCAATAGTTGCTATGAATATATCTAATGTGGAATTTGACTATACCTACTATGGCGGAGAAGAGTTTGTTGATGAAGAGGATTAACTTCTTCTTAGAAGAAGACTAATTTCTTTTGTAAAAAAGACTAGTCTTTTTATAAAAAAATTTAACTTTTAAAGCTATAAAATATTAAAAACAGATGACTTCGTTTTAAAAGTCATCTGTTTTTTTAAATTATAACCTCAACTTTATGAACCCCCTCAATAAATGGTACTAACCCATCATTGCATAACTTACCATCAAGCCATATTCCTTTGTCTCCAATACGTTTAACCTCAATTACATATTCATAATTATCTTTTTTATAAATAATCTCATAATTCGGCCATTCCTCTGGGACACAAGGCTCAATAGTAAATCCTTTTCCCCCCTTTAATTTAAGACCTAAAATAGCTTCTATTCCGGTTCTATACATCCATCCTGAAGTTCCAGTATACCAGCTCCAGCCTCCTCTTCCTACATGAGGTTCTTTTCCGTATACATCAGCAGTCATTACATAAGGCTCTGTTTTAAATCTCTCACATTCAGGCAGAGTTTTTGTATGATTAATAGGGTTTATCATGTTATAAAGTTTTGCTGCTGTATCACCTTTATAAAGTTTAGCAAAAGCAAGAATTACCCAAGTCGCAGCATGTGTATATTGCCCTCCATTTTCTCTAACTCCTGGCACATAGCCTTTAATATAACCAGGCTCCAAAGAAGATTTACTAAATGGCGGAGTTAATAGTAATATCATGCCATTATCTTCTTTTATTAAATAGTGTTCCAATGACTTCATTGCCTCTGTCGCTCTTTCTTTATCTGCAGCACCAGATATTACTGCCCAGGATTGAGATAGAGAATCTATCTTACATTCTTCATTTTGCGATGAACCAAGTGGCGTGCCATCATCAAAATATGCTCTTCTATACCAATTACCATCCCATGCATTATCTTCTAGATTGACTCTTATATACTCTTGCATATCTTTATATTTCTTAAGTTTCTCATCATCATTTTTATACGTGCAAGCCTTTGAGAAATCTGCTAATATATCATATAAGAACCAACCTAACCATACACTTTCACCTTTCCCCTTATTGCCCACAGTACTCATTCCATCGTTCCAGTCTCCACTTCCCATAAGAGGAATATTGTGAGGTCCAAATTTAAGGGCTTTTTCTATAGCTTTTATACAATGCTCATATATGCTACCTGTAAAATCTGCCTTTCCTGAAATATTGTATCTTTCATCTTCCCCTTCTGCGAGAGGTGTATCCATTAAATATTCAGCTTGCTGATCAAGAATAGCAAAGTCACCTGTATTTTTTATATAATCCATAGTAACATAAGGTAGCCATAATAAGTCATCGGAAAATCTTGTTCTTATTCCACTATCTACAACTGGATGCCACCAATGTTGTACATCACCTTCAACAAATTGCCTTGAAGCACTATACAAAATTTGTTTTCTTGTCATGCTAGGCTCTATCATGCTTAATGACATAACATCCTGAAGTTGATCTCTAAATCCATATGCTCCACCTGATTGATAAAAAGCAGTTCTTGCCCATAATCTACATACTATAGTTTGGTACATTAGCCATCCATTAAGCATTAAGTCCATGCTCTTATCTGGTGTCTTAACTTGCACCGTATGAAGTATCTTATTCCAGTATTTTTTAACATTATCTAGTTCAGTATCCACTCTTTTAAAATCTTGAAATTCCTTTACGACCTTTGTAATATTGTCCAAATCCTCATTTTCACCAAGCATTGCGATTAGTTCTATTTCCATGTTAGGCTCTAAATGAATTTTTGAAGTCACTGCGAGACATGGGTCTAGCCCCGCTCCTACATTGTTCGAAAGTCCTATTCTTTTTAGGACCTCTGGATTTTCTACACTTCCTCCTCTTCCTAAAAACTCACTTCTATCTCCAGTAAAGCTCTGCTTATCGCCTCCAAATAATTTTAAATAAGACTTTAATTCACCAAAATGTTGGTTATAACAATTTGTTGCATACATATATTCTTGTTCTTCATTAAAATAAGTAACTATGTGCTGAGCAGTGTGCTGAGGAACAACACCCATTACAAGTTCAGCATAGTACGTTATACTTATATCTCTAGCTATATCACTATTATTCTTTAATTTTATTTTGCATAACTTTACATTATGCTCCATTGGCACAAACATGGTTACTTCACCCATAATTCCAAAGACCTCATGTTTGAAGTTTGAATATCCAAAACCATGCTCTATTAAGTATTCCCCACCATCCCTTATAGGTTTAGGAGTAATACTCCATATATTGCTGGCATTATCATCCCTCAAATATATAGCTTCTGAGCATTCGTCGCTTACCCAATCATTGGACCAAGTAGTAATTTTATTTTCCCGACTATTACTGTTCCAAGTATACGCTGATCCACACTCTGATACATGGAATCCAAAATTACCATTTGAAATTACATTTATCCATGGTGCTGGGGTGTTTCTTAAGTCTTTAAGCAGAATAGTATAATTTTCACTTTCTAAATCAAAACCTCCGAGTCCATTAAAATACTCTAATGGTTTTATATTAAACTTGTGAGGTTTAAACATGACTTCATTCTTTAAAGCTTTCAATAACGGTAACTTCTCTACTCTCTTATTCTTATTTTGAATTTGAGATACTAGCATTCCCTTGCATGAGTCTATAACCAACCTAGATATAGCTATTAATAGATCTATATCTTCATCCAAAATAGTAGCTTTATTGAGTATAAATAGCCCTCCAGGTTTGTTTTCTTTATCTCTTAAGTGACTACCACCTACTAAATCCTTAATATCTGCTTGGAGTGGCTGATCATATGAGGTCATTTGTAGGTTTATTATCACCAAATCAATTCTTAATCCTTTAAGGCTTAGGTATTCATGAGCATTTATAAGTTGGCGAACTAAATCTTTATCTTTGCTCTCACGAACTATTAGAAGAATTATAGGTAAATCTCCTGAGATACCATATCCCCAAAGAGTAAATTGTCCCTTTTTTACATTTTTTATATATTTCTCTCTTTGTCTAAATGTTGAGTTTAAGAATAAAATTTTTGAAGCCATAACTTGGTATAAATTTGCCTGTGTAGATTTTATACCTAAATATTTCATGTCTACCTGGGTTTGACTCCAAGCAAGTTCAAAGACCCTATTTATGTTATGAAATTCACTATACTTTTTAGCCAACTTTATCACTTCTTCTTTTGTATCGGCTATTGATGTAGTAAATGCTATAATACAGGTTTCACCAGGTTTAATTTTAACTCTTCTTCTTATGCTTACTATAGGATCTAGAACAGCTCCCACAGTATTAGTTAAAAGTGAGTCTGACCTCATTGCTATAGGCCGAATTGTATTCTCACCACGGCCTATGAAATTCGCTCTGCTAGTCTCATATTGAATAGTTCCAACGGTATTTCCCTGTGTTGTTACGGTTTGCATAAGCCAAGGTTGTTTCTCTCCCTTAGCTCTGGGCCTTCTTGTTGCCAAGATACAACTAGGATTATCTATATACTCCGTTTTCACGAACAAATTTCCGAATGCTGGATGCACTATATCCGCGTCATAATGAGCTAGAGTTACCTCAAAATAACTTGTTATCTCTAGGATTTTACTTTTAGCACCTTTATTTGTAATCGATAATCTTCTTACCTCTGAATCATCTTCAGTAGACACAGTAATTTCCATACGAGTAGTAATATTTTCATCGCTCCTTGTAAACTCAGCCTTATCTAAGGCAAAAGTCACCTCATAGCTATCACTTGGCTTTTTACAAGGCTCATAAGCTGCACTGAAGAATTCATTTTTATCTGTATCTTTGATATACAAAAACATACCCGTATTGTCTTTCGTAACATCTTCCTTCCATCTGTAAATCATAGTTTTATCACGCAAAGCATACCCTGCTCCACTATTAGAAACCATCAGCGAATAATTTCCATTTGAAATTAAATGTGTTTCCGGAGTTTCTGTTTTTGCTGTAGTGTATTTTCTAACAATAATCTTTTGTTTTCCTACAGGAGTACCTGATATTTTAAATTTACGTTCCCTATCATATACTACTCTCTTAGAAATTTTCTCTTGGAGTAATAACTCTGTAGCCTTAACTCTTGGTAGTGAGTGAAATCTTTTTTGAAGAATATTGTTTAATAATACATTATCTAAAGCCATCAAACTCATGCCTTCATGATGGATCATAAAGCACTTAATTATAGCCTTAGGATCATCTTTAGGCATTCTATTTTCAGTATAATCTACAGCTTCATAAAATCCATAGTTTCCTTCAAGGCCTTCACTCGTGAGCCTTTTAAGATTATCATAAGCTCCTCTAAAATCAGTTTGGAGTGCCATGACAGTGGAATATGGTGAAATAACCAATTCATTTTCAAGTCCTGACTTTAACCCCACTCCAGCTACTCCAAACGCCTTATATTGGTAATTTGAATTTATATCAAATTTATAAAATGCAGATTCTGATATACCAAAAGGTACACCTCTTTCACTACAATATTTCTTTTGAGCTCCAATTACAGATTTATAAGTTTCATCTAGCATTGTGCCTGGATAATTTTTCATTATAAGTAATGGCATCATATATTCAAACATTGTCCCGCTCCATGAAACCAAACCCTTACTTTTCCCCATAATAGTCATAGATCTTCCAAGTTTAAACCAATGTTTTTTAGGAACATCTCCCTTTGCTATGGCTACAAAGCTGGCTTGCCTTGACTCAGAAGCTAATAAATCATAATAACTCTTACCTAGGCTATCATTCTCTACATCATATCCAATTCTGAACAGTCCCCTATCCTCATCATATAACATTTTAAAATCAGTAGCTTCTGCCATAGAATTTAGTCTTTTCTTTAAGCTCTCTATTTTATTAATAACAAATTGAGTTTTTTCCTTTGTTTGTTGTAACAAATCTTTTAATTTCAATAATGATTTATCATTTTTTAATCTTCTATCTAACATATCTAACATATCAGTTATTTTTTCTGGAATACTAATTATTGTTGCTCCCTCAAGTAAGCTCCTCATAGACTTAGTAATTTCTAGATCAAAGTCTTTGTCAAAGGCATAATCAAACCAAGGAAAGAGTTCACTTATTTCCTCTAAATACCCACACACATCATCTTTAAGCTTTTTATTCCAATATGATTTCCTGAAAGTTCCACCTTTTTCTATTTCTATAAGCTTATTATATAAATCTGTAAGCATCACTTTCCAATAATTAAAGTCTAATGTATCACTTTTTATTCTATTTAATACCTCATGACATAAATTTTTAACTTCTTTAGATGCTTGTGCATCTTCAGAGGCAAGCCTCATCGTGTCTTCTAATCCCTTAATTTTAGCAAAATTAAACACTGAATCACTCAAATATTCATCTAAAGCCTGTGCGACTACCCATAAATACCCAACTAAATTACCACTATCCACTGTGGACACATATCTAGGGAAAAGTGGAGCCTTGGTTTTAGTATCATACCAATTATAAAAGTGGCCTTTATACAGATCCATCTCTTCCATTGAAGTCATAATTTTATCTATTCTACTTGTTACATTAATAATTCCAACATACCCTAAATCATATGCAACTAGATTTGAAGTTAATTCCATCCCCATATTTGTTGGTGAGGTTCTATGTGCTACTCCATTAGGTGGATCTTCTTGATAATTATCTGGCCCAAGCCAGTTACTTTCATCGTTTACAAAATCCTCAAAATACGCCCAGGTTTTTCTACTCAATTTTCTTAAGTAATTCTTTTCTTCAATGGTAATTTCTAAAGATTCAAGCTCCCTATCACGACTTATAATATAAGCAATTACAGGACTTAAAAACCATATTACGCAAGATGGTACACTAAGGAATCCAATACTCATGCTTGCATTAAATGATAAAATTAAAATTAAAACTGAAATTGCGCTTCCAATCCACATGTCTGCTATAAAATTTTTAAGTTTCTTACCTAATTTCACCTCAACATCTGCTGCCGTCTGCCACTCTAATAAGTTTTTTTTACTTACTAGTACCCTGTATAATGTTCTAATTACAGCGTCTAACATCATGTATGCTTGATAAGGTATAAAACAAAAAATCAAAAATACCTGTTCTATAGCCATTTTGCTATTTTCAATTTTACCCGATAAACTTACTCCTAAAGCGGGTGAAACTACAGCTTCGCTTACATCAAAAAGTACAGGCACTAAAATCGCAACAAAAGCTGCTATAACCCATTTATCAGTACCATCTGGAAGTATTCCTCCTAAGGCAAGTATAAGCAAAATCGTAATGGAAGGTGCAAGTAAACTTCTTCTTAAATTATCAAATATCTTCCATTTAGATATTTTGTTTAAGGGTGAAGACTTTTTAAGCCAACGTAGTATTTGCCAGTCTCCTCTAGTCCACCTATGTAACCTCATAGCACTAGCATTATAATAAGCTGGATACCCATCTATGAATTCCACATCAGTAACTAATGCGGTTCTAACATATGAACCCTCGAGCAGGTCGTGACTTAATACAGTGTTTTCAGGTATCTCATCCTTTAACATATAGTTAAACACGTCTACATTATAAATACCTTTACCAGTAAAAATACCCTCGCCAAATAAGTCTTGATATACATCTGACACAGCCGTAGTATATATATCTATACCGGTTTCACCAGAAAATATCTTTGAAAATAAGGTTTTATTTGCACTAAGAATAGACACCCCTATTCTTGGTTGCATTAGACCATATCCTCTACTTACTCTCTTTTTATTATTATCTATAACAGCATTATTAAGTGGATGTGCCATGGCACCTATTAATTTCTTCGCAGAGTCTCTTGGTAGTTTTGTATCTGCATCTAAAGTAATAACATATTTAACCATTCTGAGATCTTCTGCTTTGCTACTTATTGCGTTGTAACTTGTATTCTGCTTACCTCTTAAAAACTCATTAAATTCCATAAGTTTTCCACGTTTTCTCTCAAATCCTATCCATTTATTTTCTTTTTCATTGTATTGTCTTAATCTATTTAAAAAGAAAAATATCTTTTTACCCGGAGTACAATACTTTATATTCAATTTTTCTATTTCTAAAAGTCCAACATCAACTATCGCTTTATCGGATGCTTCATCTTTCGTATCACTATCCTTAAAGTCACCAAGCAATGCAAAAAATAGATTGCTTTGTGAATTTGCTAAATAGTATATTTCTAAGTCCTTTATCAATTCAACTACCTTAGAAGTATTATTTAATAAAGTTGGAATTACTACAACCGTACTACATTTTTCTGGTATTCCCTCTTCAAAATCCATTTTGGGAATAAATGAGGTATCACAAAGTAGACTTATGCTCCAATTTAAAATTGAGATTGCTATTTGACTACATGGCACTAATATAACAATTACAGCAAGTGTATATCTCCATAAATCTTTATCATTATCATTTAATAGACTACTTAAAATAATTAAGCACGTTATTAATAAAGTAGCTATAACAATAGTACTTATATAAACATTGGCTATATTTTTCTTCTTACTATTTATCAACTTTTCCATACTAGTGCTTTTATATCCTATCTTTTCCTTTAATTCATGTAATCCCTCATCTATTAGATAATAACCTACATGCCTTTTATATGCATTATTTTCTGTTGTTTCACTATTATAACAACATTCAATAGCTTTTTTTGCTATATAAGATTCTGGAAGTTTTGTATGTTTAGATAATTTTTCTACTTCATGCCTATATTTATCCCTAGATTGAAAATCCATTGCTCTATAAATACATGCAGGATCCTCTCTTAAAATAAGATCTACAGGGCTTAACTGTTCAAAATAATTTTTCCAATTTAAGCCTTCAATAACTCTTATACTATTAATAGAGTTTGCCATAGAGATTTCAAAATTGGCTTCTATCTGATGT
>Ga0209123_1003099_pt1 | contig 12940 bp, 10 predicted proteins | sample BarGraIncu00431A_FD_184500 | JGI IMG/M metagenome (GOLD analysis project Ga0209123, IMG submission 184500) | Arctic peat soil microbial communities from Barrow, Alaska, USA - Barrow Graham LP Incubations 004-31A (SPAdes) (version 2) | ecosystem: Environmental > Terrestrial > Soil > Wetlands >...
TTACAACAAAAATGGCAGACCGTGAGTTTCCGGGAACACTTTATCTTGACAGGGTCAAGTAAGTCTTGATCCTCTGTTAAGGCGAACTTTTTATCTGCATTGAATTCAGGGAATATTTCGTTCTGATTATTCCACGGAGTTGAACTTTGGGCGGCTGAACATTAGGTGTTCAGCCGTTTTTGATTTCTGACATTGTGTTAACCTCCGATCAAAGGGCGGTTCATGCTGGAAGTAAACTTTCCCGTAGAAGTATTGCCAATAGGGATTTTCGACCTATCTGTCCAGAATACTTTCGTCGCTTTCCTCGAATATCCGCCTTAGAAGGACGATTCCTGCGATGGTCCGGATAGGAATGCAGGGCCTGCCATTATCTTCACAGTAATAGATTCCTAAACCGGATTCCAACTGTTCCCTGTTGATCTTCATTGACAGCAATACCAGTTCATGATTTTCTGTGATGAAATGTTTGAGCGGGACTTTGAACATTTCCAATTGTGGATCCTTCTCAATTTTTCCGATCATTTCTGCAAGATTTTACTGCAATTTAGTAAAAACCTTGCAATTTTAAATGCATAAAATCAGCAATTTATCAACATCTAATTATTAATATCCAGATCGTTAGAGACTGATTGTTCCCTTTGTCACGTTCGACTATGTATGCATTGTGATATGGAAGGACGAAACGGGATTAAATCCCGTTTCTCCTATTCGATTATTTTTGTCCATATCAATTTATATCATCTCATATCAATCTATTTTACTTTATTCGCCCCTTCTTCTATTAGTTTAGTATTCCGTAGCTCTCAACTTTTTTATTTTCCTTCCGGAACTATCACATCTTTAACTCTTGAAGCTGGAAAAACATCAACTTGTTTGATCTTTTTGCCATCACCTTTAATCCTCACATAGGTATTACCCGGGGCCCAAAGTTTACAATCTACACTCCACGAATCAGGCCATGCAGGTGTCAAATAGATTTTATTGCCAACGCTTTGAATCAGCATATTTTGCAGGCCCATCATTAAGGAACCACCATTGTCCAGATCGGGCATATAATCGCTTACAGGCGCCCAGAATGCAGGAAACCGAACTTTCGGGTCAACTGACTTTGCATTTTCAATAAGGTACTTCTTTGCCTGATCGGTAAGACCAAGCAATGGTGCCTGAATAGGATCCTGCCGCCAGCATGTTCCTCCTTTGTTTATGCGGTTGTTAAAAGTATTGATTCCAACGTCAATATTCTCTCGCCCAATCCCGTAAAACTTAAATGGGAAGATGGTGTAACAAGCCGGATTTTCAACATTTCGCTCTGTATCGTAAACCTCAGCAGGCAAAACGCGCGAGGAATCCTTTGTCATTGGAATCGGGGGCAATGCAGCCAAACAAGTATTCCATTCTTTCAGCAATTCTTTCGAAATATATTCTGATTTTAATGTATTCAACCGGGAGAGGTTATAACGTAATCCGGCAATATAATCAACCGGATTGGTACAATCCCAATACTCTTCAATGGCATTGGCAGGGTAGAAAAGGATTTTGCCATTCACCCGATTCCAGTGCTGATCGAAAAAGCGAATGATCTGAGTAGCAAAAGGGGCAATATACTTTCTGACAAAAGCATCGTCTCGTGTGTAATCGTAATAGTCGAGCATCTGAGCCAATACTTCCAAGGCCCCCGAATAGTGGTAGCGGATCCATCGGGTGTCCGAATTTACCCCGGAATTATTCCATCCCCAATCATCGAGAATGAAAAGTCCAAAGAAATTAAAAGTTTCAGGAAAGAATGCACCATCATGTCCATAAAGTTTTTTGGTTGCCGCAGTCTGAATCCCCAGCATATTCATGTAGCAATCGAACCAGGGCATCATCATATCGAAGTCGCCTGAACCAAGCAAAGGCCAATACAAATGACGTGTATTCTGATTCCAGAAACCCGGCCCCCACTTGCGATTATCGCCATTCATTCCATTGTAGTCGAAAGTCAAGGTTCCGCCATTAAATTTCATTGGTGACTGGCCACGCCCCATGCAGGCTTCCATAAAACGTTGAAGTAAATAGCCACGGGTAACTGCAATAGCATCTTTGTCGCCACTTACAAAAATCCAGCTTCGGTTCCAGAACTCGTTCCACCATGCACCATGTCGTGCACGGACAGCGTTAATCGATTGAGAATCGATTTGCTTAACCATTGTCATAAGTTGGTTGTCCCAGTCGGCAACAGTTTTGGTTTGTGCGGTATACGGGTAAACTTTCAATGTAAATTTTTTTCTTTCCGAAGAAGATTCCAAAGTTGAGTCGTTCAGTTTTTTTAACCCGTTACCTTTCATAACAGCACCAAAAGTACGGTTGAGGTACGGATCGGGAAACGATTTTTCAAGTTCGCCCAAATTATGATGGTCTAATATGACTTTGTACATCGAACTAGTGTTGCGATGATACCAGGCAACAGAATTGGTTTTCGGCATAAGTATATCGGCACTTTCAGAAGGTTTAACATTGCCATTGATCACTCCCCGGAAACTTTGTGCCAGTGGGTGATTATTCGATGGCAAAGTGAATGGCTGCGGGCGCAACAACTCAGTAGTACATTTCATGCTGAATTTATGGTCACCCGAAGCCTCAACCACGAGTACACTCTGGTTGGCATCTATCCAAACTTTAAGATCAATTTTTGAGCCTTTCTGCCCCGCCAAAATTTCGATTTCACCTTTATATAAGTTCAAATTTTGATTGAAGGAATTACCTGAAATAAAAGGGTTTGGCGAAATATTGATCCGCAAACGACCCACTTTGAGTAACCGCGTACCTTCGCTCCACGTATCCGATTTACCAATATACATCAACAAATCGCCATTATTTTCGACCCACACGTTGGCGGTAATATCGCCATTCCCCAAAGGCATAGAAGCCATCGATCCGGTAGTACTGGCGCTGCTCCAGCTCACATTGTAGGCATTTAGTTGCGACAATACATCGGATGGAAGTTTTTGTGCGGTTCCTGTAAAAGGCAAAGAGACCATAAATACAAAAAGTACTACTCTGCAAATCATTGGTTTACTTTTCATTGTAATGATTTTATTTGATTTTAATATTTATTCTTTCGGCTTTTGCCATAATTCCTTCAAGACTTGCTCCCGGTCTCAGCATTTCATAAAATTGGGCAATCATTCCAAACATATCGTTAGAGTCATCAATCCCGCAAAACTCACGGATCGCACCCGCAATGCCATCATTAGAAATCTTCTCTTGCACGGTAAAAGCCTATTCATCGGTAGCCTGAGCAAATAACAATCCGGCAGCAATTCCAACTGAAATGAAAACCGGCTTTATTCCATGTTTCTGAAATAAAAGCCATGCGCCAACTATTCTGTCGTTTTTCGAAAGTTTTCTTGCCGGATCACGTCCAACCCTGACCACCGTATCGGCCAGACCCCGGTTACTAAAACGGGAAAGCAGGTCCTTGGCGTGCTGATACAATGTTTTTGCAGAAAACCATTTTCTTCTGAAATGGCAAAATAAGATTCGAATAAAACACGTATTGTGCATATACAGATCGCTTTGGACATAGTAATTAAATGTGGAAAAAGGCTTCAAATTGGATATTTCAGGTATTTCACCTTCAAACGCATCTTTATCAATCGAAAGCCCGCAATATTCTTCGACACAAACCAGAAGTGGTTTATTTAGTTGCATTCCGGGTGAGGATAGCGGAACCATTCGTCCTACTGAAGTCTCGACCAACCCTATTGTTTCCCGAAAAATTTGAAGTTTGTCCGTGGTCAATTCCTGAATGATAAGTTCCTCAAAAAATTGTTTTGCATTCAGTATATTCTCGCAAATGATGATATTGAGCGGCTTGAAATTCACTGTTTTCCATCTTTCCGTTAAGCCTGCCGCAATGGTTTTAACGATTCCGGGAAGTGCATTAACGCCGATTGCCAAAGTCATAAAGTCGGCATTATATACAATTGTTTTTTTCATTATTTCACCCCCTCGATTTTCGTTATACCAGTTCGTCCAGACACAAACCGTCTTCAGGAATAAATTGCCGCCAGTATTTTACCGATTCCTTCAGATTGAACAGGATATCTTCATTAATATCTGCTGTTCCTGAAAATATCTCCAGGGTCAGATAAATTTTACTGCATCTTGCCGGCATTCCTGCTTCTTCGGCCTGCTCATACGACTTCAGGATCGATTTCAGAACTTTGTCTCCGACAACGATTCCTTTCTCATTAAATTCAGGCGTAAAGGGTAAATGTGACGAAGAATATCCGGTGGTCTGTTGCAAATGAATGATTGGAGAATAACAGGCAAGTTTTTCGAGCCATAAATAAAGGTCACCATCTTCATAACCGGCAAAGAGGTATGGGAATTTATCCATTTCCTGTTCAATCGCCTGAATTGCTATTTTCTCATCTTTTGTATCGGTTACCGCATGATGAAACAATTCATATGCAATTTTTGGCCCCAGCCACAAATTAGGAACCCTTCCTCCATTTTTATAAATCTGAAGCAACTCTTTCAATCTTTCAAAACCAGGACGAATAAACTTTCGCTGGCCTGTTTGATGCCCGGAATCGATGGTGATATAAAAATCTTTCCGGCTACCGCTTTTCACCTCTTTTAATAACCTTCTCGCGCCTTGTATTGTCCATGGAATTTGGTGAGGAGTGTACATTTGTTCTATGCTCAGGCAGCCGGTACGATTATCGTCGATACTGGATGCAAGTTCCGTCAGATATGCAAACAACTATTTTTCTGCCTGTTGGTAAGCCTCTGGAACCTGCAGCACAGAGTCCGGGAAAGCATGACAATAAAATCCCAGCCCGGCATCAAGTTCGCCCGATATAGCTACCATTTTCTTTAACCAGTTGTTAAATATATGTTCCCGGATATTTCTATCGGTATGCGATAAACCAAGTGTAGTATAAGTGCCATGACCCGAGTAAATATTTGCGACCTTAATGTTATTTTTTGCAGAATATTTTTTCACCGACTGAACCCATTCATCAAGATATAAGGCATTTGTATACAATGGATCGCATTCATTGTCAGCACTTGCTTCCACATACGACAGCCCAATTTCATTTATAATTTTAAGTCACTCGTATGGCCTTGTCCAACGCTTCGATGCAAAGCAGTTATTCACTGACAAATAAATTCGGGGACTATCGGGTTTTGTATTTCTTCCAAATAGAGATGCAATCATTTCAAAACTTTTATATCTTTTTATATTATCATTTTAAGACATATATCAATTCAATATTGAAACTCTCATTTTAAAAGCATATAACATATTAACCTAATATTAAATGCAGTACCACAATTATTAAATATCACGCAAACTATTGACAAATTAAATGAGAATAAATGGTATTAAATGAATGTGCCAAATGTGTCAATTTTGTGAAAGTATTGATTTTTTTTAGAAAAATCTAATTGTGTCTTAGTGAAATGAATTTCATCAAAAATCTAATCTAAAAGCAGTTCATTTTCAGTAGTTATTTGGCAAAAAACTGGCAAATCGAAAATCGGAGTTGATTTTCATCAATGAAATATGAAATTTTCGGTGATGTCAACTAGTTGTGTATTAAAATAAATATATCTTTGTGGCCTCAAAAGGGGGATTAGCTCAGTTGGCTAGAGCGTTTGACTGGCAGTCAAAAGGTCATCGGTTCGATTCCGATATTCTCCACTGAAAATCAAAGAGTTGCAAAGGTGTTTGCAGCTCTTTTTTTGTGCGTACAAACAATACACAAACAACTTGGAGTTTTTCGGTGGTATTAGGTCAGTTGGCGCATTCTATAAATAAACCTTCTCAGCTTTTATTGGCTCAGTATTTATCCTTCACTCTGGGATTTTTAATTTGCACATCAAGCCATGGATTGCCTACCTACTTTGAATTCCAGCATTCATCACCTGCAACTCTATCATCTACCCAAGCTCAAACGAACAATACAATGGAATTACACGTTCGCGCTTGCCTTTTTATTCCAAAGTGCGACACACCTAACCACAGCGATCAATTCCCTGAGGAATAAAATCTGCAGGGCACTCAGCCTCCCTTTGGCTGTCTTAGAAACTGATTTCTGACATCACCGTTTGAGAAATTTGGCACTTTCTCTCCAAAGTGGATGGATATGCCCGCTGGGGGAGATCATTCATTTTTCCAAGAACGCACCTCGGGAATTGGAGCTATCGGAGGAATCACAATTTTCTCGAATAAGCCACGGTTTACCAGACCTATTAGTTATTCTTTTGAACATGTTTACAATCAACGCACCCACAAGAGGTGTGAAAATAGGAACGTGCGACTAATTTGCTCCGGCAGAGATTAGATATTTTATCCGGTGTGTCCACTTTCTTGAAATTGCTCGATTACTATCTTTTTCCAATAGTCAAATATAACACATTCATTTGATATGCTGATATTTAAATAGAACAACCTTCGTCAAGATAATGTTAAGAATATTTCTATACTTTTACCTTGAATATTCATATCCACATCAGCAATAAATTTTCTTGTGTGGTTGAAAATTCAATGAGCATTTCCCATGAATGAAAATACTATTTTTCAAACACATACACTAATGATATATTATGGACAACAAAGAGAAGCAAGAACTTATCGCCACATTAATCAGCGAAGGTGAAAAAGATAAAGCAGTCCAATTACTTTCTGATTGGTCTTATCAATCCAGTTTTAAAGATATTATTTTTAGTGTTTTAGAACCAATGCTCGTTGAATGGGGCAAACTCTGGATGAGTGGAAAACTTTCGCTTGCACATGGTTATTTAAGTGGTAAAGTTGCTGAGGAATTTTACTTGCTGGCAGCGAATGATACGGAATTTAAAAATTCAAAAGTAAAATCGAAAGGAACCGTTATTCTTGGAAATGTGGAGGATGATTATCACCCCTTAGGTCGTCGCCTGGTCGGAATCTATGCACAGGCTGCCGGTTGGGAAATCATTGATTTGGGAACCGATGTTCCTGCTGAACTTTTCATTGAAAAGGCCATCGAAAACAAGGCTGATATTATTGCTGTTTCAGCCATGATGTTCACTACTGCAAAAAACATCATTAAAGTCAGGCATGAGCTTGATGCAAACGCCTTATCAGGCAAAGTCAAATTGGCCGTCGGAGGGGCAATTTTCAAACTTAGGCCTGAATTGGTGGCAGAAATTGGTGGCGATGGAACTGCTGAAACCGCCATTAATGCACCGGACTTGTTTGATGCACTCTTAAAATCGAAAGCAATCTAATTATTAAATTGTCATGAATAGTCTGGAACGAATTTTGGCAACTGTAACCGGCGCTGATGCCGATTATCAACCATATACTTTGTTATTGTCGCTGTATGGCGCCAGCTTAATAAAGAGTGATACTTACCCCTACTATCGCGATCCGGAGCTTTGGTTCGAAGGTCAACGCGCTGTGGTTGACATGTTCGATCCTGATATTGTCATCACCCCATTTTCGTTCCCCATTGAAGCCGAAGCCTTTGGTAGTGAATTAATCTTTCTGAATAAATATGCGCCAAATACCCGAAAACCTTTACTCAGCAATTTATCACAGATTGAAAATATACTCCTACCTGATCCCGAGAAATCGCCTTCTTTGCAGTTTTTCCTGAAAAGTACTGATTTATTCACTCAATATTATGGCGGAACGAAGGCTATCGCCTGTCCAATTCATTCGCCGGCCGATTTTCCGGCATTGCTGATGGGAATTGAAATGTGGATCGATACTTTGTTTTTTCATCCAGAAGCAGTCGAAAAAATGATGCAAAAAACAATAGAACATTTTGTTCGGCTTGGAAATGAGTTTATTGACCGAGGTGCTACTTTTTTAGTTGTTCCAGTCAATTTTACTTGCCCAATGATTATTACCGAAAGCATTTTTAGAAAACTGATACCCTACCTGGAAAACGCTTTCAGTCAAATAAAAGGACCGATTGTAATTCACAATGGAGGTGCAAAATTATTGCCGTTCATTCAACAATTTGCGAAACTACCCAATGTAATTGCTTTTCTTCTGGAACCAAGTGAAAGTTTTGATGAAGCGCGACGATTGATTGGAGATAAGATGGTATTGATGGGAAATTTGGATGGTCCGAATTTAGTAAATCTGACAAACAATAAAGCAAAGGAAATAACCCTAAAAATCTTGAATAACCGCAAGGACGACAAGCATTTTATCTTTGCTTCCTCGAATGCAGATATACCATATGATACTCCTGTTGAGACTATCAAGACAGTGGTTGAAACGATCAGGGGTTTTAAGAAGTATGGATGAGTCAGAAGCGGGAATTTTTACTTCAGATTTCAGACTTCATACCTCAAGTTTAATAATCTAATTAAAAATCATGCTACAAAATATCGTTATCATCGCCTGCAGCATTTTTAAATACGAACTGGAACACTTGCAGAATGCAGGCAGGCTCAATATACCAGTTGTTTACCTCAACTCCATGCTTCACATGAAACCCAAAGAACTTCAGATTCTGTTGGATGCCAAAATAGAAGAATATCAGAATTTCAGGATCATCCTGATGTTTGGCGATTGCCACGCACGGATGGTCGATTATGAAAAAAATCCTAATATTGTGCGATCACAAGGGATCAATTGTGCTGAAATTATTTTGGGTTCCGAAAAATACCGAAAAATCCGCCGTGATGGGGCCTTTATATTACTACCCGAATGGACCGAACGTTGGAAAGAAGCTTTTGTTGATGATATGGGATTTAAAACATCAAAAATGGCCAGACCATTCATGAAAGAAATGCATAAAAAAATAGTTTATGTGGACACTGGTTTTCAGGCAAAGAACGATGCCTTGTTTGAGGAAATATCAGATTTTTTGGGTCTTCCAATCGAAATTTACAGCAGTTCGATCGATGAACTCGAAAATGTAGTATGCAGGCTAATTGAGGAATCAAATATGAAAAAATAAGATCAAAATGGAAAATAAATCTTACAACTACATCCTGAATGAAATTTTAAGCAAGGTTCTTGAATTGTCTGAAAATCCAAGTCAATTCACTGAATATTTGACCCATCAAATTCGTGAATTGGTTGGTGCACGCACTATTGTTATTGCTATAAAAGATGAAACCAGCCAAACTAAAATTTTCAGCGTTTTCCCTGTTCGGAAAACAAATTGGGCCAATCAAAGTGCCGTTCTGAATTTGGCAGAACGCACATTTGACTATAAATCCGTACAATTTCTGGAAAAGGAAGCCAGTGATGAAATCATCCGGAATATTCTTGAGGGCCTGGAAATCGATCAGGCAATAGCCATTCCACTTATCGCGGCAAATCGGCTGGTTGGATCTATTTTATTGCTCGACATCATGGATTCCTTTGGAATGGATTCGGTGATCACCTTGTTAAGCCAGTTGTCAGGCGTTTTTGCGCTGGTTATCCGAAATGCCAATTTGTATCAGAATATGGATGATCTGGTGGAAATTAGAACTGAAGAATTGTTGAAACGAAACGATGAACTAATTGCAGAAAGAATTCGGGCAGAAAAAAGCGAATTACAGGCAAGAGAGATTTTGCAAACGGCGATGGATGGCTTTTGGACAGTTGATATTGAAGGTCGGTTTATTGATGTGAACCATGTTGCCTGCAAAATGCTGGGATACTCGGCTGAGGAAATGCTGACTATGAGAATATCAGATATTGAAATTAACGAAACAGCCGAACAAACAAAGGCCCATATCAGCAAAATTAAAAAAAATGGCGAAGATCGGTTTGAATCGAAACATCGCTGCAATGACGGAAGAATTATTGATGTTGAAGTCAGCACAACATTACAACCTGCTCAAAATTTAATGGTGGCTTTTATAAGCGACATTACCGAACGCAAAAAAGCGGAAATGCAGCTCAAAGAAAAAAGCGAAAAAATTGAAGATCAGAATGAACAGTTAATGGCAACCAATACGGAGTTAATTTTAGCCAAAGAAAAAGCCGAAGAAAGCGATCGCCTGAAATCGGCTTTTCTGGCCAACATGAGTCACGAAATACGCACCCCGATGAATGGTATCCTCGGGTTTGCCGATCTGTTGAATGAGCCTGGTCTAACTGGCGAAGAACAACAAGAATATCTCGGCATCATCGCGAAAAGCGGTGCCCGCATGCTTAATATCATCAACGATATCATTGATATTTCGAAGATTGAATCGGGCCAAATGAAAGTTTCTGTTTCGGAAACCAATGTGAAGGAACAGCTTGATTTCGTATACAGATTTTTTGAACCTGAAGTGGAACAAAAAGGATTGAAGTTGACCTTGAAAAAGTCCCTGACTTCAGCAGCAGCCAATATTCAAACCGACCGCGAAAAGCTATATGCCATTCTGACCAATCTGATTAAAAATGCGATCAAATACACACCTGAAGGTTCCATCGAATTTGGCTACTATGTGGTAGAGTCGCGATTAATCCCGTCTCTGCAGTTCTATGTTAAAGATACAGGCATCGGAATCCCAAATGACAGGCAGAATGCCATTTTCGAACGGTTTATCCAGGCTGATATCATGGATAAAATGGCACGGCAGGGAGCGGGATTGGGATTGGCAATTTCGAAAGCTTATGTCGAAATGCTTGGTGGCAAAATTTGGGTAGAAAGCGAAGAAGGAAAAGGAAGTACTTTTTATTTTACGCTTCCTTTTGCTGCCGAAACCAAAGAAAAAGAAAGCCCGAAAAAGGAAATTTCAAGCCCTATTGATGTTGACCAATTCAAAAAGTTAAAAATTCTGATTGCAGAAGACGATGAATCATCCAGTAAACTCATTTCTCTTTTTGTCCAAAAAATCACGAATGAAATTATACTTGTAAAAACCGGGATGGAAGTAGTTGATGCCTGCCGATCTCATCCCGACATCGATCTGATACTAATGGATATTCAGATGCCCGAAATGAACGGTTACGAGGCAACTCGGCAAATCAGGCAATTTAACACGAAAGTGTTTATAATTGCACAATCTGCCTTTGCATTAACCGGCGATCATGAAAAGGCAATTGAGGCCGGATGCAATGATTACATTTCAAAACCCATTGACAAAGATAAATTACTGCAATTAATACAAAAGTATTTCAGAAAATAATTAAAAGCAAAAAGCTTTTAAACTACAGAAAAAAAAGGCACTTGGCTATAATCGAGTAGTCCGCGCAATCAGTAAACCCTGGTAAGGAGAGGTCATCTCGCCCCACTTTACGTACGGTTATCACAGTGGTTCATTAGTATGTGACTCAATTTCTCGTAATAAATAAGCATTGCCTTGTACCCTCATTTGCGCAGGTGTTCTAAGTTAATCGCAGTAACAAGATTCAGACACTGGCCAACGGCCAATCCTCCAAATTAGTTTTAGACTGATATAACGTTACCCGTTCTCTATTTTAGCCACCTTATACCACAAGTGGATTAACATGTCCATTCCGGACAGATCGTTCATTTTTCCAAGAACGGTAAGAGCAAGAATGGAAGCATTGGGTCTAAGATAACATGTTCGATAAAGCCTTTTATTACTTGACCGATCAGTTCTGCATTTTGAGCAAGGTTTCAATCCTTTCATACACGGGGTGCGACAGTATTAAAAATGGATGCGAACGCAATGCGAACTGTTTCAATCAACGCACCCACGCCAAGGCACGATATCCTTATCGTTCATTTCTGGTATTTCGATGATGTGATACAGGTAGGTCCATTAAATGCGTGATGGTCGTCTGATCGAGGGATCTCAACTAAACGAAGGTGAATTTATCATTCGAGAGCTCTTTCTCTCCATCAAAACTGTAAGCAGCTAAAACCCCTTTCGCAGCAACACTGTAATCTAAACAACAGATGTTCTCCCTTAATAATTCAGGATGTCCACCTAACCAGTAATGTCCGAAAAAGACTGGTTTCTCGCAAGCAGAATAAAACCTTGTAAAACTTAGCCTGGAAATGTCAAATGGTTTTGCTGGTAGGTTCTCAATTGGAATAACATTAATATTCCGGTAGGTTGATGTTGTTGGGTCTTGCCACCATTTTATCCTGAAGTCACTTCGCACTGTTTTTTCTTGATCGGAAAATGAGAATCCTTCAGGCATCGGGATTTCTTTACCTTTCAATGTTTCATCGATTGCTGTGTATAGATCTGTTTCCTTTATTACTGACTGATGAAGTATTTTCTACATTCAACCTGTCATTGACTAATTCAGAGCGAAGAAAAGCGATGTTGCCACTATCCCAGCAGGCATGAACGGCTCGGAAATCTTCCGTTTCATAATAGAGTGGCAAAGTCTTAAACCATTCAAGGTAATCTTCATACTCCTCCTGTTTGTTTTGGAACTGTTTGAGTGTTTCGAAGTGTTGAACAATGTTCTTGATCAGGTGCTTTCGCAAATGGCCTCCTTCGCGCTCCTCATGATGGAAACACAAAGCATTATATTCGTGGTTGCCCATGAGAGCGATAGCATTTCCGCTTTCGACCATTTGCCTGACTATTATCAATGTTTCCCTAATCTTCGGACCTCTGTCAATATAATCACCGATAAACAACGCGGTCATCGTGGGGTGGCTATAAGTGCCATTCTTAGCGGAGTAGCCAAGCTTTTCCAATAACTCCATGAGCTTGTCGGCATGGCCGTGGATATCACCAATAAAATCTATCATGAGTTGAAAATTAGGATGGGTTAAGTTTAAAGTATTGATACCTTAAAATACAGTTCAATTAGTGATATAGATCTGATATTCTTCGATCTTTGCTTCCAAACGCCTTGCCAGAAATTCATTGCCTTCTTTAAGTTCGTTTAATATTAGCCTGGCTTCCTCCCGATAGGTAATTTTCTTTTCCTTACTCCAATGCTTAGGTGGTTGTTGAAGATTGGTTATCCTGTCAGAAAGCTTTACCGCCCACACCTCAGATGGCATTTCCTTTATTCTTGCCAGGC
>Ga0209123_1003101_pt1 | contig 12936 bp, 11 predicted proteins | sample BarGraIncu00431A_FD_184500 | JGI IMG/M metagenome (GOLD analysis project Ga0209123, IMG submission 184500) | Arctic peat soil microbial communities from Barrow, Alaska, USA - Barrow Graham LP Incubations 004-31A (SPAdes) (version 2) | ecosystem: Environmental > Terrestrial > Soil > Wetlands >...
GAGCAACAGATGGTCGATAACCATTAACCATAACTTCTCTTAATACTTTAATTCCAGATTCAACATCTTTTACAAGGTATCCATAGAACTTATTGTTCTCAGGGAAAAATTTGAATATCTTAACTGTAACTTCTGTAATATAGCATAATGTTCCTTCATTGCCGATAACAATGTGCCTAATATCTGGGCCTCCAGCACGACGCGAAACATTCTTAATTCTTGAAATATGTCCATCTGGAAAAACGCATTCTAGTCCTACTACCATATCTTCAATTCCACCATATAAAGTTGAGAATTGTCCAATACTTCTTGTTGCTACGAGTCCACCATATTGAGCAACTGGTTTAGATTGTGGAGAATGCCCTGTTGTACATCCTACTTTTCTAAGTTCATCTTCAATTAATTGTAGAGGAACACCTGCTTGTACCGTTGCTTCCATGTTATATTCATCAATTTTAATAATCTTATTAAGGTGTTTACCATCAATTACAAGTGTTAGTTCCTTCCAGTTTTCTAGACCACCTTCTGTTGCAGTCTTACCACTTCTTGGGATAACATTAACATTATTTTCATTGCAATACATCAAAAGGGCTCTGACCTCATCCACAGACTTTGGAAACACAATTGCTGTAGGTAATGGAACATCTAGTACTTTTTTAGCTTTTGCATATTTTTTATAACGATCTGCCGCTGCATCATACAAATCATCATAATTTGTATTGATTTGTTCATCTAATAAAATACACTTCAAATCTTCTAATACTTTTTCCTTATTCAATTATATTGCCTCCTTAATTACTAATTCATTCGGTCTACAATTAATATAATACTATAATCAGAATTGTATGTCAACATTTTTATGGAAAATTATTCGTTTTATTTTATATTATTCTTTTTGAATGGAAAGTTTTCCGGTTTTTATAGGATATCCTCAATTAATAACTTTACTAACACTTTGACTAGTGTTACAATCAAAATACAAGTAATTGTTAAATTACTTAATAAAATAAGGAGTAAATTTAGATTCTCTATAGTGATTATCTAATAGTGATTATGATAAATATCGACTTTAACAAATTGAATCCTTTAGAAAAAATGATTAATGAAACTCTTGTTACATTATCAAAAACTGCTACCAATATTACAATAACAAAAGCAGCTGAAACCTGTGATTGTTCTGTGTCTAAAATTTCTAAATTTGCGAAAAAACTAGGATTCAACAATTATAAACAATATGTTGATTTTTTATATGGCAAGGGCCTTCCTGAAGGTAATTCTTCAATAGAGCTTGAGCGAATTAAAAATTTTATAGATGATTTTGATATATCTTTAGTTGATGAATTTATTGAATTATTAAATTCTTATAAGAAGATCATTCTTTTTGGTTATGGTCCTTCGTTTATTGCTACACAATACTTTGAATACAAATTACGAATCAACACAAATAAATTTGTTATTGCTGTCCCTGATGAAATTTCTGTTGAAAGTTTACTTGATGACGAAAGTCTACTTGTTATTTTTTCTACAACGGGTAAATTCAAGTCTTTTGAGCGAATTAATAATCTTGCAAAAGAGAAAAATTGTCAAGTTTTATTGATTGTTGAAGAATACAATGAATCCCTAGTAACGAGCTATAATAAGATTTTTTGGATGTCAAAATTCCCTCAACCAGATATATTAAAACCCTACGAAAAATCAAGGATCGTTTTTTTTATTTTCATAGAGGAAGTTATTCAACGTATTATTTTTAATAATCGTCAGGATGCTGTTGAACAAAAACAAATAAATACTGAGCAATAACTCAACTCATAAGAAAACCCACAACTAATTAAATAGTTGTGGGTTTTCTTGGTGGAGACGAAACTAGAAACACTATCTTCTTGCTAATTTTCCGCTTCTTCTAAAAAATCACGAATTCGATCAATTGGCATCGCCATCCCAGAGATGAATTGATGAAATAAGTTCTCGTTACCACCTAAATTTATACCCACGATTTCCAAATTCTCATTTAGTAACGCGCTACCGCTACTTCCAGCAGATATCATACCTGAATGTTTTACATTTGGATATTGTGTTTTTCCAGCTTCATCTTTAAAAAGCCAAAGCTTCTTACTACTTATTTTTCCTGCGGTAACAATGTTTCGTTTACCATACGGATTACTAATCGATGCTACTTTATCCCCAAACTTAGGAACAGCCTCTGCTAGTGGCAACGTCGTATAGACTTTATCACTGATAAAACTAATCAAAGCTAAATCATATTTTGTATTGGTGTATTCCACTACACTTTTAGGAAATTGCTTATAATAGTTTGCTATTCCTTTAACTTGACCTGGCATATTTAGTGTATCGTTATAGTCCAGGTCATCATATCCCATAACCACAATTTCAGTTTTATCTACATCCTCCAATTCAGAAATTACATGGTTGGCAGTTAGTGCAAAGTACCTATTGCCTTCCCTTCGGATAATTACTCCACTAGCTCCCTCTGAAACTGCCATGGAGCTAGTGTTTTCACCATTACTATATTTAAGTTGAACAATCTCAATATTAGCTGAAAGTGCATTTTTCTCCACATTCTCAATAAATCCTCTATTCATCTCTTTATTGTAGAATAATTTAATTGATGGCATAAAAATAGCAATAATTATAATTGAAATCAATATTATCCTAAATATTATTCTATGTTTAGTCTTCAACTACAATTTCCTTCTTGATGCGAATTTACTTGATAATTTTTTATAATCTACTTCTTTAAAGCTATTTATTTCTAAATCTGCCATGGAAATATCTTGCCTTCCTTCCACATCGCTATTAATTCCTACACACTTCATACCTGCTTTTTTTGCTGCAAGTACCCCATTATGAGAATCCTCAATAACTACACAATTTTCTGGACTTACGCAAAGCTTCTCTGCTGCATAAATAAATATATCTGGTTCGGGCTTACTTTTCTTTACATAGTCACCAGTAACAAAAACTTCAAAGTATTCTTCTATTTGGAATTTCTTTGCAATAGTTTCGATTACATCTAATGGTGATGATGATGCAATGGCTAGAATTACACCATTCTTATGTAACTCTTCTATTAGCTCTTTCACCCCTTCAATAAGAATTATCTCGCATTCATCTGAATTCAGGTATTTAAAATATTTGTTTCTTTCGTATTCAATTAACTCATCTATTGTTTGACTGAATTTATATTTATTCTTTAGAGTTTCCCACATATAACGTGAGGTTGAGCCTACAAAAGAAAGATGCTCCTCTCCAGTAACCTCTATTCCTAAATTTTTATAAGTCTCATTTTCCAGCTTCATATGTGTAGGTTCACTATCAATAATTACTCCATCCATATCAAATATTACTGCCTTTAGCATAAAAAATCACCATCCTGTTATTTTTACTATCCTTTATCTTATAATACTACACTTCACTATAAAATGAATCAAAGTTTACAATCTTAAGTTAAAGGTATATTATTGTAAAATAGCTTTGTAGGTATAAATGTAATATACTCTAAAGCTCAATGTCATAAGGAGGTCTTTTTAAATGAATAAAAAATTAGCCTTAGGTGTAATATTAACAGTGGCAAGTTTACTCGCAGCCCCTATAAACAATGTATACGCTGATTCATATAAGAGTGTTACCATAGGATACGATTTGACGAGTCAACAGAAAAAAGACATGCTAAAGTATTTTGATGTAGATAGTAATAGTGCAAGTGTTGTTGAAGTTACATCTAGCGAGGAGAAAAAATATCTAGGAGATACAGTATCTAAAGAACAATTAGGTAATAAGGCGATATCATGTTCCTATATTGAGCCAACATCTACTGGTGGTTTAGTAGTAAATACAAACAATGTAACTTGGGTAAATGCTAGTATGATAAAGAATGCCCTAATTACAGCAGGAATTGAGAATGCTAATGTTAAGGTTTCTGCACCGTTCACTGTATCTGGTACTGCTGCTATGACTGGCATACTAAAAGGCTTCGAAAATAGTAAAGACGGTAAAAAATTAGACGAAAGTACAAAGAAAACAGCTAATGAAGAGGTCGCAGTTACAGGCAAACTAGGTGAAAAGATTGGACAAGATAAAGCTGCGGGATTAATCAATGAAGTAAAAAGTGAAGTTATAAAAGATAAGCCTAAGGATGAGACAGGAATAACAAAAATAGTAAATAATGTAACAAATAATTATAATTACAATCTTTCTAAAGATGATGTAAATGACATTGTAGGATTAATGACAAATGTAAATAAATTAAATTTGGATTACGATAAAGTAAAAAATCAACTTGATGGTGTTGCAAGTACTATGAAAAATACATTAGATAGTGATAAGACTAAAAGTTGGTTCGCAGGTGTGTGTGCTTCTATTGGGAATTTCTTCAAAGGAATAGCAGATAGTTTAAAATCATAAGTTAAACCCTCGACTAATTTATTAATTAGTCGGGGGTTTTCATTTGTGGAGGCAAAATAATATGGTATACTAATTAATGTTCGACTTTATATATTATTTTTTATCGATAAGGAGTATTTCTAATGTATCTATGGATTTGGCTTACAATATTATCAGGTATTTTATCAGGGTTTTTGGATATTGCGAAAAAGAAAGCCTTTAAAAAGAATTCTGTATTAGTGGTACTAACTATTTATTCTTTCTTTAGCCTTTTATTTGTGTCTTTTGAATTTAACAGTGCTATGAGTATGAGCGGGGACAAGATCCTTGTTATTTTTTTTAAGACATTTGTCGTTTTTTTAGTCTTTATATTAAGTTTCACAGCAATTAAAAATCTACCTATAAGTGTTATAACTCCTTTTGATACCATTAATCCTTTATTTTCAATTATTTTTGGTATATTTATACTAAATGAGAGGCTTACATTATTTCAGTGTATAGGTATTATAATTATGTTACTTTCCTATTATTTTATTGGAAAAGTAGGTTCAAAAGAAGTGGTTAAATTATTTAATAACAAATATTTGTATTTCATGATAATTGCCGCAGTTTTAAATGCCGTAAGTGCGACTGTTGATAAGCTAGTGTTAAGGTCCACCGATCCTGGTCAAATGCAATTTTGGTTTTCTTTATTTTTGTTTTTATTTAATGCTTCCACGTTACTTTATTTTAGACTAAGTGACAAGGATAAAAGCCCTATTAAGTTTGATTTCTATATACCGCTTATGAGTTTATTACTTATTATTTCCGATAGAGTGTATTTTACTGTATTAAGTATTCCATCTAGCCAAATATCACTAGTTATGCCTCTTAGAAAAATTTCAATTTTTATTTCTGTAATAATAGGTGGCTTAATATTTAAAGAGAAAAATTTAAAAGAAAAGTTTTTGTGCATTTGTTTATTAATTTTAGGCATTTTATTTATTACTTTTTAGTGAATAGAGAACTTTTATACTAAAATAAAATTGTTTCTATTATGCTGAGTGGCGAATATGGCATAAAATATGCTTATGTAGGTGTTCCTGCGGTACTAAATCGAAATGGTATAAAGGAAATAGGTTTATAAAAAAAAACAATGTCCTCTAAATCACTATTATTCTAATAGTACACCAGATTTTGATACATCTGTTACTCTGCAACGAGATGTATCAAAACAACACGGTTTTTTATCTCCATTTTGTAATTTTAAGCACATCAATCCTCATAAGCTGCCTTAGCTACCTCCATTAATCTTGATTTCTCATCAGCCATTTTCGTATCCCCGAAACCTGGAGAATCACCCAATACTATATTCTTAATATTTTTATCTTTAGTTTCATATCACACTCTACTTATACCTGAATAATATGTATATTAAATGGAATATTTTCTAATAATCACAATGGCTTCTTATATAAACGCACTTATGTATTTTAAAAGGAGGAAATTCTATGACGAATATGCGCAGATATAAATACAATGAAGAAGAACCCACTTGCAATAATAAGATTTCTTGCATAGCTAAGCAACACCCTGTACCGGGAAATGTTATTTTAAAAACTGGTTATGGTTCTTTGGGATTAACAACCCTTGATTTTACAACTATAACAGTTCTAACCTTAAATCAACGAATTGCAAAAACTACAATTGATACAACCAACATGAGAAATCCAAAACTGCTTATTGACTTCAATGGAATACTTAATTTAATGTCAGGCTATACTGATGTATTTACATTTAACTTTACATTAACTAGCACTTGTAAAAACAATAAATCTTCACAGCCTCTGACTACCTTTACTTTTAACTTTAACTCTCTGAATATATCTTCTCCGGCTGGGGATAGCCGTGCTTTAAAATTTGAATATTCTCCCGATAATGATTTATGTGAAGATTGTTGTTGCTATAGTCTTGAATTAACTAGTATTCAAACCAGTAACAATCCCATTTTTAATTTTAGCATTAGTAGTGGAATTATTTCTATATTGGCAATAGATTCCAATAAAGATAGCTACCTTTCTTATATGAATAAGAAAGACTCTGGAAATGCACTACTAAGTATAAAGTCTAATATTTCTTACTTTAGTAATATTAACTTTACAACTCCTAACTTGCTTACTACATTAAATCACCCTATAGCTCATGTATATATGGATACAACATTTATGAAAAAGCCTAAACTTCTCTTAGATTTTACAGGAATCTTAAATATAATTCCAGTAAATACACCTTCGCTTGTTACACCTTACTTCACTTTATTTAAACTTTGTAAAGGTAGCAAAGTTCGTACACCGCTTACAACCTTTACTTTTGCCACTATTAATTACTTCTCACTACCTAACAGCCAAACTTTGAAATTTGAATATTCTCCCTGTGATGAGTGCTGTGATGAGTGCTGCACATATATTCTTGAGCTAACTAGTGTTTATAGTGCTCTTGAAGGAAATATAGTTTTTTCAATAAGTAATGGCATTTTCTCTTTACTAGCTGTTGACTGCTCCTTAAATAAATACAATAAATTATCTGGAAATAGTATATTTAGCAGTAATACCAGTTCTTTTTTTATTGGACCTAATTTTCTACAAGCCGGTCAGACACAAATTTTAAATTTGCCTATCGTCAGTACCACAATTGTTACAAGTTACTTAAATGCCGCAAATCACCTCATAGATTTTGCTGGGATTTTAAACGTTAATTCAGATCCATTATTTACTATAATTTTTAATTTTACCCTATATAGAACCTTAAAAAACAGTAATGTTTTACAACCTTTAACTACCTTTGTTTATAATTCCATACAACAAGTAGTCGTAACCGAAAGTAAAACCTTAAAATTCGAATATTCTCCTGATGATGATATATGTGGCGATTGCTGCACATATATTCTTGAATTAACCAGTACAACTGTATCTGAGGATGTATTTATATATGGTATAAGCATAAATAACGCAGTACTTTCTATAATAGCGGTGGAACCATGCAATTAATCTTGATACTAAATATTCTAATTCTTTTTTTAATTTAATGTTTCAATTACTCTTAAAATTAACTGTATCATCAACAGCATACTTAGTATTTACTTTTACACTTTACAACGTTCTCAACAGTAACCAGACACTTATAGAAGTTACTTTGCCACATTATATTAGATACAAGAAAGCTATATATTTTTTTTATGATAAATGATAAGATATATAAAATAAAATAATTTTATAGTAACTCATATAACTGGAAAATGAAAGGATGATATATTTATGGCAATAAAAAGAAGAAAAGTAGCTATTGTAGGAGCAGGTGCCGTTGGAGCAACTGTAGCCTATACTTTAGTAATGCAAAATATTTGTGAAGATGTCCTAATATTAGATATTAATAAAAATAAAGCTTGGGCAGAAGCTATGGATTTAAAACATAGTATTTCATATTTGAATCGAAACACAAATATTGTTAGTGGTGAATATGAAGACTGTAAAGATGCAGACATTGTTGTTATTACAGCAGCAGCGCCATATATAACCGGACAGACAAGATTAGATATGTTAGGAACAGCATCGTCAATTATAAAATCAATAGTAAGTCCAATTATGGAAAGTGGCTTTAATGGAATATTCATTATTGTAACAAATCCAGTAGATGTAATTAGTTATTATGTTCATAAATTATCGGGACTACCAGCAAATCAAGTGATTGGCACTGGAACATCTTTAGATTCTGCTCGACTTAAGAATGCAGTAGCAGAAGTCATGGACGTAGATCCTCAAAGTGTTCAGGCCTATTGTTTAGGCGAGCATGGTGATTCGCAAATGGTTCCCTGGAGTATGGTCACAGTTGGAGGAAAAAATTTCCTTAAAATTCTTGACGATAATAAAGAACGCTTAAATCATATTGTATTAGAACAAATAGAAAAAAACATATTGGAAATCCCTTTCAAGGTTGTAGATGGTAAAGGTGCTACTAATTTTGGAATTGCTGCAACAACAGCGGAAATAGTTAAGTGTATTTTTAAAGATTCCAATAAAGTTATTCCTGTTTCAGCTATGCTGAGTGGAGAATATGGCATAAAAGATGCTTATGTAGGTGTTCCTGCGGTACTAAATCGAAATGGAATAAAGGAAATAGTAGAGTTACCTCTTACCGAAGAGGAAAATGAAAAATTTCAGAATTCTGTGAAAATCATTAAAGAATATATTCCCAAACTTTAATATAGATAAACTTAAACCTTAAGTAGTTATTGAACTCAAGGAATTTACTCGCATGATAGGTTCAAAATATAAAGCATATTGATTTAATTAACTAGATTACTTTTTTTAGAACAAAAATTCAGTAGTTCAATAAGAGCAGCTATGGCAGGTCAATTATATGCCTCTATAACACCTCTTCAGACAGTTGCTCAGCCTGCTACTTATTATGTTTTAGAGAATGAAGGTATAGACCCAGCATCGGCTAGTTCTATATTAGTGATGAGGTTCATTATTCATCAGACAACTATGACAATATATTCTCTCATTATAATTATTTTAAAGTTTAACTATTTCACATCAAAAATTTCTATATAAAATAAAACTAATAAAGAATTAGCAAAAATCTATAGAAGAAATTGAAAAAGGGTTGGATGAGTTTCATGATAACGCTATATTTATTGCTAAAAATTATAAAATAGTTGTCAGGGTTGCAATTATTAATACGCTCAACTTACAGTCTTTTATGTTATACCATACCTCATATATAGAAGCTTTAATTTAGCGTCTGCTAACCTGTGGAATATGTTAGCGTCACAAACCTTAGTAATGTTGATAGTATCTATAACTCCTCTTCCTGCTAGATCAGAAGGTGCAGAGGGTGGATTTATATTTCTTTTTAAAATGTTTTTTAAAGAAAATATCTTGCCTGAGTTCTTCTTTGGAGAATAATAACCTACTACTCTTGTATTCTTATAGGATCATTGTTTACAATACACCTGCCGAAAAATTCAAATTCATATAAAACTTAGAACGCCTTAGGGCAGGGCATTGATTTTTAGCAATAATAGCTATTTTAAACCTAAAATCTTACTTATAAGCTTATCCTTTATTACTATCGCACCTTGCGGACAAAGTTCCTGGCAACAAAAGCATCGGATACAATTACTATACTTCCATTTTGGTATCACTTTACCCCTATGTTTTACAAAAGATATCACTTTAGGTCTTTCTGGACATACCTCACCGCATTTCTTACAACTTATACATTTATCTACTATTAAAACTGGATTAGGCGCTGCCAGGTTGCGTTCATGAATCCGCGAATTCAGTGCTGGTCGAACTCCTACTAAATAAGTTGCCAATTGGGTTTCGATTGATACTACTGAATTAAAGGATGTCCCAAGTACAAAATCTTTAATTGTTAGAATAGGTGCAGTATTTATATAAAGTAAAAACTTACGGTTTTTACTACATCCTCGCAGGTCATTACATAAACTCTAAAGCTGTATTCTTTCTCTTTGTCTATACTTGGAAACTCATGAGACAAACCAAATTTAATTTTATCTTTTATATCAAAGTTTACCTCATTATTAAACATATTTTCTATTACATAAACCAAGGAATATTTCTTCTTATTTACCGCAAAAAACTGCATCTTGCAATGTTATTTCCATATCCTAACAATCTTACGACCTCAATATATCACTTATCTGTTACACCAATGTTACAAAATAAAAGAATTACTGCCATAACCCATTAGGTTTATAAGAACCAATTTCAACTCCTTTTTATTATTAAATGTATTTTTAGTATATTATTTTTTAAGGTAATGATATTACTGCATCCGAAACTTTGCTTTTATTTTAACGCTCTTTCTAGAGTACTCCTAGTCTTAGATAAAAACTCATTTTTAATTATAAAATTCCATACTGGCTCAAATTTTTTCCAGGCACCTGCATATGTTAAATGCTTTAATTTCATCCTTAGCTCTTCATGTTCATTTGAGCATCTTATTATATTTCCCCATTTGTAAAAATCATTATAGGCCTTTTTATAACCATCTTCCATTTGTTCCTTCGTAATATTCGGATGCTTAAACACAAGATGTCTTGTATCATATAAACTCCAGTCATCTGTTAATATCCTATTGTCCTTTTGCATTTCTTCAAAAACAACTGTCCCTGGATAAGGTGTTAAAATATGATTAGTAGCTGTGGTTATCCCACTATTTATTGCCCACTCACTAGTCCTATCAAACACATCTATTGTATCGTTATCTAACCCAAAAATAAAACTTCCATTAATCATAATTCCTAATTGGTCTAATCTTTTAATAGCTTCATTGTAATTTCGACCTAAATTAGATTTCTTATTAGCTGATATTAAATTCCCTTGATCTATACTTTCAAAGCCTATAAATGCGCTTCTAAACCCAGCCTCATAAGCTATTTCTATAGTATCATCATCAAGAATAGAATCTACAGTTATAGCTCCTTGAAATAATCTATTCATACCTTTCATTTGCCTAAATACTTCCCTTGACAGTTTTTTATCTGCCAAAAGATTATCATCTAAAAAATATAAATGTTTACCCTTCATACTATCTATTTCTTCTAAAATTCTATCTATTTTATAAGTGTAAAAAGATTTTCCACCCTTATAAAAAGAACTCACATAACAAAATGAACATTTATTAGGGCATCCTCTTGAAAAAACCATTGAATTTGGCACAAGATACTTCTCTTTTTTAAATAAATCTCGCCGTGGTAAAGGTAGTGAGTCTAAAGAAACCTCTCCTTGTTCATAGACTTCTAGTTCCACTCCATTTTTAAAATCATCTAAAAACTTAGGAAAGTTTTTTTCTCCAAGCCCAAGCAAAAGTACATCCGCATGTTTTTTGGCCTCCTCTGGCATAGAGGTTGAATGTAGCCCCCCAATAGCTACCTTTATTCCTCTTGATCTATAATTATCTGCTATCTCATAAGCTCTATGTGAATTAGTAATATAACTTTGAATACAAACCAAATCTGGCTTGTCCTCTAACTTTATATTTTCAATATGTTCATCAACAATCTCTACTTCATCTGATTCACTACATAATGATGCAAGCGTTGCTAATCCAAGTGGTGGAAAAAGAGAATATTTTATTGGTCTCCAAAATGGACTCTTCGCTTCTTCCAATGCAGGCAAAATAAATTTTATTTTCATAATTATAAATACTCCCTATATAATATTAATCGCTTATTCTCTTATTTGTTTTTAGTGTTACTGTCTTGAGAAATAAGTTTTCCATGTTTATTAAAAACATATGACAATGCTCCCGAAGGTTTGTTACATATTAGCGTATCATCAAGTACATTTACGCTTGGATAGTCATAATTATTTCCTCTTGTCCAAGTTATGTTTTTACCATTTAAATCTAGTATATGCTCATCTAATCCATTGTTTATTAATACAAAATTACCGTCATTAAATGGATAAACCCTTACACAACTTACCTTTGCATCCGATTGTAAAAATGATTTAATATATTCTTTAGAATCATTTTTCATAGTAATATCCCATTTTAACCATCCCTTTACACCACCGATTTCCGTTAAAACATACTGACCATCCTTAGTTACCACATACTCTGAATATTTCACATGTTGTTTTTTACCTTGAATGACTTCACTGTTAGTCGTAAAATCATTCTTTATATTTCCACCTTTATCTTCAAACTCGAAATTATTTTTTTTCTTATCTAAAAATTTATACTCTTTATCATCTAAATATATATCAAATCTCATCTCAGCTTTAGAATATTTTTCGGCAAACTTTTCATCTACATTATTAAAATGTATGTTAATAGCCCCTATAGCAATAACACCCAAAGATAAAACTATACCTATAGTTATTAATATTTTACCACCTAATGTTAATTTTTTATGCTCTTTAATATTCTTCGAACTTTTATTAAACATCTTCATACTTGACCTCCAAATTTTATTATTGTAATATGCTATCTTTACTTTATCTTTACTTTATCACACTTTTAATTGTTTTTCAATACTTTTTTATTCTTTTTCAATGTACTTTTATTGTTTATCAATATTACAAGTATCGATATGGTGGATTGAAAGGTGGATTGAAATACAAACTTCCAGTTGGTACTGAGACATATCCCATCTGGTGCAAACTCAATCGCTTCCGGATTTAAAAATTCACTTCCATTACCCGTAAGGATGACAGGAAATAGCTTTTCGAATATTTCTTTTGCTATGGTGGTTCTAGCCTTATTAAGTTCAAAGCAATAACACCGAAAGAGAGATTTTCTTTTAAACCTACCTCAATTTCAAGATGTTCATGATAATTTTTTAACTTCATCTGATGTACTTATTATATACAATTTTATTTGCATCAACCATCGAATGTTTTTGGCAAGCTAAAAACCATGCACTGCGGAACTTAATTTTTCCAGCACCCTATTCCCATTACTGGGTATTCATGGTTGAGTGTGTTAATCGGTAACTTGGGCCAGTAAAGACTAATAAATGAC
>Ga0209123_1003102_pt1 | contig 12932 bp, 16 predicted proteins | sample BarGraIncu00431A_FD_184500 | JGI IMG/M metagenome (GOLD analysis project Ga0209123, IMG submission 184500) | Arctic peat soil microbial communities from Barrow, Alaska, USA - Barrow Graham LP Incubations 004-31A (SPAdes) (version 2) | ecosystem: Environmental > Terrestrial > Soil > Wetlands >...
GTGCATTTATACAGGTCGTGCAGTCAAAGAGGCTTTGGAGTGGTCAGGGCGGGTTACCGTGTGGAGAGCTCCCATCCGCGCCGCTGGCCCCATGGAGGTTGGGGCAGTATGTCCGCTAGGGGCGCACTGCCGTCGCTTGAGCTATTTTTCTGAACGTCTCCAATCAGCCTGGAAAAGACCTTCAGCCGTCGAAGTCCGAACGTCCGGTCCTGGTCGATGGCGGGTGCTCCAGTCGACGAAATCATCGCCACATTACTGACCGTCGGCCCGTCGATACCAAAGTCGGGTTTGGAACCAGCAGTTCCGACCGGCGTAGGTCGGCGGCCAGTCTACCGCTGTCTTCAATCAAAACAGGTCGCCTGTTGGGTCAACGGGCTTCTGCGGTGGAACCGGCGGGGACTTCTTTGGGCGCTTTGGCAGAGGCATCGGGTCCCCGACCAGTTCGCCATGCCATTGCTTGCAATATTTCTCTTTGGCTTCGGCTACCGGACACGTTAGCCAGCCCTCAAAATCCGCAGGCTCCAGGATGACCACCATACGTTTCTCGTCGCCAGGGGCATGAAATCGTTTCATGAACGGATGGTCGTCAGCGGGCACGGTCAACATCGAGAATGCGAACATCTCTTTTCCGTTGGAGTCTGGGTTGCTGTACTTTCGGTATATCCCCGCGATGCCCATCGGTTCGCCGTTAGCTTTCGTTGTCGCCAACCTCGTGCCAAGCGTTATCAAAAGTTATAGTGGCTCACTATAACTTTTGATAAACCCTCCAACGAACGACTTGGTGGCAGAAAAGTTCAGTCGCCACGGTAGGTCACCTTTCTGCCCCAAGTAATTTTGCAATTGATATCAACACGCGATAGGCGCTGCCATTGTCTGGAATGGCCGGGTCGTACCGGTGCTCCAAATACTCCAGCGCTGGCCCTATTTGGACGGCCGTCAGGCCGAGTTCTTGCGCCGCAGCAGTGAGCACTCGAGCGTCCGGATGCGCGTAGTTGTCAGCCTGTTCGCCAAGGGCCGATAGCGCGTATAGGTATAACGCCTCAAACGCCAAATCAGCTCTCGACCGCCAAGGCGTCGCATCACGCTGTGCGTCTCTCATAAACGAATCCGCTATCGTTCGCCGCCCTTGCGATTTCTTGTCAGAGTCAGTCATTTTTGGTACCAATTTTGTCAAGCCGAAGTTCCGTAATTTCGGCTTCTTCATGCATTCGGGAAAAAGGTGGCACAGGGCCAAACTCGTCCGGAAGCGCCTGGTGCGCCATTTTGATTTCGAACAAACTGGGATAGTGCCGCAAAATCGCCTTTGCCTTGCCCCGCATCCGCCGCGGCGTCCGGGGCGTTTGCTTGGGGTCCAGCATTGCTTCCAGAAATTCTTTGGTTTGCACAAGTTCCCGGGTGCGCTCGAATGGGATTGTCATTGGCCGCACCTCCTGCATATTGCTGCCATCAACCGAAAATACCATGGTCGTTTAACGCTGTACCGGGCTCGAAAGCACCAGTACTGCGCTATCTCAGTCATCTCTTCGCGAAAAGTTTGATTGGCCATTAGGCGCCTCCGGCATCAGTCGCTTCTTTCAGCACAACTGCTTGCAAAGTGCTCAGCGGCGGCGCATCGCCAGCCTCGGCCAGCACAAACCCAACGCTTGGCGCACCACACCGAAAGCACTTCTCGAGGCGCGCGATGTCGTAATTGCTGGCAATTGCAAATTCACGCGTGATTGCAATGTGGACCCAGCCGCAGCCAGGGCACTTGTATTCGCCAACCTTGTATTCAGTCATCCAATCTCCACCCCGGCCACTGTGCCGTCGTCTTCGACTTCATACAGCATCGCCCCGTGATACGGGTCGAACCATGCAACCTTGGGTGTGACCGGGCGCAATGCTACTGCTCGCACGCCGTCGAGCTTAAGCCCAACCGCGTTGTGCACATCGGAGCGGTCGTCATACGTAGCCACCACGACCGTCGCGGCGGGGTCAAAGGTCTGCAAGATTGCAATCAATTCAGAAACGTTCATCTCTTTTGCTTCTGATATGCGCGCAGCGATTTCAGATGCGCAGCGAGAGCATCTGCAGAATTGACGACGGTGTACTTGCCTGCCTCGCTGTCAGCAAGGCCCTCTTGCACTGCATTCTGCAGCGCGCTCAGTTTTGAGGAATCTTCGGATTCATCCATCGTGCCCTCTATCGAATTGATAATCCGCCCGCGCTCCAAGGGTAACGCTTGAGCTGTGACGACCTGCTGTGCGGGTGTTATTGGCCGCAACGTGCCAGCCTTGCGAGGCGACAGCTCCGCACGCTGCGCCTCGTTAAGCCAGCCGTCAGCGGCGGCTCGGAAAGCTTCAATTTTTTCGGGTGTCATCGTCCGTATTTCCTTTCCTGAACCGGCCCAAACCACTCCGGCAAGGCGCTATGCGCCAAATGAATTTCCGTACCAAAAGGGTAGTGCCTCAGTAGTGCACGAGCCTGCTGTCGGACGGCATCCGGTACGTCAGGGGTTAGCCGTTGGCTTATCAACTCCTCCAAAAAACATCTGGTTTCAATGATGGCGCGTGTTCGTTCGCATGGGATGGTCATGAGGGCTGGCGTCAGGGTAGGGTTTGTTTGTAGAACAAATGGTGGTGGCGCGAGCCAAGGCAGAAATCGACGGAAGAAAGTGCGTCGACAGGCATGTGAGAATGCTTTTTCGACGGCTTCGCAGTCGGTGTGCCAGTACCAGACGCTGATGGCGTCGAGGTCCGCAGAGACGGCATAGCCGTCGCCATGCTGGGAGCGCCAGCCCGTTTGAAAACCCCAGAGGCTAAACAGTTCAGTTGCCATTTTTGGTTATACCCGTGAGTGTGTTCACTGTTTCCATCCCGTGCCTAAGACCTGTCAGGAGGCGCTTAGTGCTCATCTCAGCAGTACCCCTGGGTCGCCCCCGTGTTCGTCCTCGAACTCGAGCCAGCTCGCACCGCCATCTGGCTCGTATCTGTCGATGCTCGAGTCAAGCTCCTGCAGTCGCACAGACTGCACGACACTAAGATACGGCCCTTGGGCGCGTATTCTCATCTTGGCGTCGTATCGAACGTCCGCACGCAGCACAACTCGCGCATCTGGATTTTGCTTTTGAAGTAGTGTTATCAATTCAGCGACTCTCATTCCAGAACCCTTGCCACTATCGAGTTTGGCTGCGCCCCGTCGCTTTGCAGTCGCCTCTATTTCCGGCACGGAGCCGCCGGGGGCCGTCAGCCGCATAACATTTTCGAATTTTTTATCATCCAATTTGCTAGCTAACGGAAGTGGATGTCCCTTATCAACGCTTGTTCGCCAGGCATTCATTTCTTCAATGCTTACGTGCCGACCGTCAGGCGGCTGCAGCATCCCGGCTAAGTCGAGCATGGACTTGTCTTTTTTTCTGCCGCCAAAGTGGCCGAAATCTTTGGACACAGGCACGCGCTTTGAGAGCAGCCACACCAGAGGCGTGAGCAATCGGCTTTGAATAAACCAAAGTTGCAAGCGAAATTTCCATTCAAAACTCATGATGTCGCAATCCCTTTTCAGTGCACTTGAACCCAAATTGGCTGAGAAAGCGTTGACACCGCTAGTCAGTGGCTTCTCAAGTTTGGTTTCAAGAGTCATGGACTAAATGTAGTCAGCAGTGGCCGGTTGTGCAACGGATGCTGGTGGTGGTGTGCAATGAACAGGCGGTATCTGGGGATGTGTGATATGTCGTGGGAGCGGAATCCGAATGGTCAGTGGATGTGGCGGTGGACCCGTTGATGTGAAAATATTTTGGCGCGGCCCGAGCCGGTGATTTTTGATAGCAATGACGGCACTTACGCCTGAGCTATTTTGGAAGGGGGTCGGCGTAGGGGAGGGGGAAGGGCGCAGCAGGGCCGCGCCGCTTGTCAGTGAAACTGGGATGGCTCCGTCTTTGAGTGCATGGAGGTGCTGCTCAATGAATCGATAAACAGGGCCTTTCTCCATGGTCTCACCACCTTGCGTGCACAAGGCAATTCCATTGACCGTTTCATGCGCAACGAATACCTGCCCTCGGCCCGAAATGACAGCCAGGAGGCCCGCTCGACCAAAAAAATTGAAAACGTGTGACTCGCCGATGGCTTTGGGCAGGAGGTGGGGAGGACGTTTGCAGTGGATGGGTGTCATCGAAGGCAGTAGCAACTCTTTTGCGGACGACAAGTGATTTCCTGAAACCTTGGAAGGTGTCTTGTCGACATAGGCTTGAGTCACTAATCGTGGTCAATTCTGTTTTTGGACAGGCACTAACTGGACAGTTAGATATAATTGCTGCACTGCAACATTTTATCAAAGGACACCCAATGTTTAAGAACACACCATTCGAAGCCATCGCCAAGACCATGTCGGAATCTGCACCAAAATTCAATGCGACTTCAATGCAAGACGCAATCAAGCCAGTGCAGGAGAACCTGCAAGCTTGGGTTGACTTGGCTCAAAATCAGGCCAAAGAAGTGCAAGCTGCCATTGCTGAAACCGTGGCGTCCATCAAGGACATCAAGGACCCTCAGGCCGCTTTTGAAATCATGAAGGCCTCGTCTGAGGCTGGCATGGCTTTGTTTGCCAAGAACTTCAAGGAAGCAACTTCCTTGAGTTTTGAACAATTCCACAGCACTGTTGATGCTGTCGAAAAAGCCCATCCTGCGCCTGAAGCCTTTGCTCCTGTAGCCAAGAACCTGAAAGCAGCTGCAACGACTGCCGAAAGCACGCTTGACTCAGTCATGGAAAAAGGTGCGGCAGCTGTCGCATCGGTTGCACCTGCTGCCAAAGCAAAAAAGGCCCGCTAATTAGCGACCTTCTGGGTGATAGCCTTCGGCCGGTTTACAGCGGCTGATGGAGAAAAGCGGTAACCATCGCATTTCTGTTCATCCTGGCTTGTACTTTGAATGACCCAGCCTTCGTGCTGGGTTTTTCAATTGGAGCTCAAAGAATGGAGAGTTCTTCAGAGGTTTTCTTGTGACAGAGAAATGGTTAAGGAATTGCGTGGCCATCTGCAACAAGAAGAAGTTCAAGACTCTGGAAAAGACTAAAGCAGCAATGGAGCAGATTGCGCTAGGCCCCAGGGGGCATTACCGAGAAGAGCACCGCACGTCCGTATTACTGCATGTATTGCAGTGGCTGGTATCTTACTTCGCACAACGGCAAGCGCTAAGTGCCGTCGTCGTCATCTTCGACTTCAGCCAGCAAAAGGTGCTTGAGGTCGATTCCCCGTCTCTTAAACGTCGCCTCGATTTCGTCTGATAACGGAAATATGCCCGCGAGCTCCATCAGCGCGTGCGCAATTTGCTGTGAGGTCGCAATTTCTGACCGCATTTCGGGCACGACATACTTGCCTGTGACTTTCGACCCTAGCTGCTGCTTGCCGTCTTGTCGCGCGCTAGAGCCCTGTATCGACTTTTGAGCGTGCCCCACGATTCTGCCTATGAGGCGCAAATTGCCGTCTGTTATTACGTCAGCCACCGTTATGAAAGTCCGTCGAAAGTCATGCGCCATGATGACCCGTTCAAGCCCCCGAGATGCCCCAAGCATGGCTCCGCGAATGTCTTGACGGTAGGGAAGTGTTGCGGTGCGCATTGCGGGGCCAAATACGTACACTGAATCGCCCACTGGGTACTTCCGGCGCCAGTCCTTCAGGTAATCCAAAGCGTACGTATTTAGCGCGATGGGCCCAAAATAGCCCTTCCAACCCGGGTCCCCTGGCTGCACAAAATATATGCCGTATTCAAAGTCGATTTGAGCCCATTTCATGCGCAGAACGCATGTTTTGCGCCAGCCCAGCATCAGCAACAGCATGATGATTTCGCGTGAGCCCTTTCCGCGCACCGACAGCACGTTGTCGACAAACTTCGGCAAGTCCAACGTCTCAACTCGCGTGACGCGTACCGTGCGCACGTCGTCCCCGGCGAACTTGTCGCGCAGTCTCTGCTTTGCGAGGGGATTTCTGTCTAGTACGTCAAGGTCGACAAAATAGGCATATATGCCGTGCATCATCCAGAAAGTCGCTCTCGCTTCATGCGCGCTTTTGACTTTGCACGTTGCCAGCAGTTCCATCCATTGCACGGTGGTGGCCTCGGCCATTAGCCAGTCGTCCGCAGTCGGCTTTATGTAGCTGTTGAACCATATCTGGTACTTGGCTAGCGTAACCCCAGCCTTTGCTTGGCCACCGCGTTTAGTGCTGTCCCGGTGCCAAGTGGCAAACGCCTCGGCCACGGTCATGCCCTGGGCGGTGCCCTTTGCCGCGTGCTTGCGGCGTATCGCGCGGTACGTGTCTAGTGCTTGCTCAACTGACAGCTCCGCGAAGCTGCCTAGTTTGTCCGACTCCCATACGTTGTCGCCGTTTTCATCTTTGCCGCCTCTGAAGCGGTATCCCCACACCGACACTGTTTTACCGGTTCGCAGGTACAGCCCAGCCTCAGTCGGATGCGGGTGCGTGCCGAGCTTACGCGACAACCCCTCAGCCACGCTTTGTGTCCATGCCCTTGTAGCCAATTTCTACCCCTCGCCAGCCCCCAGACTTTTTCACATTTTTTGCACAAATGTGTATAAAAGGGGGTGTTTTTCACACTTTTTTAAGACCAAACTAGCACTTTACAGATTAAAAAACATGTTTTTAATCAAATAGTTAGGCCATTTTGTCACAACTATCGTGAAACTGGTAGTTGGCCGGTGGCCTGCTGCAGTTGAAGACTTAAATCAGACATCAGTCATGACCTAAAGACTCCCCACAGGGAGATGCATGCGCCAAAGCGCGGTAAAAAGAAACCGGCGAGGGCCGGTTGGGAACGCAAATTGTACCTGTCGAGCTATTTTTGATGCTCAAGCATGGCTTGCTCCGTCTGGTTTTAGAGTCTTGCATCAGAGGTTTTGTGGGCCTTGGGCGTGCCCGCCGTGACCAAAAGCCTAAAATCGCGGTTTTTTCTACGGAATTTCCCAGACCGCATGGCTTCGACTCCCAAAAACATTTCTGCCGCCCCGGCCAGTTTTGAGGCTGCCCAGGGAGAACTGGAGCAGCTGGTGGCCCGGCTGGAGTCGGGCGATTTGCCGCTGGATCAGCTTTTGAGTCAGTACCAGCGCGGGGCCGAATTGCTTAAATTTTGCCGTGACCGGCTGGAAGCGGTCGAAAGCCAGATCAAGGTACTCGATCAGGGGACGCTTAAAACATGGACACCCGAGTGACTGGCAGCGCTGCATTCAACCTGAGTACCTGGAGCGCGGCGCATCTGGCGCACGTCGAGCGCGCGCTGGAGCGCTGGGTCTGCGCCGATGCAGCGACTGATGCCGAGGGTGGCGCCCCGCTTGAACTCATTGCTGCCATGCGTTACGCGGTGCTGGACGGTGGCAAGCGCTTGCGTCCCTTGCTGGTGCTGGCGGCGTCGGAAGCGGCCAGCGGCGAGCGGCCAGCGGCTGTGGATACGCCCGAAATTGCGCTGCGCGCCGCCTGTGCGGTGGAATTGATTCATGCTTATTCGCTGGTGCACGACGACCTGCCGTGCATGGACAACGACGTGTTGCGCCGGGGTAAAGCCACCGTGCATGTGAAATTTGGCGAGGCCAGCGCCATGCTCGCCGGAGACGCCCTGCAGGCGATGGCGTTTGAGTTGCTGACGCCTGAAGATGACGCCATCCCGGCCCGCCAGCAGGCCGCCTTGTGCCGTTTGCTGGCCCGCGCGGCGGGCAGCGCCGGCATGGCCGGTGGGCAGGCGATTGATCTGTCCAGCGTCGGCGTGGCACTCACCGAGCGCCAGTTGCGCCAGATGCACCGTCTGAAAACGGGTGCCTTGCTGCAGGCCAGCGTGATGATGGGTGCTGCGTGCGCCAATGTGTCGCCCGAGGCCGAGGCCGCGCTCATGGCGTATGGCGCCGCGATCGGGCTGGCGTTTCAGGTGGTGGACGATATGCTCGATGTCACCGCCGACTCGGCGACGCTGGGTAAAACGGCGGGCAAAGACGCCGATCAGGACAAGCCGACCTTTGTGTCGCTGTTGGGCCTGGAGCGCGCTGGCGTCTATGCCCAGGAGTTGCTGGCCGAAGCGCTGGCGGCGCTGGCCCGCAGTGGCTTGCACGATACGCAGGCGCTGCAGGGTTTGGCCAGGCGGCTGGTCAATCGTACTTGTTGAATGAAAAAATAGGAGAGAAATTAGCCTCTAGCCCTTACTCAGTAAGCGCTAATAGCTATTAATAATATAGCATATGCCACATAATTCGTATCCCTTGCTGCACACCATCAATGATCCCGCTGACCTGCGGCTCGTGCCGCGCGCGCAGTTGGGCGCGCTGGCCGACGAGTTGCGGGCTTATTTGCTCCACAGTGTTGCCAAAACCGGGGGCCACCTGAGCTCCAACCTGGGCACGGTTGAGCTGACAGTGGCTTTGCACTATGTGTTCAACACCCCGCATGACCGCGTGGTGTGGGATGTGGGGCACCAGACCTACCCGCACAAAATTTTGACCGGTCGGCGCGAGCGCATGGCAACGCTACGCCAACTCGGGGGTTTGAGTGGTTTTCCACAGCGGGGCGAGAGCGAATATGACAACTTTGGCACCGCGCATTCCAGTACCTCCATTTCAGCCGCTTTGGGGATGGCGCTGGCTGCCAAAATCAAGGGCGAAGAGCGTTATGCGATTGCCGTGATTGGCGATGGTGCACTGACCGCCGGCATGGCGTTTGAAGCGCTCAACAATGCGGGGGTAGCCGACTGCAACTTGCTGGTTATTCTCAATGACAACGACATGAGCATCAGCCCGCCGGTGGGCGCGCTTAACCGTCACCTGGCCAAGCTCATGAGCGGCCAGTTTTACGCCGCTGCCAAAAACGTTGGTAAGACCGTGCTCAAAGGCGCGCCGCCGCTGTTTGAGCTCGCCAAGCGGCTGGAAGAAAGCGCCAAAGGGATGGTGGTGCCAGCGACCCTGTTCGAGAAATTTGGCTTCAATTACATTGGCCCGATTGATGGCCATGACCTGGATGCCTTGATCCCCACGCTGGAGAACATCAAGCACCTCAAAGGTCCGCAGTTTTTGCATGTGGTGACCAAAAAAGGGCAGGGCTACAAACTGGCCGAAGCCGACCCGGTGGCCTACCACGGCCCCGGCAAGTTTGACCCGGCGGTTGGCCTGCAGGCGCCCGCCACCAGCCCGAAGCAAACCTTTACCCAGGTGTTTGGCCAATGGTTGTGCGACATGGCGGCCGCTGACCCGCGGCTGGTGGGCATCACCCCGGCCATGCGTGAAGGTTCTGGCATGGTGGAGTTTGAGCAGCGCTTTCCGCAGCGTTTCTTTGATGTGGGCATTGCCGAGCAGCATGCGGTGACTTTTGCCGCGGGACTGGCCTGCGAGGGCCTGAAGCCGGTGGTGGCGATTTATTCCACCTTTTTGCAACGCGGCTACGACCAGTTGATCCACGACGTGGCAATTCAAAACCTGCCGGTGGTATTTGCGCTCGATCGTGCGGGTCTGGTGGGCGCTGATGGTGCCACGCATGCCGGGGCTTATGACATCCCGTTTTTGCGTTGTATTCCCAACGTCAGCGTGGCTTGCCCGGCCGATGAGAACGAGTGCCGGCAGTTGCTCAGCACCGCTTTTGCGCAGAATCACCCGGTGGCCGTGCGTTATCCGCGTGGTGCCGGTGCCGGCACAGTCGTCCAGGCAGGGTTGGAAGCCTTGCCGTTTGGCCAAGGTGAAATCCGGCGCACGGGCAGCGGTGTCGCCATTCTGGTCTTTGGCACGCTCCTGTACCCGGCATTGCAGGTGGCTGAAAAATTCAACGCCACGGTGGTCAACATGCGCTGGGCCAAGCCGCTGGATGTGGCGCTGATGCTACAGGTGGCCGCTGGGCATGACGCGCTGGTGACACTGGAAGAGGGCGCCATCATGGGCGGCGCTGGCAGCGCGGTGCTGGAAGCCTTGCAAGCAGCGGGTGTGCTCAAGCCAGTGCTGCAATTGGGCCTGCGTGATGAGTTCATTGAACATGGTGACCCGGCCAAATTGCTGGCGCTGCAAGGGTTGGACGCCGCCGGAATTCAAGCCTCGATCACCAAGCGCTTTGCGGCGTTACTGATGCCCGGACGCCTGGCGCTCAAAGCTGTCGCCTGAACTGCTGGGGCGGGACAGCCCCGGTGAACGTCAGTGACCAGAGCGTGAGGTCATCGACGCAAGGGGAAACCCCCCCATGACTTGCCCGGCATGTTTCTACAATGCTGAATGACTGTAATGGGTCATTGCTGTGCATACCCGCATCGCGATAAATTCAATCCACAACTTTAGGAGTGAACCAAATGGATCGTCGTTCCGTAATCAAGCACGCAGGCATTGCCGGCGTGCTGGCCGTTGGTGCTGCGCCCGCAGTGCACGCGCAAGGGGCCAATGTTCGCTGGCGTATGGCTTCGAGCTTTCCGAAGTCGCTCGATACGATTTTTGGCAGCGCAGAAATGTTTGCCAAGACCGTCAAGGCTCTGTCTGGCGGTAAGTTTGAAGTGTCGGTGCATGCCGCTGGTGAACTGATGCCGGCGTTTGGTGTGGTGGATGCGATCCAGAATGGAACGGTCGAGATGGCCCAGACGGCGTCCTATTACTTCACCGGGAAAGATCCTATTTTTGCCTTTGGCTGTGCCGTGCCTTTTGGCCTGACCGCGCGCCAGATGGATGCCTGGATGGATCATGGCAATGGCCGCAAACTGATGGACGAGTTTTACGCCAAGTACAACATCAAGAGCCGCAGTGCGGGCAACACCGGCACCCAGATGGGTGGCTGGTACCGCAAGGAAATCAAGACCGTCAAAGATCTCAAGGGTCTGAAAATGCGCATGGGCGGTGGGCTTTTTGGCGAGTCCATGCAAAAGCTGGGCGTCGTGCCGCAGAACATGCCGGCCGGTGATGTGTACCAGGCACTTGAAAAAGGCACGCTGGATGCTGTCGAGTTTGTGGGTCCTTACGACGATCAGAAGCTGGGCTTCAACAAAGTGGCGCCTTACTACTACTATCCCGGTTGGTGGGAAGGTGGCGCGGAGCTGGAGTTTTTCATCAATGCCAAAGCCTATGCGGCACTGTCGCCGGAATATCAAGCCATTGTTGACGCGGCAACCACGGTGGCCGCCAGGGACATGACGGCCAAGTACGATGCGTTCAACCCGATTGCCTTGAAGAAACTGGTGGCCGACAAGACTCAGCTCAAGGCATTTCCAAAGGAAATCATGGATGCCGGCTTCAAGTCGGCCATGGAAGTGTTTGCGGAGCACGAGGCCACCTCTGCCGAGTTCAAGAAGATTCACCAGGACATGCGTGCTTTCCAGCGTGACCAGTTGTTGTGGCTGCGTTTTTCTGAGTACCGTTTCGACAGCTACATGACCACAGTCAAGCTGTAAATCTGGACGGCAGGGTCGCGCACGTCGCGGCCCGGTCGGATTTTTTTTGTCCGGTGAGGTGCCCTGCACGTCATCGGACATTTTTTTGGCGCTCTGAACCGCTTGGCGGTCAGCCCCGGTGAACTCCAAGTTGACAGCTTGTTGACAGCAAAAGGAGGGAAAACCCCCGCACCGCTTTTCACGCATGTTCCTACAATTTTTGCTGACTCTAATCAGTCGTCGCTGTGCTTACCCGCACGCTGATATTTCCCTTACAACTCCAGGAGTGAACCTTATGGATCGTCGTTCTCTAATAAAACACGCCGGCATCGCCGGTGTACTGGCCGCCGGTGTAGCGCCGGCTGTGCACGCGCAGGCCGCCATTCGATGGCGTCTGGCTTCGAGCTTTCCGAAGTCACTGGACACTATTTTTGGCTCGGCCGAAGTGTTTTCCAAGGCTGTCAAGGAAATGTCTGGTGGCAAGTTCGAAGTGTCGGTGCATGCGGCCGGGGAACTGATGCCGGCGTTTGGCGTAGTCGATGGCGTGCAAAACGGCACCGTGGAAATGGCGCACACTGCGCCGTACTACTTCTTCGGCAAGAACGAGGCCTTCGCCATCGGCGGTGCAATTCCCTTCGGCATGAACTCGCGCCAACTCACGGCATGGGTAGTGGACGGCAACGGCGGCAAACTGATGCGCGAGTTCTATGCCAAGTACAACATTGTCAACTTCCTGGGCGGTAACACGGGCGCGCAAATGGGGGGCTGGTTCCGCAAGGAGGTCAAGTCGCCTGCGGACATCAAGGGCCTGAAATTCCGTATCGGCGGCTTTGCCGGCAAGGTGATCGAGCGCATGGGCGGTGTGCCGCAGAACATTCCTGGCGGCGAGATCTATCAGGCGCTGGAAAAGGGCACCATCGATGCGGCCGAATGGATCGGCCCGTACGATGACCAGAAGCTGGGTTTCAACAAGGTGGCGCCGTTTTACTATTACCCCGGCTGGTGGGAGGGTAGCCTGAACCTTGAGTTCTATGTGAATCAAAAAGCCCTTAATGGCCTGTCGAGCGAAAACAAGGCCATTGTGCAGGCAGCGGCCTACGAGGCACATGTCACTACGCAGGCCCGCTACGACGCGCGCAACCCCGGCGCGCTCAAGCAGCTCGTCGCCGCCAAAACCAAGGTGCTGCCGTTTCCTCAGTCCGTGCTGGATGCGTCGTTCCAGGCGTCCATGGATCTGTACGCCGATCTGGAAAAAAGCAACCCGGACTGGAAGAAAATTTACGACGATTACCGCAACTTCCAGCGTGACGAGATCCTCTGGTTCCGTTTTGCCGAGGGGCGCTTCGACAGCTTCATGTCCTCCAAGAAGCTCTGACCGGATGATGGCGCCACGCGCGCTGTCGATCGACTCGGCCCGCCAGGTTCGCCCGGCGGGTTTTTTTGCGCCCGGGACTCGCTGATCGGGCCTCGGCGCTGGCCTACCCAGCGGTCAAGAAAATGCCGCTGCAAATCAGACGTTTGCAGCGGCATTGGATGCTTGCCATTGGGGGCCCGGGGGAAGGGCCCAGGAGTTTCAGTTTT
>Ga0209123_1003103_pt1 | contig 12925 bp, 9 predicted proteins | sample BarGraIncu00431A_FD_184500 | JGI IMG/M metagenome (GOLD analysis project Ga0209123, IMG submission 184500) | Arctic peat soil microbial communities from Barrow, Alaska, USA - Barrow Graham LP Incubations 004-31A (SPAdes) (version 2) | ecosystem: Environmental > Terrestrial > Soil > Wetlands >...
GCAGGGAAAGCGGCAATCACGATGCTGATTCTCGTGTCGCAACCGGTGCGGAGTCGAAATAGAACACAGGTTGCCCCCCGGTTATGATCACAGTCTCTCACCGCAGTTGAAGCAGAACGCCGCCTCCCGCCTCTGGACCTCGCCGCACGCCGCGCACTTCTTCTGCACGATGACAGCGGGCTTGACCGGGACAGGCTCCGCTGCAGGCTTTGGTTTCGGCGCGCCGCGCAGCGCTGTGTCTGAAAGCGGGCGCTCGGGCACCTGCTCTACCGGGTGCTCGACTGCGGGCGACTGGTCGCGGGCAACCGCGGCCTCGAAACTGACCACCTTGTCACCGATGGCGACGACATTATCGGGCTCCTCCACCAGGCCGCTTGCGGATCGAGGCGTCGGGGCCGGCTCGATTACCTCCTCCGGCTCCAGCGGCGTTTCAACCGACTGCGCGGCCGCTTCGGACCTCACTTGTTCGACCGGTTCTGCGGGCACCGGTTCGTTTGAGGCGGTCGCCGCCTGCTCAAAAACCTGCTTTCCGCACAGGCCGCACCAGACGGCATCGGCCGTGATCTCACCCTGGCAGTGCGGGCAGACGATGAGTTCCGCGATTTCCGCGGCGGCAGGAGCGGCTCCGGCCTGAGCGAGTATCTTCACGCCACAGTAAGGGCACACGACGCTGCCGGCCGGGGCCTTCATACCACATTGCGGGCAGGATGCGCCCCTCGCCACCTGCTTCATCGCCTTTATACGCTCGATCTCCGCGGCGCTGCTGTCGAGAGACCTCATGGTCTCATCGATCTCTTTCTTGATCAGTTCCAGCTCGGGCAATCCCAGCTCCCGCTCTTTCATGCATGCGTAGGTGCGGACTCCCAGAGACTTGTAAAGCTCATCCAGTTTTTTCTGTGCGGCCCTCACAGCCTGCTTGTGATGGGCCGGGCTTCCATCCGTTCTGTTGACCGGCATTTCCATACCTCCTGAAGCGAGGCCGCTGGTGTGTTGCTCTGCAGAAACCGATCCGTTGCCGTCTTACCGACATGCTATCAACCGCGGTCTCGGTGCGGCAACCCGACGACCTTGATGCCTGCTCTAATCTTTATGACTCGAGAGAGCGAAAAAGATTACGCTGACGATCGAGCATGCCTTTCCGGTACGTGGGGAGTACTCCTGGCCACATCTTTCAGTAGCTCTTGGCAATCCGCATGACCCTGTCGCGGTCTTCCATATAGCCCTTGAGCATCTCGACCATCGCCTCGGCCGCGCTCATCTTGGGGTCGTAGCCGAGCATGCGGCGAGCCTTCTCGATGGAGAACGAATAGTCGCCCTGCAGGTACTGGAGCTGCTCGGCCGGCATGTCCAGCGCTTTGAAGCGCGTAGCGAGGTTGACGATCGGCCAGACGATGCCCGGCGGCACCAGGCGCACCTTGTGAGTGTTCCCGGCGGTGTCCAGTATCGCCTTAATGAGCTCGAGAGAGCTCGACGGCTCGCGGCAGGAGATGTTGAACACCTCGCCCGGCGCCTCTTGCCTGGTGCCGCACAGGATGAAGGCGTCCACCACGTCCTCGACCCAGACGAAGTCCCCCTGGTACTGGCGACCGCCGATCCACAGGACCGGCCCGTTGGCCAGCACCCAGTCGAAGGCGCGTAGCAGGTCGATCCGCACGTAGTAGCCGCGGCCGCATATAGTGGGCAGCCGCAGCATCGTGACCGGGACCCCGTGCTGCCAGTGGTAGCGCCAGCAGAGCTCCTCCACCGCCTTCTTGTGCCGCCCGTACCAGCCGAACGGCTTGTCGGTCGGCGCCTCCTCGGTGCAGGGAAACGGCGGGAAAGGCGAGTAGAGCTCGATGGTGGAGGCGTGCACGAAGCGCTCGACGCCCTCGTCCACGGACGCCTGCAGGAAGTTCTCGGTGCCGCCGAAGTTGACCTGCCACTTCTCTGACTCCGGCCGCTTGCTGAAAGCCTGAACGAACGCCAGGTGATAGACGGTCTCGACGCCGCGGACAGCTTCGCGGACCAGCGCCCGGTCGCGCATGTCCCCCGCGATGAACTCTGCGCCGTCGGGCAGGTACTGCGTCGGCGCCAGGTCGAAGACGCGCACGTCGCGCCCTGCCTCGAGAAGCCTCCTGGCCAGGAACGAGCCGGTGAAACCCGCCCCGCCGGTCACCAGATCCATGCCGCACCTCCTAAGTATCACAAGCCCCGCGATAATACTAACCGATTCCGGCCCGCGCTGAGGGGGGCCGCGTCCGGCGCGCAAGCACGATTCTCGCCCGGAGAACCCGTCGAGTCGTCCTGGTATCTGCTCATCTGTCATGGCAGCAGACCATTTCATCCAAAACAGGCCAATAGCCGTTGAATACGCTTCGGCGCGGTTGCTAGCCTGATGCTGAAAACCGATGAGCAGGAGGTCGATATGTCACGCATCAGTATGAGGACGTTTCTTTCGATAATCGGGCTGGCGATGGCCTTGCTGCTGTCCGCCGCTCCGGCAATGGCGATCGGAGTCAGGCAAGCGGCGGGCGCAAAGACCGAGGCGAAGCCTGTCGACATGTCCGTGCCGGGCGAGCTCATCGTCAAGGTGAAGCCGTCCAGCGCCGGCAAGGTAAAGGTAGGCGGCAACAGGTTCGGGACCTCGTCGCTCGACAGGCTCTGCGCGGACGCGAAGGTCAAGACGATCGCAAGAGCGTGCAGCCAGAACAGCGCTTCCGCTTCCTCGTTCAAGCAGCGCGAGGCCAGGGCCCCCGGCAACGCGGTGGCCCCGTCAGTCGGTTCCATCTACCGGGTTCAGACCGATGGCACCGACGTAGTCGACGCCGCAAGGAAGTTCGCCGCGGACCCGGACATCGAGTACGCCGAGCCCGACTTCATGCTGCGCCTCGACGCGGTCACCAACGATCCCTATTACTCAGGCCACAATGACTTCGGGACCAACCTGGACGACCAGTGGGACCTGCAGAAGGTCAAGGCGGCCGACGCTTGGGCGGCCAACGCCAAGGGCCAGGGCACCATCATCGCGGTGATAGACACCGGTGTGAACATCAACCACGAGGACCTCCAGGGCAACGTCTGGACCAACCCCGGCGAGTCCGGCGGCGGCAAGGAGACCAACGGCAAGGACGACGACGGCGACGGATACGTCGACGACGTCCACGGCTGGAACTGGGTCAGCGGCAACAACGACGTTTCCGACGCGGTCGGTCACGGGACGGATGTCGCGGGAATAGCGGCCGCGTCCACCAACAACGGCAAGGGCATCGCCGGCGCTTCCTGGTATTCGAAGATAATGGCGCTGCGTATCGTCGACGGGCCTCCCTACAGCAACTGGGTACCCGAGGTCGCCGCATCCCAGGCCATCCTGTACGCGGCAGACCACGGAGCCGACGTCATCAACATGTCTTTCAGCACCACCTATAACAGCAAGTGCATCCGGGACGCGGTCCAGTACGCCTTCGCTCACGGCTGCGTGATGGTCGGCAGCGCCGGCAACGACGTATCGACGCAGTCGTCTGGCGACTTTGGCCAGACGATGTACCCCGGCGCGTTCAACGAGGTGCTCTGCGCCAGCGCAACGGATCAGAACGACGCCGCCTGCAATTGGTCGATGCACAATTTCGGCGTGGACGTGGGAGTCCCGGGAGGCTCGTCCGGCAGCTCCGCCACGCAGACCGACACTATCATCAGCACATCCGCCTCCGGCAACTCCTCCTATTCGACGTTCGGGGGGACCAGCGCATCCGCCCCACTGCTCTCGGGCGCGGCCGCTTGCGTGGTAGGAGCCCACCCGACCTGGACCAACGAGCAGGTGATGGCGGCGATAACCGGCAGCGCCGAGGACAAGGGCCAGTCCGGCTGGGACCCGTACTTCGGCTACGGAAGGTTGAACATGGGGGCCGCCGTCGCGGCGAATCCCGTGGTGAGCTACATCTCCTCCCCCGAGATCGGCGCCTACGGCAACGGCACCGCGGTGCCTGTCAGGGGAAGCGCATCCGGCGCGGCCTTCAAGTCGTACCAGCTTTTCATCGGCCAGGGGCAGCAGCCGACGACGTGGCTTCCCGGTTATTCCACGCTGGCTAACGGTGGGACCAAGGCGGTCACGGACGGGCTCCTGGGGACGATAGACTTCAGCACCCGCGACTACACGGCGTTCACGATACGGCTGGTGGTGCACACCACGGGAGCGGACCGCGAGTTTAGAACCATCTTCATCAACACCGGCGGCCAGCAGACCCAGGGCTACCCGATGAACCTGGGCTGGGGCCCGCAGCAGTCCACTCCCTGCCTGTACGACGTCAACGGCGACGGCGTGCTGGAGACGGCGGTCGCGGTGAACTCCCTGGCCGTGTACAGCGGTCCGCTGGGCCTGCCCTGGACCAGTTGCATGCACCAGGCGATCTACATCCTCAAGCCGGACGGGACCCCCCTGCCGGGATGGCCGAAGTACTTCGACGAGAAGATCCCCAACACCGTGGACTTCTACCGCGCTCAGATCCTGGTCAGCGACCTGGAGCAGAACGGTTCACCCGAAGTGATAGTGGCAACCACGGGGCAGCTCCGCGTCTACACCGCGACGGGCCAGCTGAAGTGGAGCGCCAAGTGGGACCAGATGGGCCTCTTCCCGGACAGCTACGGACCGACGTGGTTGTGCGACGCCCTCGCCCTGGGGGACGTCAACGGCGACGGCATCAAGGAAGTGACCATCCGGGTCGATGACTTCGCCGGCCCGCTGGCCGGAACGGAAGACACCGGCTTCGGCGAGTATTTCCGGACCGGCGGCACGCCCACCAATCCACAGGGACCCGACCTCAATTACACCAGCAGGGACGTGACCTGGTCGAGCGTGGTGGCCTACAGCTCCACCGGCGTCCCTCTGTTCCATAGCAGCGCGTTTCCCGGCGGCCCCTATCACAGGGGCACTGAGGTCATCAGGCCTTTCCCGGGCATGGCATGCTTCGACATCGACAAGGACAAGAAGGACGAGATCGTCACCTGCGGGTTCAACAAAGGCGTATACGCGTTCAACGAATCGGGCGCGAAGGAGGCCGGCTGGCCCTTCTACACCAACGGCTCGCTCGAGAACGAGACGCCCGCGATCGGTGACATCGACAATGACGGCAAGACCGAGATAGTTGTCAGCGCCAGGAACTCCGACAAGAACACCCTCTACATCCTGAGGCCGGACGGGACGGTGTGGCCCAGCAAGCCTATCTCCAGCTACGGCCGCTCGCCGATCCTCGCCGATTGCGACGCCGACGGCAGGCTGGAGATAATCACCAACGGTTACTGGTACGACCCGCAGACGAAAGCGATCCACGGTGGTCTGCAGGTCAGCCATTGCATACCGGGCGTCGTCGACACCGTGAAGTTCGAAGGTCAACAGGCGACCAGCAAGCTGGCGGTGGGGGACGTGGACTCCGACGGGAAGCTCGAAGCGGTCTTCGGCGACGGGCTGGGGACCCTCGAGGCCCGCAACCTCGACGACGGCAGCCTCGTTCCCGGATTCCCTGCCAGCACTTGCATCACCGGCCTCCCCGACAACCCGGAGTCTCCCTACCCCTACATCTTCAAGTACGCCGACTACATGTCGATAAGGGACCCGCTGGTGGCCGACAACGACGGCGACGGCAAAGTCGAGATACTGGCCATGTCCGACAAAGGGTATCTCAACTCCTGGGAAACAGCGGGCACCTGCCCGAGGAACCGACGCTACTGGTCGTGCGAAGGCGGCTCACCCGGCTGCCTGAACCAGTACTCTCCGTACCCGCTCTGGACCGTTACCCTGAGCAAGACGCTGGCGAAGAACGCGGACAGGATCGACGTCGAGATCAAGGGCGACTTCATCCAGTGCCCCATCGACTCGTGGGAGCCGTACACCTACTTCTACGACAGCCAGGGTATTAATCACAGGATCATGCTGACGGACGACGGCACCCATAAGCGCTTCACCGGCTACTTCTGGACGACCGGGCTGCCCGACGGGCTGTGCACCGTGTACGCGCACGGGAGCAACTACACCGGAGAGTCTGTGTTCGGCACCGCAACGTTCACGATGGATAAGACCGGACCGGTCATGACGTTCACCTCGCCGGCCGCGGGTTTCCAGGTCAAGCGCGGGGTGAGCTTTGGAGTAGCCGCGAAGGCATCTGACAACGCCAAGGTAACGAAGACGGAACTGTTGGTGGACAACGTCTCACAGGGTTACACCTCGTGGGGCACTGGCGTGACACTCTGCACGGGGACCTGGACCTACAAATTCCCGACCACGGCGGCTCTGGGCGCCCACACGCTGACGGCAACAGGTACGGATTCCCTTGGCAACGTCGCGAGCGCGTCGATGACCGTGACCGTCATTCCCTGACGCCGCGGCCGGTCCGCTCAAGGAGTGGTCGGAGAGCTCTAGGGGGTCGTGGTCTGTGGCGTGGACTGGCCCTGCCCGGAGCCGATCGAGATGGTCGTCTGCCCATACTTGTCTATCGAGTCCGGGCCTATGGTCACCATCTTTATCGTGCCATTGTCGCCCTTGAAGGTTATCAAGGCCTCCTGGTTGGTACTGGAGAGCACCTGGTACTCGGGCTTCAAGGCGAGCTTGTCCTTGTACCACGCGATGACCTGGGCAGGAGAGTCGTTGGAGTAGAGGACCGTCGCGGAGATCGACCCCGACTTGTCCTTGAGTGTCACTGAAGAGGTGGCCATCTTAGAGCCCGGGTAGATGGGCACCCCCAGCTCCGCCTCGGTGGGAACTTTGCTCGAGAGCGTCACGCCACCGGGGAGCTGGGTGCCGTTCTTGGTAGCCTTCTCGACCTGGTTGACCACGTGGTGCACCCCGATGCCCACGACCGCGAACAGCACTATTGCGAGGATGATGCCCAGCATCGCCACGATCCCGAACGCGATCAGGCAGCCCTTCAAGGCCGTGTTGTTCTTCGCCTCGGGCTGGAGCGCATGAGGCGGCCCGCCCTGCGGGGCGTACTGTGGCTGCTGGACGGGCGGCGCGAAGGCCGGCTGAGCCGGCGCCTGGGGGACCGGCGGCGGCGCGTACGGAACCACGAAGTCGGCTTCCCTGAGGGTGAACCAGGAGTTGGACCTCGCGGAGTATACGACGTACTTGTACTCCGGCCTCTCGGGGTTCGGGGACACCTGCTGCACGGTGACCTGCTCCCCGCCCGCGAACATCACCGCGCCGTTCGCGACGACGTCGGAGGCGATTGTCACCGCGGTCCCTGGTTGTATGTCAGCCATTTCCGCCACCTTTCATGGAAGCGCGAGCCGAGGGTCATCCCAGCCATTCTAATGAATGCGCCCGCCCACTGGTAGCACCGTTCTCAAGGCGCCGCCCGGTGGAGCCTCATGGCTCAAGATATCGACAGGCAAGGCCGAAACCTGAAACGTCCGTTTACTTGTTCTGTTTGACGCGGGGTGACATCGCCGGCTTGCCGGGGAATCCGGCCAACCGTGACCGTGAAGAGCAGTTCGTGCTAATATCACGGCGCTGTGTGCGGTGCATGAAGGATGTCGGATACTATACGTTCGTGGCTCAGCGCGATGAGCCTCTTTCTCGAGACGAATGAATGCTTCAGAGAGAGGAACTGACATAGCCAAAGGGACTGATTCCGCAACCAAAGGACAGTTGAGCCCCGCGTCCGGGGCCTCCACGATAAACCCAATGCACCTGTTGCTTCCCCTTGCGCTGGCCCAGTTCATCAACGCCTACGACACCACCGCCATGAACGTCGCGGTATCGAAGGTCGTTCTGAACCTGCACACGACCATATCGGGGGTCCAGGCCGCTCTCACCATCTACTCGCTGGTCATGGCCGCCTGCATGATCACCGGCAGTAAGCTCGGTGACATCTGGGGCCGCAACCGCACGTTCGGTATCGGTGTGACGATGTACGGGGTCGGCGCGCTCATCACGGCCTTCAGCGTCAACCTCGGCATGATGACGTTCGGGTGGTCGCTCTTCGAGGGTCTCGGCTCGGCTCTGATGATACCGGCCATCTTCGCCCTCGTGGGGACGATACTGCCCCCGGGCAAGGACAGGCTGAAAGGTTACGCGATAGTCGGCTCCGCGGCCGCGGCGGGCGCGGCGATGGGCCCGCTGCTGATGGGTTTCTGGGCCACTCTGGGTACCTGGACCTGGCGCCTGTCGTTCGTCTCGGAAGCGATCGTGGTGCTGGTCGTCCTTTCCATGGTTCGCAGGATGGGCAAAGCCCCGGCGGTCGAGAACAAGCCGAAGCTCGACGTTGTGGGCGCGGTGCTCTCCGCGCTGGGCCTGGCCTTGATAGTCCTGGGAGTGCTGCAGGCGAGCACCTACGGATGGGTGCATGCCCGGATTCCAGTGACGATAGGGAAGAAAGTCATCATCCCGGCCGGAGGCATCTCCCCCGTTATCCCGTTCGTGATCGCCGGCATAGCCATAATCGGTCTGTTCCTTCTCTGGCAGAGACACAAGACCAAGGTGGGTAAGGAACCTCTCATCGAGCTCTCGCTGTTCAAAGGCAGGACGGTGGCGGTCGGGATGCCGATCATCCTGATGCTGATGTTCATGCAGGCCGGGCTGCTGTTCGTGGTGCCGGTGTTCCTGCAGATCTCGTTGAACTTGAGTCCGATCCTGTGCGGCATATGCATATTCCCGTTGACCGTCTTCCTCATCGTGTTCTCTCAGCTCACGGGCAGGCTCACCAAGAAGTTCTCGCCCAAGACCCTGATAATGGCGGGAATGGCGCTGATCCCACTGGGGATAATCCTCATCTGGGTCCTGCTCTCCACCAAGCCCAGCGCCTGGCAGGTCATCCCCGGCGGCATCATCGTCGGGATCGGCATCGGCCTGGCAAACGCTCCGTTGCTGAACGCGGTCCAGTCGACCGCCCCGGACAAAGAGCAGAGCGAGATCTCCGGGATCAACAGGGCCTTCTCGAACCTCGGCGGGTCGTTCGGGACCGCCATAGCCGGCGCGGTCCTCATCTCGGTTCTGATCACGACGGTCTTGAGCATGGTCGGCTCGAATCCCGTCCTGCAGAAATACGTCACTGCCAGGCACCTGCAGGAGTTCAGGCTGGCGCTCAACAAGGACGCCCAGACGATCACTGACAAGCAGGCAAAGGCGCTGTTCGGAAAATACGCCGCCGAGGTCATCAAGAAAGAGAACCTTTCCCCTAGGGTCGCTGACGCGCTCGCCTCCCAGATGGTGGGCATCAACCACAAGGCCCGCAACAAGGCACTCCTCGCGGCCCTGCTCGCCGTGGGCCTCATCGGCATCCTGGGCTTCATCATGAGCATCTTCCTGCCCAGGTTCCCCAAGGCAAAGGAAGAGGAAGACGACGAGCCTGCCGATAAACCCGCCGCCCAGGCGGCTACCGACTGAGGCAGTCAATGCAAACCCCTTTCATGCAAGTCGTTCGCGGTGAGGTAACAGGTCAATGACACCTCGCTCGTCGCCACGGGAGCGGTTTCCCCTGGGCCAGGGGGACGAGGAGAAGTCCTTCGAGTTCCAGGGCCGGCGGCGTACCTACATCGTGCACGTGCCGCCGGGGCTCGACCGTTCCAGCCCGGTACCCCTGGTGCTGGTGCTGCACGGGGGAGTCGTCAACGCTTTCTTCACCGCCTATAACACCGGGATGAACGCGACCGCCGACCGCGAAGGCTTCATCGCGGTCTATCCCAACGGGACCGGAAGGTTCGAGGACCGCATACTCACCTGGAACGTCGGCTTCGGCTTCGCTTACGCCCTGCGCAACAAGGTGGACGACGTCGGCTTCCTGCGCGAGCTGGCCCGACGCATGGTGGCCGAGTACGGCGCCGACCCGGCGCGCGTGTACGCCACGGGAATCTCGAACGGCGGAATGATGAGCTACCGCCTGGCATCGGAAGCGTCCGACGTGGTGGTGGCTGTCGCGCCGGTGGCGGGAGCTTCCGCCGGGCGCGAGCGCTCAGGCTCGCCGCTGGTGGTGTTCCCCGCGCCCTCGCGTCCCGTCTCGGTGATGGCGTTCCACGGCATGCAGGATCGCCTGGTGCCATATTACGGAGGGAGCGGCGCCGGCTTCACCAACGCCGTCTACCTGCCCGTTCAGGACTCGATAAACATGTGGGTCGCCTACGACGGCTGCTCCATGGAGCCCCAGGAGTGGACCAGCCCCAGCGGCAACATCACCAGGCGCTGGTACGGTGGTGGGCGCGAAGGGTCCGAAGTCGTCCTTTACACGATCAGGGACGGAGGGCACACCTGGCCCGGCGGGACGCAGCTCTCCGTGACCGGGGCCGTGGTCCCCGGCGCCGCGCCTCTGGGCCGCATGACCCGCCGGATACAGTCCCGCTTCGCCGCCCGCCTCGGCCAGCCAAACCGGGAGATCTCCGCGAACGAACTGATGTGGGAGTTCTTCAAGCGCCACCGACGCGACTGACATGCATGCAAGTTTTGCATGCAAGTTTTGGGGTCAGACCCCTTAACTTGCGTTCCGGCGCTACGGGCTCTTGAAGTCCACTACCTTCCAGCCCGCGCCCGTCTTGTTCAGCACCAGCTTGTAGCCGCTGATATCGATGACGGGGCTGACGGCCACCAGGACGTCGGCGCTGTCGCCCTTCACGGACACGCTGTCGATGCTGAGCGCGGTGCCCTTGGGGATGAAGGAGACAAACGCGTCGTAGAGGCTCGGCGTGGCGAAGTACTTCCTCCCCTGGGCGGCATTGCCCGAGCTGTAAGCGCCGATCACGCCGTTCACGACCGAGGTGGGCGAGCCGCCTCCGGCGCATCCCGCGACCAGGCAGGCGAGCATGACCGTCACCAGCAGCACGGCACCTGTCTTCGAGATCACTCGCGGCTCCTCTCCCCGATCGCCAACGTCGATTATATATCCCGCGCGCCGGAGCGGCGCTCTTTGCGTTGAAAGCGCCCGAGGCACGATAATGTTCAGTGTCGGCGGCAAAGGAGCAGGAGATGGAGTCGTTCACCGTTCGCACGTCCTCGAGGACGGACCTCAAGGACATCACCGGCGAAGTCGCATCGGTCGTGGGCAAGTCCGGCCTGGCCGAAGGCGCCTGTGTCGTCTACGTGCCGCATACCACCGCGGGTGTGACCATCAACGAGAACGCGGACCCCGCGGTGCGCGAGGACATCGCCGCGACACTGGAACGGATGGTGCCTTGGAACGGGCCGTACCGGCACTCGGAGGGCAACTCCGCCGCGCACGTCAAGGCAACGCTGGTCGGGTTCTCTGCGACAATCCCGGTACAGGCCGGCCGCCTGGTGCTCGGCACCTGGCAGGGCATCTACTTCTGCGAGTTCGACGGGCCCCGGACCCGCAAGGTGCACGTCACGCTGCTCCCCGGCCGCTGACCGCGAAGCCAAGTATCAGGTCTGCCGGGGGCAAAGCCTTTGCAATTGATTATCGTCCATCCGCACAAAACCGGCGGACGCCGGCGTTACAGGATCGATGAGGGAGGCAATCTTGAAAGACATGACCCACAAGGTAGTACTGGTGACCGGCGGGAGCAAAGGCCTGGGCAGGCATCTGGCCGCGCGGTTCGCGCGCGAAGGCGCGAAAGTCGTGCTATGGGCGCGCACCCAGGCCGACCTGGACCAGGCTGTCGATGAGCTCCGCTCCGACGGCTGGCAGGCGTGGGCCTACTCGGTCGACGTCACAAACGTCGGCAGGGTCATGGAGGCCGCCGCGCGGGTGAAAGAGGACATCGGGCCGGTCGACGTCCTGGTCAATAACGCGGGGTTCGTCTGCGGGGGACCGTTCCTCGAGGTGAGCGCCGAGGAACACCAGAGGACCATGGACGTCAACTTCAACGCCTACATGTGGACCATGAAAGCTTTCATGCCCGACATGGTGGAACGTGACTCGGGCCACGTCATCAACATCTCGTCGGCCGCCGGCTTGAGCTACGCGCCGCTGATGGCTTCCTATTGCGGCAGCAAAGCGGCCGTCGTCAACTTCACCGACTCGATGCGCCTCGAGATGAAGTACCTGGGAAAGAAGGGCGTGAAGTTCACCATCGTCTGCCCGGCCTTCATATCGACGGGGATGTTCGAGGGCGTCGAGGTTCCCTGGTGGCTTCCCTGGCTCGACCCCGAGGAGCTCGCGGACAAGATATACCAGGGATACCAGAAAGGGTCGCCGATGGTTGCCGAGCCGCTGTTCCCCAAGCTCGCGCCCGCATTCAAAGCCGCCAACCCCCGCAGGCTGCTCGATCACATGCTCACCTTCTGGGGCCTGAGCGACGCGATGAAAGAGTGGCGCGGGCACGAGGGCGAGAAGTAGAGATCCCGGCGGGACGCCGGCGCTACTCCTCGGTCGCGGCGGGGTCCACGTGGATGCCGGTGAGATCGGTCCCGGTGACCGCCTGCAGCCTCGACCTCACCTCGGTCACGATCTCATGCGCCTCCTCGATGGACATGTGCGGCTTTACAGTTATGTGCATGTCCACGTGTATCTTCGCCGGTCCGATGTACTCGGCCGCGATGTCGTGCACGCCTGACACACCGGGCACGGAGTCCGCTGCTTCTATCAGCCGTTCCATCGTCTCTACATCGGGCGCCTTGCCGATGAGGAACGCGTAGTTCTCCCTGAACAGGTAGATCGCGGCGAACGCGATGATCACCCCTATGATTATCGAGCCGACCGGATCGGCCCATATGATGTCCTTGATCGTCAGGATTATCGCCACCACCGCCAGCACGTAGGCGACCTCGTCTCTTGCCAGCGAGACCAGTTGCGCCCGGGCAGTAGGGGCGTTGCTCTTCTCTCGCGCGATGACGAGTATCGGGATCGCCACGATGACCATGCCCGCCAGGGTAACGGCGAGGGCCACGCCCGTGTGGTGCTCGTGCGCGGCGTGATGCAGCAGTCCCTCGATTCCCCTCCTGATCGACTCGACGCTGAAGAATGAGATGAGGATAGTCGCCGACACTATCGCCGCGACGTTCTGAGCCCTC
>Ga0209123_1003105_pt1 | contig 12914 bp, 11 predicted proteins | sample BarGraIncu00431A_FD_184500 | JGI IMG/M metagenome (GOLD analysis project Ga0209123, IMG submission 184500) | Arctic peat soil microbial communities from Barrow, Alaska, USA - Barrow Graham LP Incubations 004-31A (SPAdes) (version 2) | ecosystem: Environmental > Terrestrial > Soil > Wetlands >...
CCGACCGAGTAGCCCATGGTCTGTGCCTTGGGCGCAGTGCCGCCGGGCCCGGTGACCATGTGCAGCATGTGGCGCACCGCAGCGGCATTTTTTTCACTGATCACCCGCGCGCCGATCGCAGGCGCGCTTGACTTGAGCATGGTCACCGGCACCAGATCGCCCTCGCGCGCAAACACGCTATAGGCATGCGCCAGCTGGAACAGACTGATGGACAGTCCGTAGCCGTAACTCATGGTGGCCTGCTCAATCGGCCGCCAGCTCTTGTAGGCGCGCAGACGACCGCTCACGGCGCCCGGAAAGGGCAGTTGTGGCTTCTGACCAAAGCCGACCTGACTGAACATGTTCCACATCTCGCGCGGCTGCATCTGCATCGCCATCTTGACCGTGCCCACGTTGCTGGACTTCTGGATCACCTCGTTGACGGTGAGCACGCCGTGCGGATGGGAGTCGCTGATGGTGGCGCTCCCAATCGTGATCCGCCCCGGTGCGGTTTGAATCGGTGTCTCGGGATTGACCAGGCCTTTCTCAAGCGCCAGCGCAATCACGAACGGCTTCATGGTCGAACCCGGCTCGAACGAGTCAGTGAGCGCCCGGTTGCGCAGCTGGGCACCATTCAGGTTTTGCCGTTTACCGGGCGAGTAACTGGGAAAGTTGGCCAGTGCCAGCACTTCACCGCTGACAATATCCAGCACCACGACACTGCCCGCCCGCGCCTTGTACAAGAGCACAGCATCGCGCAGCTTCTGGTAGGCAAAGAACTGGACCTTGCTGTCAATACTGAGCTGCAAATCACGGCCATCCACCGGCTCAATCTGCTCGCCCACCGCCTCAACGACCCGGCCCAACCGGTCTTTGATGACACGGCGCGACCCGGCATGACCGGCCAGGTCTTTGTTGAAGGCCAGCTCAATGCCCTCCTGACCCAGGTCTTCCACGTTGGTGAAACCCACCACGTGCGCGGCGGCCTCACCTTCGGGGTACTGGCGCTTGTATTCCTTGCGTTGGTAAATGCCCTTGAGTCCCAGTGCCGTGATCTGCTTGGCCACCGAATCGTCCACCTGGCGTTTGAGCCAGACAAAGGTCTTGTCTTCGTCCGCCAATCGCTTATTGAGCTCAGTCATGGGCATCTCCAGCAGTTGGGCCAACTGCTGCAAACGGGCCGGATCGCGATCCACATCTTCGGGAATGGCCCAGATGCTTGGGGCCGGAACGCTGGACGCGAGGATCAAGCCGTTGCGGTCCAGAATGCGCCCCCGGTTGGCCGGCAACGCGAGCGTGCGTCCAAAACGCACCTGGCCCTGTTTTTGAAAGAAATCATTGGCCACCACCTGAATGTAGGCAGCGCGTGTAATCAAACCGACCGAACCCAGCGCGATGGCCGCCACAATGAACTTGCTGCGCCACAGCGGCGTGCGGCTCGCCAGCAAAGGACTCGAGGTGTAGGCAATGCTGCGGCTCATGGAATGCCTGCGCCAGTGGCCGAACCAGCATGGCCCGACGCGGGGTCACCAGCCAAAGTGGTGGCTGCGGCGACGTTGCCATAGGTGACGTAATGCGTGATGGCAGGCGTGGCCGTGTGCATCTGCAATTTTGCAATCGCGAGGCGCTCCACACGCGAGGGCGTGGCCTGCGCCCGTTTTTCCACTTGCAAGCGCTCCTTGTCGACTTCCAGGCGGCGCGCTTCGGAGTGGGCCTGGTCAAGCGCAGAAAACAGCCGGCGTGACTCGTACTGCACATTCACCAGGTACAAGGCACTGGCGAGCACGGCCAACAGCAGAACCAGGTTCAACCGGGTCATGACGCCGTCCTCTGCGCCACACGCATGATCGCGCTGCGCGCACGCGGGTTGGCGCTGACCTCGGCGGCACTGGGCTTGAGGCGCGCGAGCGCCTTGAGTTGCATCACCTTGGGCGGCGCAAAAGGGGCGCGCCGGTCATAGACGTCGCGTGAATGCCGGGCGATGAATTGTTTGACGATGCGGTCTTCCAGTGAATGAAAACTGATAACGACCAAGCGCCCGCCCGGGGCTAACACCAGCAGGCTGGCTGCTAATGCCTGCTGCAGCTCTTCAAGCTCGGCGTTGATAAAAATCCGAAAAGCCTGAAAGGTGCGCGTGGCGGGGTTCTGGCCCGGCTCGCGGGTCTTGACCGTGTCAGCCACGAGCTGGGCCAGCTCGGTGGTGCTTGAAATAGGGCCCCGTTCCTGTCGGCGAGCAACAATCGCCTTTGCAATGGGCCCAGCAAACCGTTCTTCACCATAGTCACGTATCACCTCCGCTATTTTGTCGGTCTCGGCATTTGCCAGCCACTGCGCCACGCTGATGCCGCGTGTCGTGTCCATGCGCATGTCCAGTGGACCCTCGAACCGGAAGCTGAAACCCCGCGCCGGGTTGTCAATTTGTGGCGAACTGATCCCCAGGTCAAGCAACACACCAGCCACACTGGCCTGAGGCAACTCGTCGAGATGACTAAATCCCTGGTGCCGAATGGAGAAACGTGAATCATGGATGTTGCCGGCTTCGACCAGGGCCTCGGCATCCTTGTCAAAGGCGATCAGCCGGTCGGTCGGCCTCAGCCGGGAGAGGATAAGGCGGCTATGGCCGCCGCGGCCAAAGGTGGCATCCACATAGACCTGCGCGCCCTTGGCAGGCGCATCGGCCGTGGCGTCCGGGTTGCAGAACAGAGCGTCCACCGCTTCATTCAACAACACGGTGGTGTGTGTCAAAGACGTTTCCACCGTGCGCCTTCAGAAAGAAAAGTCTTTGAAAACGTCAGGCATGTCGCACTGCATCGCCTTGGCTTCTTCGGCGTCATAGGTCACCTGGTCCCACAACTCGAAGTAATTGCCCATACCCAGCAACACAGCGTCTTTGGCAATGCCAGCGGCGCCGCGCAACTCGGGAGACACCAGCACGCGACCGGTTCCGTCGAGCTCGACATCCATGGCGTTGCCCAGGAAAATCCGCTTCCACCACTGCGCCGACATCGGCAGTGCAGCGATGCGTTCACGAAACTTTTCCCATTCGGGCCGCGGGAAAACCATCAGACAACCGTGCGGATGCTTGGTGATGGTGAGTTGGCCAGAGGCGGTGGCGCTTAGTACGTCACGATGCCGGGTCGGCACCGACAGCCGACCCTTAGCATCCAGACTTAAAGACGAAGCCCCTTGAAACACGACAGCACACTCTCTTTTGATGAATTTGCAAAGAAATGAAAGTGTAAAGGCACTTTTCACCACTTAATTGCACATTTTTGCACTGTATCAGCAAAAGCAAGTCGCACCAACAGGTTTTTAAATAAATATTTCCAATGAAATCAAGGGCTTAGAGACGAATTTGGATGCAGATGAATATCAAAAAACGTTCTAAATTAAGGACTTAGGGCGTGTACTCAATGTGATGCTTGAAGACGAGCTTGATTCAAGCTTAAGCAGTTGAGGACAGAACCAAAGATATGCCCCGCAAACACTTACAAAATGTAACGCGAAAGGTCTTCATCCTGGCTCAACTCACCGAGTCGGGCCTGCACATAGGCAGCATCGACGTGAATCGTTTGACCTCCCAGATTGGCAGCGTCAAAACTCACCTCATCGAGCAAGCGTTCCATGACGGTCGACAGACGCCGGGCCCCAATGTTTTCGGTGCGCTCATTCACATCGAACGCAATGTGCGCCAAGCGCGTGATGCCCTCATCGAGGAACTCAATGTGTACATTTTCCGTGGCCAACAAGGCCTGGTACTGCTTGACCAGCGAGGCAGCGGTCTGCGTCAGGATGGCCACAAAGTCCTGCACCGACAGGGACTGAAGCTCAACCCGGATCGGGAAACGCCCTTGCAACTCGGGGATCAGGTCGCTCGGTTTGCTCAGATGGAACGCACCCGAGGCGATGAACAAAATGTGATCCGTCCTGACCATACCGTATTTGGTCGACACCGTGGTGCCTTCAACCAGCGGCAGCAGATCGCGCTGTACGCCCTGACGCGATACCTCGGCTCCGCTGCCCTCAGCGCGCGAGGTGACCTTGTCAATCTCGTCAATGAAGACAATGCCGTTTTGCTCCAGCATGTGCAGCGCCTGCGTCCTGATCTCTTCTTCGTTGACCAGTTTGGCCGCCTCTTCTTCGACCAGCAACTTCAAGGCCTCAGGGATTTTGAGCTTGCGTGTCTGGCGCTTTTGCTGCCCGATCTGGCCAAACATGCCACGCAACTGCTCGGTCATTTCTTCCATGCCGGGGGGGCCCATGATCTCCAGTTGCGGCGCAGACTGCGTCAAGTCAATTTCAATTTCCCGGTCTGCCAACTGGCCCTCGCGCAATTTCTTGCGAAAAGTCTGGCGCGCGGTACTCTCGGGTTCCATGTTCTGCATGACACCAAAATCGCCCCGCGGGGGCGGAATCAGGACGTCGAGAACCCGATCTTCGGCCGCGTCTTCGGCGCGTGTGCGCACTTTTTTCATCTCAGCGACGCGAGTCTGCTTGACGGCAATATCGGCCAAATCGCGGATGATGGTGTCAACATCCTTGCCAACGTAGCCGACCTCGGTGAACTTGGTGGCCTCGACCTTGATGAAAGGCGCATCGGCGAGCCGCGCCAGACGCCGCGCGATTTCGGTTTTACCCACACCAGTCGGGCCAATCATCAAAATGTTCTTGGGTGTAATTTCTGCACGCAAGCCGGGCTCGACCTGCTGGCGCCGCCAGCGATTGCGCAGTGCAATGGCCACCGCCCGCTTGGCCTGTTGCTGGCCAACAATGTGTTTATCAAGTTCAAAAACAATTTCTTGCGGGGTCATGGCTTCTTAATCAGTTGAGGACAGAGCTGGCTCATTGCATGTAGCTGCGGTCTGTCCCGCAAAGTTTCAGTTTTGTTGAGGACGGAGCTGGCTCATTGCATGTAGCTACGGACTGTCCCCCAAGGTTTCAATTGTGTGGCTCATGTTGGTATAGATGCAGATCTCAGCAGCTATTTCCAGGGATTTCTTGACGATCTCCGGCGCCGACATCTCGGTGTGGTTGAGCAAGGCCATGGCCGCCGCTTGCGCGTATGCGCCGCCAGAGCCGATGGTGACGATGCCGTTCTCGGGCTCCAGCACATCACCGTTGCCCGTGATGATGAGCGAAGCCTCGCTATCAGCCACTGCCAGCATCGCCTCCAGACGGCGCAAGACCCGATCAGTGCGCCAGTCTTTGGTGAGCTCAATGGCGGCGCGCACCAGATGGCCCTGATGCTTCTCCAGCTTGGCCTCAAAGCGTTCAAACAGCGTGAAGGCGTCGGCGGTGGCGCCAGCAAATCCGGCCAGCACCTTGCCGTGATAGAGCTTGCGCACTTTACGGGCCGTGCCTTTGACCACAATGTTACCCAAGGTGACCTGGCCGTCCCCGCCAATGGCCACCGCGTAGCCCTCAGGGGTCTTGCGGCGTACGCTGATGATGGTGGTTCCGTGAAATTGTTCCATGCTTGATATCGCAAAAGGTCAATGGGTGCGCAACATAACCCGCGCGTGTTCGTTAATACCAATGACGTTGAAAAATGCAGCGACCAGACGCGGCACATCGCGAAACTGAACCGAGCAACCCTCGGACTCGCGCAAGGCAACCCAGTTCAGAATACTGCCTGCAGCCGAAAAATCGACCCGAATCAGTCGGGAACAGGAAATAACCAGATGCTTGGCGTCATGCAGTCCCACCTGCAGTTTGTCCAGCGCCTCGGCCGCGTCGCCCAGCACCTCGCCGCTCAACTCCACCACAGTCGCCGCCGACAACATGTCCAGTCCCATGATCACTGTCGCGCCCTGACTCAAGGCAAAAGAGGGGGCCACGGCGGGCGCTTCCGTCAAGCCGAACGCGGCGTCACAGGGCGGCATTGAATTCAAACGCTCATGGACATACTCACACCGGGCGTCTTCCCAAGGTGGTGGAGAAACTTCGTAAGTGACACAGAAATCCAGCGCCGCCAATTCAAACTCATCCTGCAGACGCAGGATGCGCAGGGCGTCCAGGCGCAGTCGCCACCACACCATGTCCACCGCCCGATCGCCCGATGGCGTATAGGATTTCAAGGTATTGTGCAGCACGTCGGCGCCGTCAAATTGCAATTGGACCGGCTGCGAGCACCACTGGGTAAAAAGCTCGGCCAAGGCACTGGCAGCCTCAGGCGTCATGCGCTGGAACTGATTCCAGCGCAAATGCCAGAGTCGGCCAGGGGCGCTCACCAGACTGGCGCGCAGGGCCTGCACTTCCGACAAATCAAGATCGACAGGACACTCCCAGACCAACTGACTGCCGGATGCCAACGCACTGCGCTGCGGCAGCGGTGCTGGGAGCGTATTGCGCCCCAATAACTCAGGCGTCGAGAACCAGGCTGGCGCCGAGCGTCCGAACCGCTGGGCATACTCAATGGCCACGCGATCAAAACTGGCCTGTTGCCCGGTGGCGCGATAAAGGTCAAACAAAGCCGCTGCCCAGCCGTCGGCCGAATCCGGATTGACCGGCTCTGCCTGCAGCGCGGCCAGCAAAGTCGCCTCGGCTCCCGCGTCATCGCCATTGGCGAACCGGATGGCAGCCTCCTCTAAATCGGGATCGGTCAGACTGTCTCCCAAGTCGACAGAAAACAATTTGGAAGTTGCATATTCGCGCAGACCAGTATCCACAGTCCTGCCACCGGAGCTCCCAGACGACCGCATTTGCCGCGGCGCACCGACGGGCGCCGGCTCCTCCGATGTCGCCAAACCCATCTGTGTCGGCTCATAGTCAGCACCTGACCCCGAGTCGTCAGTCGGTCTCAACTGAGGCGCCAGCGAAGAGACAAAAGTATCTGCGATTTTTCTTTGGGCACCATCCAGCGGCGCGAGTTCACCCTGCGCCTGGGACGCGGTGCTTGGCCCGGACGGCTTGCCCGCCTGAACCATTGCCTCGTCCTGCTTGCCCTTCCACCACTGCTTGGACATCTGGGCTTCAATTTCATCAATCTTCTTCAGCGTCGTGGCACGCTCATCAAGGTTGGAAATCGAGCTGGTCTGAAAAAAAGAGGGACGGCTCGCGAGCTCCGGATTCAACACCGGCACATTGCGACGAATTTTGCGAAGATGGTCAAATTCGCGCCGACGCACGAAATCATTTTGCCGCTTGCGCTCAATCATCTCCTTGAGCGCTGCCTTCCCATATTCATTTTCCTGCTCGGTATCGGGCTCTGGCTCTGGCTTGTCCAAATCAGACCAATCCTTGGTCGGATTGCGAACAAACCGGGCCATCTTGGACAGCAAACCGGTGTTAGTGTCTTTGGTTGCCATGGCGGGAACGAGCAGGAGAAGAGGTCACAGACGTGCCCGTCAATCCCCAAACATCTTCTGCTTGAGTTCCCGACGCTGCTGAGCCTCCAGCGACAGATTGGCGGTCGGGCGCGCCAACAGACGCCCAACCCCGATGGCTTCACCAGTTTCATCACAATAGCCATAGTCGCCCGAGTCGATGCGCGCGAGCGATTGTTCAATTTTCTTCAGCAGCTTGCGCTCACGGTCCCGGGTGCGCAACTCCAGGGCGTGTTCTTCTTCAATGGTGGCCCGATCGGCCGGATCAGGCACCACCACCGTGTCGGACCGCAGATGCTCAGTGGTTTGGCCGGCATTGCTCAGAATATCCTGTTTGAGCGCGTTGAGCACACGACGAAAAAACGCCAACTGGGTATCGTTCATGTACTCTTCATCAGGCATGGCGATTAGTTCAGCCTCTGTCAGTTGCTCAACAGGTTTGAGTTTCCAGTTGTTGACCAAAGCCGGGTCTTTTTTGACGGCGGAAGCGACCGGCGGAACAATGTAGGGCGCGTCGACGGTTTGTGAAAAACTGGCTTTGGCGGCGGTTGAAGCCACCGACTGCGCCATGGACGGCACCGTCAACTGCGCCAGCCGCGAGGACGGACGACCCGCTCTGACGGGGACGGATGCCGAGGCAGGCGCCACGGGCGCCAGCGCAACTTTGACCGGAGTCACAGCCGAGGCCACGGGGAGTTTGGGTGCTGCCACCTCGGGTTTAGCGGCTTTCGCGAACGTCGTTTTCACTGAATCCTTTGCTTGAATTTTTGCTGTCGGTTTGACAGCTTTGACTGGGGAGGCCTTGGCCTCCTTAGTCACCTTAACCACGGTTTCCGGAGCCGACTTGGACTCTTTCCCCGCCACTTTCGTCGGCACTGACGGCTTGGCCGGTGCCTTCTTGCTGACCGGCGGTTTGGCCGCGGCGCCTTGCGCTGATTTAGCAACGGGCGCGGGCTTCACCGCCGACTTGTCTTTAGGCCGCACCACCGGTTTCGGTTTGGCGACCGCTTTGATGCCTGGCTTGACCTTGATGACCGCATGGGTCGCTTTAGGCGCCTCCTTGGCTTTCACAGTTTGCGATTTCACGTCTTGTCTCCTCGCTGATTTTTTCTGCTCGATGACATCGCTGGTGGATGTTTGCCTGGTGTTGGTAGCGCCGCCTGAAGCTTTTAAGCTTATCCCCTCGGTGCCAGCTTTTGAGGGCTGGCTTTGCGCCACTTGTTTGGCGGGCGAGTTTACAGGTTTAAGCACTGGAAATCCCATCAATTGAAAAAACGAGGAAAACATTTGGTTTGCCGCTTAATCGTATCTATTCGAATCAAACAAGGCACTGTTCCATGCCTTGCAAAAAAATATCTTGCGGCAAGTCAATCCCGATGAACACCATTTTGCTGACACGCGGCTCCCCTTCGGCCCAGGCCGGCCCCAGGTCACTGCCCATCAACTGGTGCACGCCCTGAAAAATCACCTTTCGATCCGTGCCCTTCATGAGCAGGACCCCTTTGTAGCGCAACATGCGCGGGCCATAAATATTAACAATGGCACCCAGAAAGTCTTCCAGTTTGGCCGGGTCAAAAGCGCGCTCTGATTTGAAAACGAAACTCTTGACGTCATCCTCATGGTGGTGATGATGACCAGCGTGTTGGTGCGAGGGATGGTCACAGTGCTCGCCGGGGGCATGCTCAGGGTGATCGTGCCCTTCGTGGTCATGCGCTTCTTCCGTCAGAAAATCCGGGTCAATATCGAGCTTGGCATTGAGATTGAAGCCACGCAGGTCAAATACCTCGCTTAAGGCCGCCTCGCCAAAATGCACCGCTTTTTGCGGTGCCCGCGGGTTCATGTGCTTCAAGCGGTGCATCAAAGCATCGACCTCATCGGCGGCCACCAGATCGGTCTTGCTGATGAAAATCTGATCGGCAAAACCCACTTGGCGGCGCGCTTCCTGGCGCTCGTCGAGCTGCGTCATGGCATGCTTGGCATCGACCAGCGTCAAAATCGAGTCCAGCAGATAGCTCTCGGCAATTTCATCGTCCATGAAAAAGGTTTGCGCCACTGGACCGGGGTCGGCCAGGCCGGTGGTCTCGATCACCACGCGGTCAAAATCGAGCAGCCCCTGGCGCTTCTTGGCGGCCAGCAACTGCAGAGCCTCGCGCAAATCTTCGCGAATGGTGCAGCAGATACAGCCGTTGTTCATCTGGATGATCTGCTCCTTGGACTCGGTCACCAGAATTTCGTTGTCGATGTTTTCCTCGCCAAACTCGTTTTCAATGACGGCGATTTTCTGGCCGTGCGCCTCTTCCAGCACGCGTTTGAGCAGCGTGGTTTTACCCGAGCCGAGAAAGCCCGTCAGGATGGTTGCAGGGATAAGACTCATTGCTTTTCTCAATGGATTGGGGGGCGTCAGCAGGGGGGGAGTGTAGCGGGCAATGGGTTTTGGGTTATTTGCGCATCACCACCAGGCCTTTGAGGTATTCGCCTTCGGGGAAATTGATCGTCATCGGGTGATCCGGTGCGCCACCCATGCGCTCAACGATGTAACCGTCGATCTGGGCGTCAATGCCGGCTGAGGCCACAATTTTATGAAACAGCTCAGCGCCGATGCCGCCCGAGCAGGAATAGGTAAATAACACACCGCCCGGCGCCAGAAGTTTGAACGCCAGCCGGTTGATGTCCTTGTAAGCCCGCGCCGCTCGTTCGGCATGCGCTACCGTAGGCGCAAACTTGGGCGGGTCAAGCACGATCGCGTCAAAAGACTTGCCCTCAGCGCCGAACTGGCGCAAAGACGCATTCACGTCGGCATCCATGAAGGTGGCGCGCTCAAGCGCAAATCCGTTCAAGGCCAGGTTGGCGGCGGCCTGCACCAGGGCCGGGCCGGAGGAGTCAATGGACGTCACGTGCGCGGCGCCACCGGTCAGCGCCGCCACCGTAAAGCCGCCGGTGTAGCAATAGCAGTTGAGCACACGCTCGAACTTCAGGCGCGCGCAATAGTCGGCAAACTTGGCGCGGCTATCGCGTTGGTCCAGATAAAACCCGGTCTTGTGCCCAGTGGCAATATTGACACCCAGTTGCCAGCCGTGCTCGCGCAACACCAGCTCCACCGGACCGTCACCACGCAACCAGCCACTCACCTCGGGCAAACCTTCGCGCACGCGGCCGCTGGCGTCGGAGCGTTCATACAGTTTGGACAGACCGGTGGCAGCCAGCAGGGCGTCAGTCAGCACGTCTTTCCAGCGCTCGGCGCCACTGGAGAGAAATTGCGCCACCAGCGTATCGCCATAACGATCCACGATCAGCCCCGGCAAACCGTCAGACTCGCCGTGGACCAGCCGCATGCTGTCGCTATTTATATCAAATCTGGCTCTAGCCCTTATGGCGCTTTCACAAGTAGCTATTAAAAATGGAGCATCTATGCGCTGCGTCTCGACAAAACTCCAAGCCCGGGCCCGGATTTTGGACGCCGGACTGTACGCGGCCCAGGCCAGGAATTGCCCTTCGTGCGATTCCACCCGCACGGTCTCGCCCGCATCGGCCCCGCCATGGGCAATGGCCGACTCAAAAATCCAGGGATGTCGGCGCAACAACGAGCGCTCTTTGCCTGCTCTTAAAGAAATCGTTTTCATGGGCCAATTGTGAGGCCTGACCAAGCGGCCTCAGCACAGGTCGCCTATTAATTGTTCGCGCCCGACAGCGCAGGCGCGCCGCGTCAAAAAGTGACTGTCATCGCGGGCACGTCGACCCGGATCATGGGTCGGGCCAGCGCGGCATGCACCGCCTGCACATAGTCAGCGGCCCATTTTTCATCCTTGAACATGGCCGCACCGGCAGCTTCGGTCACCCGCAGCACCTTGTCTGCGGTCAACACCTTACCGCTGGCGCGCAGCGGCTCGCAGTCGAGTGCGGTGAACTGGGCGTCAAGCCAGTTGCGTGCCACATCGGGCGCCATCGGGGTCTCGCCCACGTTGAACTGAAATTGAACCCCTTTTTCCAATAAAACGGTGATTTGACTGCGCATGGATTACCTTTCTGTCGATGATGGCAAGTGTGCCCTATTTTGGGGTCGCCCCCTTGATTTTCGCCCGCGGATGAGCCGCATCGTACGCCTTGGCCAAATGCTGAAAGTCGAGCCGGGTGTAGACCTGGGTCGTGGTGATGCTGACGTGGCCCAGCAACTCCTGCACCGCGCGCAAGTCGCTGCTGGACTGCAACAGGTGGCTGGCAAACGAGTGGCGCAGCATGTGTGGATGCACCGGCGTCGTCAAGCCCGCTTGCAGGCTGCGTTGGCGCAGGCGCTGCCAGATCGATTGGGCGCTCAGGCGGGTACCGTTGCGTCCCATAAACAGCGCGGCCTGGGCTTTGCCGCCCGGCCCCTGCAGACCCGGCTTGGCTCGCGTCAGCGCCTGATCGCGCTGCGCCAGCCAGTTGGTGATGGCAAGCACCGCCTTGGCACCCACCGGCACGCTGCGCCGTTTGCCGCCCTTGCCCAGCACGTGGGCTTCACCACCCTGCAAATCGATCCAGCCGCGTGCGCCAGCGCTCGCCACGACGTCCAGCCCGGTCAACTCGCCCACCCGCAGGCCAGCGCCATACAGCAACTCCACCATGGCGGCGTCGCGCGCTTCCAGCCACGGGTCGTTGCTGCCGCTCGCAAAGCTGGCCAGTTGAACGGCCTGGTCCACACTCAGGGCTTTGGGCAGCGGCTTGCCCGCCTTGGGCGCGCGCACATCCTGCACCGGGTTGCTGCTAATCAGGCCTTCGCGCCCCAACCAGACGTAGAAGCCGCGCCAGCCCGACAGAATCAGGGCAATGCCGCGCCCACTGCGCCCGCCTGCATTCATTTGCGCCACCCAGCGCCGGATGTGGCTGTTTTGCACCTGTAGCAGTTGGACGCCCGCCTGCGCGGCATAGTGGGACAACTTCTGCAGGTCGAGCGCGTAGAGCTCGACGGTGCGTTGCGCCAGGCGCTTTTCAACCCGGACGTGCTCCAGGTAGCGCTCAATTAAACCTGTCCCAACGCCGGTGGCTTCGCTCACGGGTCCGGCCCCTGCGGGCGTCGCGCCTTGCCGGGGAGCAGCAGGGACCCGGTTATTGAGCCCGTTCGTCATTGCGCGCCTCCCGTTGCGGTGCGCCACGGCAGTTCGCTAGTAAGCTGTGTTTTTTGCAGTGCTACTCGCTCATCATGGTCAATTCGGCTTGATCGACGTACCCGGCTTTGAGCAGCGTTCTTATTTTTTATGCGTTGTATCCCCCCCCTCACCCCAACCCTCTCCACCCCCGCCGGGGCGGAAAGGGAGCTAACAGCCACATTTGGCCGTGTCAATAAAGGCGGGAAAAAGGTCTGCAGAGGCGCGTTGCCATCAAACTGATTGAGCTGTTTTTCGATCTGCTGCAAGCACTTCAAAGCCCGTTGACGCCGCGCGGAAATTGACCTGGGCGCCTCGTGTCTGCGTTGCGGCCACTTTGAGGTCAGCGCGCAGTCGAGCTCAGATTTCCCACCTTCAAACACGCGGCCACATGAGGCTCCCCTCTTTCGCCCGGCGGGGCGAGAGAGGGGCGGGGGGGTGTGAGTGGGGGAAAGAAAGTTCAAAAATCCAACCTGGTCAATCCACTGCC
>Ga0209123_1003106_pt1 | contig 12910 bp, 7 predicted proteins | sample BarGraIncu00431A_FD_184500 | JGI IMG/M metagenome (GOLD analysis project Ga0209123, IMG submission 184500) | Arctic peat soil microbial communities from Barrow, Alaska, USA - Barrow Graham LP Incubations 004-31A (SPAdes) (version 2) | ecosystem: Environmental > Terrestrial > Soil > Wetlands >...
ACTACCTTGACCTACAATACTTTCAACTCTGATCTCTCCACCATGTTTTTCAACAAATTCTTTTACCAGGATAAGTCCGAGTCCTGTACCGATTTCATTATTGGTACCAGGTGTTGTAAAATTGGCGTCTATTCTAAAAAGATTCTGGAGAAGGGCGCTTTGCATTCCCACTCCATTATCAGTAATCTTTATCATTACAAATCCAACAATGGCCTCAACCTTCACTTGAACTTTACCCCCCCTATTGGTGAATTTCAAAGCATTTCCAATAAGATTACGTAGGATGGTATCAAGCATTTGCCGGTCTGCAGTTATCGTCAATTCATTTTTGGGAAGGATTACTGTTAATTCAATATTTTTCGCCTCTGCTGTGACTTTCATTAAATCAATCACACTGTGCAATAATACCTTCAATTCAATTCTTTCAGGCTTAAATTCAATAATTCCACGTTGCGAGCGCGACCATTGTAGTAGATTTTCCAATAACTGGTATAGGTTCTTCGATGAGCTATGAATCATGTTTATGATTTCAAGTTTCATCTCATCTGTCCATTCTGTGAAATTGGCTTCGAGTAACGAAGTAAAACCCAGAATAGCGTTAAATGGGTTTTTTATATCATGGGCAATGATCGAAAAGAATTTGTCTTTCGTGGCATTCAGGTTGTGTAATTCATCGTTCATTTTCAACAATGACTCTTTTTGTACAAATAATTCCTCGCTTTGTTCTTCTATTTGCCCTTGTCGTACTTCAAGCAAACTATTTGTTTGGTTAAGTTCCTCAGCTTGTTTTACCAACATTGAATTCATATTCTGTAACTCATATGTTTTTTGTGCAACAAGTTTTTCAAGCAAAATCTTTTGATTTTTAAATTGGCTGATCCGCAAATAATAAATGGACGTAAGGATAATAGCAACTATCAATCCAATCATAATTCTGAACCACCAAGTTGCCCACCATTGAGGCAAGATGATCACTTTAATAGAAGTGCCTTTCTCATTCCAGACTCCATCGTTGTTTGAAGCTTTTACCCGAAAAGTATATTCACCCGCATCAAGATTGGTATAATTGGCCTCACGTTTGGAACCACACTGCACCCAATCCTTGTCAAAACCTTCCATCATATAGGCATACTTGTTCTTCTCAGGAGTTGTATAATCAAGGGCAATGAACTCAAAGGTAAAGAAGTTTTCACTATGAGTTAGCACCAATTCTTTTGTTCCAGTAATCGCATCGGGTAAAAGAATTCTTTTGTTAATTCGCTCACCTATTTTAACAGGACTATTGAAAATCCTCAATTCTGTGATCACAATAGGCGGTATATTTTGATTTTGGGTTGATTTGATCCGGTCTGGATAGAATGAATTAAATCCATCAGGTCCTCCAAAAAACATTTCTCCGTTTTTGGTTTGTATAGCCCAACTTTTTAAACTCATGTTTTGTAATCCATCCTTAGGTTCAAATACAACCACTTCTTTTGTTTTGGGATTGAATTTGGCAAGTCCCTTATCAGTAGCCAACCATAAATGATGAAGGCTGTCCTCAAGTATAGAAGTGATCGAGTTACCAGGCAATCCATCAATTGTTGAATAATTGGTAAATTTTCCTGTTGTATGATCAAGTTTATCAATGCCTGCACCCACGGTTCCAAACCACAAATCACCTTCATTATCTTCCATTGCACAATACACATTATTACTAATGAGGCTGTTCTTGTTTTCAATATGCAACAGGTTCTTGAATTTAATATCAGGTGTCATTTTCGAAAAATCGTATGCCTTCAAATCAAGAATACTTACACCATTATTGCCGATAATATATAGGTTTTGTTTACTGTCTTCATATATTTCTGTGATGTAATTATTGGAAAGGCTTGTTGAATCTCCAAATCGTGGTTTGAAATGATGAAAATTGTTTGTTTTCCTGTCAAACAATTCAAGGCCATTGCTCAATGTTCCTGCCCAAAGGTTTTGTTTACTGTCTTCAAATACATACCAAACATTTCTGTCGGAGAGAGAATGTGGATTGGTCGGATCAGGATAAAAAGCATGAAACTTACCATTTTTCATTCTTGCTAATCCGCCATGATAGGTACCCATCCACAAGGTTCCTTCATGGTCTTCACAAATTGAAGTGATAGTATTGCTGCTTAATGAGTTGTCATCAGATTGATTGTCCTCAAAATGCAGAAATTCGCCAGTTTTCCGATCCATTTTATTTAAGCCTCCCCCATCGGTTCCGATCCAGATTTCACCCATTTTACTCTCGGCGAAACTAAGTGTATTATTATTGCTCAATTTTCCAGGAAGATTTGGGATGCTAAAATAACGTTTGAATTTTATTTTGTCTGGACTGTATTTATTAACCCCAATAATTCCACCGACCCACATCGAACCGGTTTTATCCCGATAGATACAATTTATTTTATTGGTATTGAGTGAATATGGATTTGACTCTTGTGATTGACAATAGATGAACTTTCTGGTTTTTTTGTTAAAAATATTAATCCCTTCTGAATTTCTGTCACCAATCCAGACCAATCCATCTTTGTCTTCCGCAATTGCATCTAAAACATCGCCTTTTGGTCCGGTATCAGTGCCATTGGGCTTATATAATTTGAACTGATTCTTTTTTCGTTCCCAAACCAACAATCCGGCATCTTCAATGCTTAAATAGAAATCCCCTTTATTGTCTTTAATCAACAATTTACTTTTATTGCTAAAATGATTGACTTCCGGGTGGTTGATAGTTTGTGATACAAATTGATTGTGCAGCCTGTCAAAATAGAACAACTGATTACTGCTGCTTGCTACCCATATCTGATTATTCTCATCCTCAATATAGGAGTTTATATAATATTTGTATGCCGGAGATGCATCTTCCTCATTCAACAGAAATAATTCTGCATCAATAACGCTATTGAAAATCTGAGGGTTGTTATTAAGATTAAACCGGTAAATTCCGTTACCGGGTGAATTAAACCAAAAGAAACCTTTGCTGTCGATAAAGCAGGCAAAGAGGAAAAGATTATTAATTTCTTGCCCTTTAACACGGATTCTTTTTCTTGAAAAGTGATCCTTTTTTCTATCATACAGACACAACCCATTGGTAGTAACCACCCAGATATTGCCCAACGAATCTTCAATAATAGCATTTACCACACTTCCTGGAATCGAAGTAGTGTCTTTAGCATTGAAATAATAATTTTTAAATGAGATGCCGTCAAAACGGTTTAAGCCATTGCCAGTACCTATCCAGATAAAACCTTCAGAATCTTGCAATATTGAACTAATATAGCCATTCGACAGACCGTCCTTTGTCGTATAGTGGTCGAATTCGAAATGAGTCGATTGACCTAGAGAGTTTAAGGCGACCGAAATGGCAAACAAACAAAACCAACCTATTTTATTAACTCTATTCCTTCTCATTACCCTGCCTATAAATAAAATGTTTAGCCATTTCCATTTCAACATCCATGGTAAAAAAAGTACTTAAAGTGAACTTAAGTACTAAAGACACTTTTAACTTTAATTTCTGCCGAAGTTATAAAAAAAGAATTAATAAATTTCATAATATAGATCAACATTTACATTAAAATAAAAATAATTAATCAATCAATTCTGTTGTCTTTGATTACTGATCTGGTTTTTATGAAAACAATCCATTTGATTGCACAAATCACAGGTATATTGCCTGTATTTCACCGCTTTACCAATTCCTATAATTCCACTAACTGATTTGATAGGAAACATCAATGCTGAGTCAGTCAGACTTATGCCACAAGAATTGGGCGGGAAGAATGAAAACAACTTGTGCTGGTCAGCAACATTCCATTTACAATAACCCGGACTGTAACGATTGGTAATTAACATTCCATCGCCAAGAGCAATTTCCTTGATTTCTTTCTGCAATTGATCTGTAGCCGATTCAACAATCATGGAACCCAATACATCAAGCACATAACCCATAACTGGATTATCTCCTTTTAATAATTCTTGCGAACGACTACCAATGCCTTCACCTGCAGTGCAAACAAAAAAAGCGACTGAACTGGCATTTCTCAACTCCTTGGCAACTGTTTTGCCAATGCCGAATTCAATACCATCGACCAAAATATGGCTATTATTTCTTGTAAACTCACTTTTCTCACCAAAACAAAAGGCGCCCCTGATAGTACACAATGATTCTGCTTCCTGAAATGCATCCTCCACATATTGATCAAAGGGTTCGGGAAGAATACCATCCGGAAATCCGAGTACGGATGATAAATAATTCCTGTCTAAAGTGAGTTCGCCAAAAGTAGAAGAAGTTTCATGGATCATGTTGTACATATATTTTCAATAAGTTTTAAAGTCTTTTGTTCTTCGGAAGAATTTCCTGAAATGATCAAACACTTATATTCTAAATTACAAGCTTTTAACTACCTCAACCACCTTAAATATATGACATGGAGTTGTACCACAACAACCACCGATGATGTTTGCCCCGGCTGCTGCAATTTCTTTTACATTAGACGCCATGTCATCCGGAGATTCAGGGAATGTAGTTTTGCCTTCGTGATAATGTGGCAATCCAGCATTGGCATGAATCAAAATGGGAATAGTCCTATTTAACTGCCTGATCTCTTTTACAATACCAATCATATCCTTCATGCCATTTCCACAGTTTGCGCCAATTACGTCAGCCCCTGCATCTACAAGCGTTTCCGTCATTTCAGTAGGTGAAATACCCATCATGGTGCGAAATTCTCCTCCAATGATTTTATCAAAAGTCATGGTGCAAAACACTTCGCAACCGGTATTTTCCTTGGCAGCTTTTACTGCAATGCGAGCCTCCTCAAGGTCTGTCATGGTTTCAATCATAATCGCATCCACTCCTCCAGCCTCAAGAGCGATCGACTGCTCTTTAAAAGCCTCGTAAAGTTCACTTTCACTCACCTCTTCCATCATCAGTAACTTGCCTGTTGGTCCAACAGATCCCAAAACATAGCAATCGGAACCGGCCGCTTTCCTGCTGATTTCAGCTGCAGCCTTGTTAATCTCAAATACACGATCTTGAAGGCCATAATTTTTTAGCTTGAAGTAGTTTCCCCCGAAACTGTTGGTTTCGACCATGTCGACGCCAGCTTCTACATAACTGATGGCTATGTCATAAACATCGCTTGCCCTTGAAATATTCCATTCTTCAGGACATTCTCCGGGTTGTAATCCCTTTTGCTGTAAAAACGTTCCCCATGCCCCATCCGACACCAGTATTTTACCCTTATTTATTTTCTGAACTATCTTATTCATAATTATATCTTATCTACGCGTTCAAACCCTCTTTCAGTTTACTTTAAAATAGGCAGGTTGATCCATGAAAGTCAATGTGATTTCAATTTACCTTAAGCTATTTTGCTATTCAAATATTCAACTATACCCTGCGGATCAGGAGAATAATTATCGGCGCCAATTTTGAAACAAAATTCTTCATTCACCGGAGCTCCTCCAATAGTTACGACTGTTCCTGGAATGGCTTCTTTTATTTCACGTGTAATTTTTTCCATGTTAACCATCGTTGTGGTCAACAAAGCTGACAGACCAACCACTGCATTTGGGTTTTCTTTCACTGCTTCAATAAACTTGCCTGAGTCAACATCGGTTCCCAAATCAATCACTTTGTATCCATTTCCTTCCACCATCATTGCAACCAGTGTTTTACCAATATCGTGCAAATCGCCCAATACGGTACCTATAATAAAAGTTCCTTTTTGCCTGGCTGCTCCCGATAGAAAATGAGGCTTCAAATGAATCATAGCTGTACTCATGGCTTTTGCAGACATCAATACCTGGGGCACGAACACTTTATTCTCGCGGAACTTCACTCCAATGCGCTCCATGCCGGGCATCAAACCAAGGGTTAATATATCTTGCGGAGCAACATCTGCTTCAAGAGCCTTGCGGGTAATTTCATCGGCACCGTCCTCTCCTTTCATCTGAGGGGGATAGGCAGATGCACAGTTGATCTTTCCAAATTCAATACATTCGGCTAGTTTGAATAATAACTCTTTCATTATAAATGGCTTAATAGGTTAGTGATTCAAAATTAATGGATACCAAATGTACACAAATTAATATTTTAATGGCTAATAATGTGAAAATATTGTTTTTTTTTATCATCTTTACTCGAATACTCAAACTAACATTCAACCAAACGATGAAAAAGTTATTTAAAGGGGTGATTGCACCTATATTTTCCTTCCATTTCTCTGGAAGCAAACTATTAAAAACAATTTCCAATCTGATTCTATTCATTTTGTTCCTAAATGGAAACATTCAGGGACAACCTACTGAAAAAAAGATCAAAGAACTCGAAACTTTGTCCAAATCAAAATCTCCAACTGAAGCATTATCCTCTGAGAAGGCTTTGATCGAAAAACAATATCTCGATAAGGCAAGAAAGAATATCGAACAGTTCAGAAAAAGTGACGCTTCCATTTCATTCATTGATGCTGCCGGAAAACCTGTCAATAACGTTCAAGTAGAAATTAACCAGGTTTCACAAGACTTTTTGTTTGGAAACCTGGCTTTTGAAATTGCAGGATTTGCCCCTAAGGAATCCTATAAAGAAGATGAATTCAAAGAAAAATACAAAGCTTTGTTCAATTTCGCTATTTTACCCTTCTATTGGAATGGATATGAGAAATCTGCAGGAAATCCTGAATGGAAAAAGAATGAGAATGCAATAAATTGGTGTCTGAACAATGGAATTACCTGTAAGGGTCACCCTCTTGGCTGGACTGGTCCCTCAGGAACACCTAAATGGTTGCTGAATCTTCCTGAGGAAACGGCTACCGAACTTTACAAAGCCCGTATCTATAATAACGTGATCGGTTACAAGGGAAGGATTAATTATTGGGATGTGGTGAATGAACCAGTCAACACAGTGCCTTGGGATATTGCCTTCAAAGACAAGGAAAACAGCAATGATTTAAGATACAATGTTAAAGATGTGTCAATTAACCAGATTGCACCTTGGGTTGAACAATCTTTCAAATGGGCTTATAATGCAAATCCCGAGGCCCATTACATCCTCAATGAGTTCTGTACACTTGCCATTCCCGAAGTTCGAACTCGTTTTTACCAGTTGATCAAAGAACTGAAGAATAGAAATACTCCAATCAGCGGAATAGGTATTCAGGCACACGAACCTCGTGACATGTGGTTTTCACCCGTTGAAATGTACAAGACTTTTGACCTGTACAAAGAATTCAATCTTCCAATCCACATCACTGAATTTACCCCACAGTCGTCGGGCAAAGACATAACAGGCTGGCGAACAGGCAAATGGACCGAAGAAACGCAAGCTGAATTTGCAGTACAGTTTTATACCCTTGCTTTCGGCTATCCATCCATCGCTTCTATCACCTGGTGGGGATTGTCTGATAAAAGTATCTGGCTCACAGGCGGTGGTCTTTTAGATCAGGATTATAATCCTAAACCGGTTTATACTCAACTTTTGAAATTGATCAAACAAGATTGGATGACAAAAAAAGTGAAGCTTACAACTGACAAAAAGGGGCAGGCTTCTTTCCGTGGATTCTTTGGAAATTATCAGGTAACAGTTACACAACCCGATGGAAGTAAGAAAACTTTGGATATTCATCTTGCTGAAAAATCACAAAATCAATGGAAATTCAATTTGTAAATCTCTTAAACCTTTGATATGAAGCAACTATTTTCAATTACACTCCTCTTGATAATAATATCTTTCTCTGCATATTCAAAGAGTTGGACATTATCAGATTCAAATCTCGAAATTCGCTTTGATGATCAGTCTGCATTACTTTCAGTAAAAGACCTGCGCTGCAATAAAATATGGGAACAATCATCCCTCAAGGTACCTTTCACGGTTCAAAAAACAATTCAGAAAGGCAATTCCCTTCTGGTAAGTTTAACAGGTAAATATCCAATGGAGGTAAGTTTTACACTCACATCCGCTTCGGCTCTTGAAGTATGTCTCACTGCCAACAATCAAATGGCTTTCGAAGAGTTGGCTTTTCCTTCAGCATTTAAAACTCCTGACATTCACCATTACCTTGTTTGCACCGATGGCGAAGGATTATTGCTCCAGGCTGATGATACGCAATATCCAATGGGAAATGGTATTACTTATAATTGTGGAGGAGGACTTTCAATGGCATGGATGGGGGTAGTGGATAATGCTTTCGAATCGGGTTATATGGCCATTCTCAATACCCCTTTCGATGCTGCTTTACGAACCAGCAGAGAAGCGGGTCTTGTTACTTTTTCACCTGTTTGGCTCCCCTCAATGGGACAGTTTGGGTACTCCCGCAAAGTTACATATCACTTTTTCGATAAGGGCGGATACGTGGCGCAATGCAAAAAATACCGTGAGTATATCTGGAAAAAGAACCAGGTCATCACCTTAAAAGAGAATCAACTGAAAACCCCTGCTTTGTCAAAGATGATTGGCGCAGTGCACATTTATGTTTGGGACAATGCACGCGAAGTAAGTTTTGCCAAAGAGTTAAAATCATCGGGTATCGGTAAGGCTTTCATTTTGTGGGATCCCAATCATGTTCCATACCCAGAAAAAGATTATGACAGCCGTTTAAAAGAACTGGGTTACGCTTCGGCAGGTTATGAATTGTTTACCGATCTCAAACTAAGCGATACGGTTTACCATCAGGTAGATGAAAATGGACCAATGCGCTTTGCACGTACCAGTTATCCTGGTTTGTTCAATGAATTGGTGACCCGAAAAAAGAACGGGCAAACCAATTCTAATCAATTTGGACATACTTCCTGTCCTTCGGTTATGCGCCCTCAAATTACAAAAAGGATTGATCGTGAGTTGAAAGACTTTCCACATGAATCCTACTTTCTGGATGTCTACCAGGCCAACGGATTATTTGAATGTTATTCGAAAAAGCATCCACTCACCCGTCAGCAATTCGCAGAAGAGGTTGTAAAAAACTACAAATTGATTGCTGAAAAGTACCATATGTTTATGGGAGGTGAATGGGGCGCTGATTATGTCGGCTCAAACAGTGTTTATGTTCACGGAATGATGACCTTACAGCGCACCTGGTGGGGCTCGGGCATTGAAAACAAGGGTTCTATCTATTACACAGGCGATTGGAACAGTAATCCCCGTCCAACTCAAATGATTGGAACCAGGGTTGCAAACGATACTTATCTTAAATATTCAATCAACGAGTATACCCGCGTTCCCTTGTACGAATTGGTCTATCACGATGCTGTAGTTACTTCTTGGCGTTGGGAAGATGGCAATCATCACACTCCCGAAATATGGTGGAAAAAAGATCTTTTCAATATTCTCTACGGAAGTGCGCCCTTGTGGAACCTCGATCGCAGTCGTTGGGAAGAGTACAAGCAAACATTTATTGAAAGTTACAATAATATTTGTCCTTGGTTACAACAGATAGGCTATGATGAAATGATTACCCACCGTTTCGTATCACCCGACCACAAAGTTCAGGAAACAGTCTTTTCATCAGGTAAAAAGGCGGTAGTTAATTTTGGTGACAGCGACTATTCCTATGAAGGCAAACTGGTAAAAGCCAAATCGTTTTTGAGTGTCAGCAATTAAACTATCAACCAATTCGCCAATGAAAGTGGAATAAATTGGATTTTAAATTCAACATTGAAACCATTGAGCAAAATCTGCGTACACATACACAATTTACCTGTTAAAGTTAATTGTTAGGATTGAAATAACAGAATGAAATGAAGGGGTTGATTCCGTAAGTAATTGACCCCTTTATTTTTGTAATTATCATTAATACTCTCAAATAAAGGCTTAGATTTGAATGTTGCGTGTAAAACGGATGCAGCTAGTCAATTGTAAATTTTAATAATGCATATCCTCATTCCTCAAACCATCGTAACCAATGGTATAATTACCAGATCCTTACATTATTTTCCCTAATCAGCCCTTCATATTAAAAATCTTAATTCACAAATCATTTCCCCATACACTTCAAAATCAAATAAAATAGGTTAGTTTGATTAAGAAATAGTATGAAAATAATTCAGGGTAAATCATTTTATATTAAAGAGTTGAAGGTGATATACAAGAAATTATAAGTTCCTTTTCCCATAACATTTAACCTAACCGTTTTTCTATGAATAAACCCGTAGACAGATTGGTTCAATTCTATTTATCAGTCAAATAGCCTATTTTGATTGTAAGCCTAAACCCTCCTGTAATCCATTTCCTTGAATGCTTTGGTCCAATATACCTATACACAGAAATTCCTTTTTCTCTTATCCCACTAAAATATCTTTTCTATTCGTATCCCACTTCCAGAAATGAATTTTGTCACTATGTTCGAATAGGTTTCTGTAAGGTTTCTGTAATGTAGCTGTAAGGTTTCTGTAAGCTCAATTACAGTAACCTTACAGAAACCTTACAGAAACCTTACAGAAACCTATTCGAACATAGTGACAAAATCCATTTCGAGGAGTGGGCAATATGAAATAAATGGGAGGCTAAGTGTTTGTTGGACAGGTTGGAACTTAAACGTAGAGTATAAAAGAAAGTAGCTTGGTTAGTGGTCATAGTTCCTGTGGATTTTCCTGTGGATAAATCTGACCTTGTAATATTCAAAAATTATATTCCAACCAGCCAAATAGGAAACAGATATAGGTTGAAATATAGGTTCGCTTCTTTTGCATAACCCACTGACCACTAGTCCACGGGGTGAAGATTGTTCGGTATAGACAATTAGGGAGAAAAGTATTCCAGATTCAAAACCGAAGAGGTTGTTTTTTACAATTATCTATTATTTTTATAATTAACATTTGTAGACCATGGATCAATCCACTTATGCAGAGTTTTGGATAACTTATGAACATAGCCTCCGGCCGGAAAGGATAATAAATAGATATTGAGTACGTTAACCAAAGCAGATGATTGATTTAATTTGATAAAAAACCAAAAGCCCTGCAATCCAATTTGATTACAGAGCTTTAGACTTTGAATACCTGGCCCCTCAGAGACACAAAAGTATTTACAAAACTTGTTGAGTGTTTTATTAACTGAACGTTTGTGATCCCCTACCCTATCATCCTCGAAACCCTTGATTTTGTTCAATCAACATAAGACATTTCATCCTATTTTATGACTGTTAGCTTCAAGTTCATTTTCAAGCCAATTCATGACTCATTAAGGCTTTCTCAAAGTCACTTTCTTGGGTACCATGGACTATTTCGACCAGGGACCTTTTCACAAAAAACAGTAGGGCAGGAATTTCCGCAATCTGATAATTGGACTGGATATTAAGAACTTCGTTCACATCAACTACAAAAACAGGGGCTTTCGCACTCAGGTAAGTAGCCTCGGAAATACTTCGGAATACGATTCTCGAGGATTCAACTTCAGGATCAAAAATCAGCAAGGCAACACGATCGTGTGCTTCGAGTTGTTTTTTAAAGTCGTTTAAAGATAATATGTTTTGCATAGTGTTAAACTATTAATTAGCCGACCTTGGCCACCTCCTTTAACAAATAATCTTTCGATTTGATTTCTGCAAAGCGATTTATTTCAGTACCAATTTGAAAAAAGATCAAATCAGGAATGCACCAAACGTAAAATTTGGTGGCCATAGATTGATTGAAGAAATTTATATCAAGCTAGAATAGTATCCTGTTAATTTCCAATTAGTTATTAATAAGCATGTTAAGTAAATGAGTATAAGCACAATACTTTGACCTTCATTAATTACTTATCAGAATCAAATAGTACGTATTTATAACCATGAACAAAACTGTAATTAAGATGTTGATATTATAAAGAGATAAAATTAACCATTTCGCTGAAGAGCGATTATATAAATCATCACACGATGGCATTAAAGAAAGTAACAATTGAAGAAGGCTGTATAGCCTGCGGGCTTTGTGCAGAGACCTGTCCAAATGTGTTTGAAATGGACGACCTCGCAACTGTAAAAAAAGGTGTGAATTATTCGGATTTCGAGGAACAGGTTAAGGAGGCGGCTGAAACATGTCCGGTTGAGGTGATAAAATATGAATAGACAGCCAAAACGTACCAATTTTCATTGCGTTCGAAGGTTAGTCTCAATAATAATTAAATGATTTCAACTACTTCAGCCAAATAGAATTCTATTGTCTCGTTTGGGAGTTTGCCCGAATAATCAATATTGAAGGTGTTTTATTGAGCCATGTGCTTCGTGAATCAACTAATTTTTTCCAACCGTCGGTTGAAATTACCATAAGTTGAAACTGTTGAATCAACTGATCGTCAATCACTTTTCCATTGTACAGGGTTAATTGGCTAGGTGAATCCCGTTCAATTGCCTGGAGGTCTTCCTTTATTTCTGTGTGAGCTGGAATGAGTCCTGAAGGATCAGTCACAGTAACCTGAGCCTTCGAATTTAGAATCAGGTCCTTGATATATTCGATCAGAAAACCATCCTGTTCAGCATAAAATGGTACAATAATTTGATTGTAATCGCCTGTGTTTTTGTCTACAAAAATCCCTACCGAAGTGTTTGTATTAGAAAGAATATTTTGTGTCCGGTCATCAAAAGGTGAATTATTGAACAAACTTTGCTTTCCCGTTGCTTTTTGAATAAGGCGGTCAGGATTTATAATGCGAGTTGTATAACCAAGAATTCGTCCCAACAGGCTCCCTTCAAAAATCGACTGCCCGATACCGATCAGCAACAGGTCGAAGTTTCCCTTGTTGGTTATTTCAGTGATGTCGTCATCAATATCATCAGTAGCTTTAAATAGGGTGGTAATCTTTTGGTTTAAGTATTTAGACTCCTGAATAAGAGGGGCAAAGCTTTCATTTTCATAATCCTCCATATTGTAATGGTGCAATACATCGTTGGGGCATAAGTGAAGAGCTGTAACTGAGGTA
>Ga0209123_1003110_pt1 | contig 12891 bp, 11 predicted proteins | sample BarGraIncu00431A_FD_184500 | JGI IMG/M metagenome (GOLD analysis project Ga0209123, IMG submission 184500) | Arctic peat soil microbial communities from Barrow, Alaska, USA - Barrow Graham LP Incubations 004-31A (SPAdes) (version 2) | ecosystem: Environmental > Terrestrial > Soil > Wetlands >...
GATAATATTTTATGTTTACGTGTATTTAATTATAGGTTTTTTTATTTGTGTCCTGGCGTATGTTATGTTGTGGCTAATCAAAAAAAAAATTATAAGTTATCGAGCAGCTAAGTGGACTGGTGCCTGCTCCGCTGCCCTGACGTGTATTCCATTGCTCAAAATGCTCCCAATACTCGGAAGTCTCACAATGTTGCCCCTTATCGTTGGAGTGACGTTGATTAATTGTGTAACATGGTATTTTGTGTTTGTGATATACGAAAAGAGAGAACAAGGAAAAAACGGGGGTGATACCAATTAGCTACAGTTTCGTAGAAGTTTAGCTTACCATTTCCAATTAAGGCAACAAAAATTGAATTTTGAGGCTTGATTTACAATGATTAGGGAAAATGTAAGTTGAGCCTTAAATTTTCCCTGTAAATGGTTACAAATACCCCTACTCCAGCATGAATGGAAGGATAGTTAATCTGCTTCGACACCGAGAATATGGAATGGTATCTTCGCTCAGACCTCGGTTTGGGCTCTTTTTTCGTTAGGTGTGTCGCGGAGTTGAAGAGATTCATGTAAAAGTATGGTTGAATAAGGAATGAAGTTGATGAAAGCCAGGTAAAACAAGGACTTGTGTGGTATTGATGGAAATGAGCAGAAACTAGTGTCTGATAAGATATGATTTACTATATATATAATGTGCTTGACACTGACATAGGTGTCATACTTTATAATATAGTTAGATGAAGATTGAAAGGAGATTGAAGTGTTAATTAGAGAATTGTCACGTAAAACGGATGCCAGTGTGCGGTCGTTACGATATTACGAAACTAAAAAAATGTTAGTGCCTAAACGATTGGAAAATGGATATCGAGAATATGATGATACGGCTATTGAAAGAGTAAAAACAATTCAACTTTATCTAAGCCTGGGACTTAATACCGACGCAATTGCACAAATAATTGAATGTCCAACTACAACACAAAACCGACCATTGTGCAAGGCTGCCTATGAATTATATAAAGTGAAATTAGATGAAGTAAATCAGCAATTAGATATATTACGTAATGTACAATTGCGATTACAAGAGAGAATTAGTGAGTTGGATAAACCAGGTTAGTAAATTAATATTAGTGATAAGGAAAGTAATTAGGGAGGAATTTTGTATCATGGTTATTGATAGTCATGCCCACGTAATGCATCCACCACAACGGCAATTAGAGCTGATGGCAGAAGCTAAGGTTGATTGTACTGTTCTTTTCACCACAACCATGCACCCAGAAACAGCTACTAGTATGAAAACTCTCGAAGAAGAGATGAATAAATTATATGACATTTTAAACGGAGTGAAAAATCCGCAAAATGAAAGAATAAATGCTATTGCAGAACTTGCCACAATAATAAAAGAAAATCCTACTAAATATATTGGCTTTGGCTCCATTCCATTGGGCTTATCGTATAATGAAAACCTGGAATGGATAAATCGATATATTGTAGCTAATGGTTTTCGTGGTATTGGCGAGTTGGCCCCAGGTACGGGGCAGGTAACTCAATTGGAACTATTGTTCCGAGCTTCTCAAGAGGTGGGAAATCTTCCCCTTTGGGTTCATACATTTATGCCGTTGAATTTTGAGGATATTAAAGAGTTGCTACGGTTAGCTGAAAAACATCCTGCAGTTTCATTAATATTAGGACATCTTGGCGGGATGCATTGGCTAAATACATTGAAGGCTGTTCGGGATATACCGAATATTTACTTGGACTTATCAGCAACGTTCACCACGATGGCACCATCCTATGCTATTAAAGAATATCCTGAACGTACATTTTTCAGTTCAGATGCACCCTATTGCTCGCAGTTAACAGCAAGAACCATCATAGAGCAGATAGTAACAGACCCATATGTTTTAGAACAGGTCTTAGGTGGAAATATAGCTAGACTTTTACAGATATGAAGAGTAGTATCTTTTTGAACTGTGGGTAAAAGTATGACGAAGCTTTAATCTGATCTACACCACGCCAGCACGAGCATTAAAGTGACCCTTCAAAGAGTTACTCCATCATTCAACTCATCGAGATGTCAGTTCGCTTGGCAGTACTGCCAATGCCTAAGCTTTTCACTTAGGAATGTGTCCCACTTTTAGTTCGCTCAGATTTTGAAGTGACCCCAAAAGTTTAGACAATATACTTAAGCAACTAATAAAAACTAAATCCGTATTTCCAAATGATGATTCACTACGCAAAATGTTGTACTTAGCGTCGAATAATATTGTAAAAAAATGGACTCAACGTTGCTGGGAATGGGAAATGGTTTTGAATCATTTAGCTCTTCTATTTGAAGAACGTTATGCGATCTAATTGCCCCTAAGAAAGGATTACCTGGACATGATGTCAGTATTCACGCTATCGCATGCATACTGACATCATGTCCAGGTAAAAGAACTACTAAGGGCAATCAACGAGTCTGCTTTCCCCAGTAAAGCCACCTACTTCTTGTTGTAAGGAATTTCTAATTACACAAAATAAATTACACTCCCTATGTGTATTAATTTTAATAGCAGTGATTTCAAATTGGTTTGATTCGGAGCCTAAGCACTCCCGGACTGATCCCTACGACTTGCCTTGGATTATTATCGAAGTTGCTACTATGTATCAATTTACTGATCGTCTGATGGTCCTGCATTACCCAGCCATTCTTTTAGCTTTGAATACCTTTGCTTATTTTGTCTTTTTCCTTTGATAGCAATGCTTAAAGCCTTTCTTTGACCCACAAGAATTACTAACTTTTTTCCTCTTGTCACTCCAGTATAAATGAGATTTCTCTGTAACATCATGAAGTGTTGCATCATCACTGGAATAACTACTACCGAATATTCAGAACCTTGACTTTTATGAATGGTACAGGCATATGCCAATACAAGTTCATCTAGTTCATCAAAGTCATAGGTAATCTCTTTATCGTCAAAAGACACAGTAATTTCTTTATCGTCCATACTGATGCCGAAAACAAATCCCATATCGCCATTAAACACATCTTTATCATAATTATTTTGAATTTGCATGACCTTATCGCCGACTGCAAAAGTCACACCAAATCGTTCAATTTTTTCAAGCACATTTGGATTTAATACTTTTTGCAATTCAATATTAAGCATTTTCGCTCCCATACCACCGATGTTGGCAGGACAGAGAACTTGGACATCTTTTATTGGGTCATAGTTCCATCTTTTTGGAATCCGATCTTTTACAATATGAATTATTTTCTGTATCCCATCTTCAGGGGTTTCAGCATTGACAAAGAAAAAATCTCCCTCAAGTTGATTTGAAAGATCGGGCATATCGCCATTGTTAATAGCATGTGAATTTGTTACAATTTTACTCGTTTTTGCTTGACGAAAAATCTCGTTTAAGATAACCACAGTAACACTTTGAGACTGAATAATATCAGATAGAACCTGCCCTGCTCCAACAGAGGGTAATTGATTAACGTCGCCAACTAAAATGACAGAGGCATCCACTGGGACTGCTTTCAATAGAGAACACATTAATTGTACGTCTACCATTGAAGTTTCATCGATAACGAGCAAGTCACATTCTAGCGGATTATCGATATCTCTTTTAAATTTTCGCTCAGCTGGGTCAAACTCTAGCAATCGATGAATTGTTTTTGATTCCATGCCAGTTGATTCCGATAATCGTTTCGCAGCTCGCCCAGTTGGTGCAGCAAGTAATATTCTCAGTTTCTTTGCATCTAATATTTTTATAATTGAATTAACAATTGTCGTTTTTCCTACTCCAGGACCGCCAGTAATAACCATCAGCTTTGATTGGATAGCTGCCTGGACAGCTTTTTTCTGGTTTTCAGCCAAAGAAATAGCCAATTTCCCTTCGACCCATTCAATTGCTTTTTCTCCATTGATTTCACTCCATTTCATTTTCCCATCTGAAAGAAGTTGAATCCGTTCTGCAATGTATTTTTCATAATAGTGAAGACTTGGAATAAACAAACACTCTACGCTATCGATGCTGTCAGAAATAACAGAGCTCTCTTTCAACTCGCTTTGTATAGCTTGCTCAATAATATCAATAGGAATTTCTAGTAATTCAGCTGCTAGTGGAATAAGTTGCTCTTTGGGAAAACCACAGTGCCCATTACTAACTTCTTCAAATAATGCATAGCGAATCCCAGCTCTTGCACGAATCAAAGACGTTTTTTCAATACCCATTTTTTGTGCAATGGTATCTGCTGTAATAAATCCGATGCCATAAATATCCTGTGCTAAGCGATACGGATTTTCCTGAATTAGTTCAATGGCATTGTCACCATAGGTTTTATATATTCTTACGGCTTTAGACGTTCCTACACCATTAGCATATAAAAAAATCATGATTTCCTTAATTTTTTTCTGTGTTTCCCAAGCTTTAACGATCTTATCACAACGCTTTTTACCGATACCTTCCACTTCTAACATTCTGCGAGGATTGGTTTCAATGATATCAAATATTTCTGAACCAAAAACTGCAACTAACCTTTGAGCATATACGGTACCGATTCCTTTGATTAATCCAGAAGCCAAATATTTTTGTATTCCATCAATACTTGTGGGCGTAACCGATTTAAGCGAGAATGTCGATAATTGCAAACCATATTGGGGATCATTTTTCCATATTCCAACCGCTTCAATGAATTCTCCACTGTTAATTATAGGAGCCTGTCCAACGACAGTCACGAGTTCACGGTAACCTTTTACGTGAACCCGTAACACACAGAAACCACTGTCTGGACTATGAAAGGTTACCCGCTCAATGGTTCCTTGGATAGATATTTTTTCCGCTTGAAGTTCTTCATTTACAACCGAATCATTCATATCTCGCTCCGTATATCTTGATTATTTCATGTGATTCTAATCCACTGGTATCATACTTTTACCTTATCATTATTCCGGTTCGTTGTCGATTAAAACATAAATTATGATACTAAAGTGTTTACATATTTGTGGTGATTTACTGCAGAATATTGGTTATGGTGTGCATGGCGGTGATCGGTACATTCCAGTAGAGCTGTAGAGGAATTTTAGTAAGGATGCTGCGGTATCTGCAGAGTACCATGTTGGGGGGAAAGAGAAAGGATTTGAGGTTAAATATACTCGTAAGAATGATAAATTATTTGGTCTTTTTAAAAAGACATAAAACAAAATAGAAACAAGTAAAAATTATCAACAAATTATGATTGTTGATAATTTTTATAAGTGTTATACTTATAAAAAAAGGATAGTGATCAAAATGGAATGTAGAGTCGTTAGTAACATAGAAGTGACCATTTCTGGCGGTGATATTAGTAACGAGGAATTATCAGTTTACCTAAACCAACTACAAGAAAAGCAAACACATAAAATTATCAAGGCAGATATTTCCTTAGATGGTGAATATATAGATGTGAATTATAAACTCGAACATGTGCCATTTGAACGCATACGTCGTATTACTGGCTATCTCGTAGGCACTACGGATCGATGGTGTGACTCAAAGCAGGCTGAAGAAAGAGATCGAGTAAAACATAATTAGAATAAAGCCGTCTTACTTTCTAAAGTGAGGCGGCTGCTTACATTTAAACCATATATTTACAAATTCTAATATTTGCTATATAATAAAACCAAACAGAAGTTTGGAGGCGATAACATGACCCCAAGGGAACAAGCTATTATTGATTTTATTCGTGATTACTCTTACAAGTATCCGCCGACCGTTAGAGAAATCGCTGCAGGTGTAGGCTTAAAGAGCAGCTCAACTGTTCATAGTCATTTGACTGCGCTAGTTAATCAGGGATTGATTGAACGCAGGCCTAATTCCCCCAGGTGTATAGCGTTGGTAGATTTAGTTAATGTGGATACGTGCAAAGTGCAATGCAAATAATTTGGCAGACCTTAATACATCGTTTTTACATATGTAATCACAATATTTATAGCTTACCAATAAAATTTTTGCTTAGGCGTCATAATATAGATTTTTCATAATATATATTAGACAAGCATATTTTAATTGGAGGGACAATTATGTTTGAAGATTGGAGTATTTTTGGATCAGTAATTGCTGTTGGTATCATCATAATATTCGCCCACTCTAGTCAAAAACCATCGTATGCGTTTAACAAGAAACTCAAATACGTACATGTGCGGAGCATAAAAAGATTTTAATGTTTATTGATTAAGAGCTGTCTGTAATGGGCGGCTTTTCTTTATTTAGTAAAATTGACTAACCAGTCACAATTTTGTCATACTTTAATGCTATAATTTAGATATTGAAGAATATATAGGAGGTCAACGTTATGAACAGCATGACAAAAAAAATAATGATTTTCTCATTAGCCGGTATAATGCAATTCGGTATCGGAGCATCAGTAATAGAAGCTTCGACATTACATATTGATGGTACACCAGGAATGGTCCAATTAGATAATAGACACGGTGATCGTGATGAACGTCAGCGTCAAGAAAATGTCCGTCACGAACGTGAAATGCATCGCCACAACAATGAAAGCGATCGGGATTGGAATGATCGCCAGTGGAGAGAAAACCAACGTCATGACAATACGATGAATGAAATTCTAGCTGGCGTAATTGGTATCGTTATCGGTTCGCAACTATAATTAAATAAATAAAAGGAGTGTTTTAGTATGAAAAAAGGAATAAAGAAAGTAATTGCCTGCTCATTATTGGTTGGGATGGCTCAGTTTGGCTTAGCAGCTACAGCTACAATAGAGGCTTCGCCAAGAAGTGATAGGCAACAGCAAGAACAGAATAATTGGCAGAAACAACAAAATGATAGGAAATGGCAACAACGAAATGATCGACATTGGCAGGAAAACCGCCGGCATGAACAGGAAATGCGTCGACATAACAATGAAAATGATCGGGATTGGAATGATCGTCAGTGGCGAGAAAATCAGGATCATGAACGTAATGGCCGGAAAATAGACAGAGATTAATAATGGCGAGGAAATCAGAATCATGACTTGGTATTCGACAGATTGTGACGGATGTAATAATAATGCTTCTGAATAGCTAAAGGAAACAATCAAGTGAATGTAAATTGGCCGTATTCTTCGGGGTACGGTTTTATTATTGTATCGGAGGTTCAAAAGTTCAATAATAGATGATTCAACTAGGAATTACTATTAATAGATGATGAAAAATAACAACAAGTGACGAGAAAGTCAACCATACCAGCACTATTAATATCTTCTATCACAACTTGATTTCACAGCTCAAAAGAGTGATTAATAGTACAGTGACTTGATAGAAAGGAGCGTCCCAACATGAGGGTCAGAATAATAGAGCCTACCAAGCAATCAACACGTAAACGAGTATGTGCTTACGCCAGAGTATCATCTGCAAGCGAAGCCCAAGGCGACTCGATCGAGAATCAAACAACGTACTACAAACAATTAATCGAGAACAATCCAGAATATGTATTCGTTGGTATCTTTGCTGACTTCGATTCGACAGGGACCAAGGCTGATCGTCCAGAGTTTCAAAAGATGCTGACGATGGCAAGGGACCATAAAATTGATCGCATCTTAACCAAATCCATCTCCCGGTTTGCCCGCAATACAACGATTATACTGGAAGTGGTCAGAGAACTAAAATCCTTAAACGTGGAAGTCATATTAGAAAAAGAAAATATATCAAGTCTTAATGGGGACTGTGAGCTGATGCTGACGGTCCTCTCTTCTTTTGCCCAAGAAGCAAGCAAGAATGTCTGCGATAATATAAAGTGGCGATATAAACGGAAATTTGAGCAGGGTGAAGTTGCCATCAATGCCACAAGGTTTCTAGGCTACGATAAAGATCAGTATGGCGACCTGGTGATAAATAGGAGTCAGGCAGAAATTGTTGAACGGATTTTTAACGACTGCGTTAATGGCAAAGGTGCCTTCGTGATTGCCAAGGAACTGCAGGATGAAGGTGTACAAACGATTGCTGGCGGTGATTGGCATTCCAGCACTGTTCTAACCATACTTAAGAATGAAAAATACAAGGGTGATTGTAAGCTACAGAAAACCTACAGGAAGGATCATCTTTCTAAGAAGAAGTGTATTAACCATGGTGAGATTGATTGCTATTATATAGAAGGAAACCACTCGCCCATCGTTACGAAAGACATTTGAGAAGAAGCACAACGGCAGATTAGTTCAAGGGTTAAAGGCAATGTCGAGACGGGACAATATCAAAACCGCTATCCGCTAACAGGAAGGCTCTTCTGCAGTAAATGCGAAGCTACTTTAATGAGGAGAACTTGGAATAGCAAACATGCTTGTAAGAAAATTATGTGGCAGTGTAGTACATATATTAATGAAGGGAAAAAATTTTGCTCGGGTACAGTGATTGAAGATAATGTGATAAGCAGCATGAACATACGAAATAGAACAGTAATTGAGGAGGTTATGAGAAGTGGCCAGAAACATTACCGTTATACCAGCAAGAACTGATAGGACCAGTCTTGCAGAGAACATAGCACTGAAAAAGTTGCAGCTTATTGTAGGGTGTCTACCGATTCTGCGGAGCAGGCATCAAGTTATGAGGCCCAAGTTCAATATTATACTTCCTATATAAATGGGCACGCAGATTATGATTTCGCCGGAATTTATGCCGATGAAGGGCTTAGTGGTACGAGTACTAAGAAGAGAGACCAATTTAACCGAATGATTGCAGATTGTAAGGCCGGTAAAATTGATATGATCATCACGAAGTCCATTTCCCGCTTTGCAAGAAACACTTTAGATTGCTTGAATTTCGTAAGGTTACTTAAGGATTTAGGTATTGGTGTTATTTTTGAGAAAGAAAACATGTTTACACTCGATAGCAAAGGAGAAGTCTTGTTATCCATTTTAAGCTCACTCGCGCAAGACGAATCGCGGTCAATTTCAGAATCAAGTACCTGGGGCATCAGAAGGCGTTTTGAGCAAGGTAAGTTACATTTAAACCATACTAAGTTTTTAGGTTACGATAAGGACCCAAATGGCAATCTCATGATTAACCAGAAACAGGCGAAAATAGTGAGGCGAATCTACCGGGAATTTCTTGATGGTAAGGGGGCTGCCAGAATCGCTAAAGATCTAGAAGCTGACGGAGTACCAAATTGGAGTGGCAAGGCAAAATGGCATGAAAGTACTATTCGCAGTATGCTCACTAACGTGAAATATAAAGGAGACGCTCTGCTTCAAAAGAGCTATACGGTCGATTTTCTTACGAAAAAACGGGCGAAGAACACAGGGCAAGTCCCACAGTATTATGTTTCAGAAGGCCATCCTGCAATCATTGATAAGGATCAGTGGGAGGCGAAATGGAGCGCCGAAAATCCTATTGCTTAAAGCATGGGATTCAGAAGATAGAGTATAAGACTACCGATAACCCCTTTGCAGGCAAAGTTATATGTGGAACTTGCGGTCCTATGTTTGGCAGAAAGGTGTGGAATTCGACCAATGAAAAGCAGAGACGGATTATCTGGCGGTACAATGATAAATATGCGGTTAAGGGTGGAAGGGGTGTACAAGTAAACACATTGATGATGGCGTTTTGTACCAGGCATTTGTGCGGGCGTTTAATGCTATGGTGGAGAACAAAGATTATTTTATTGAAAAATGGCAGAAACGGGTGGTGGATGATAATTTGCTGAAGAAGTATAAGGCACGGCAGTTTATTGAGATGATATCTGAGGCCGAGGTGATGACGGAGTTTGATGTTGGATTGTATTTTGCTTTGGTGGAGAAGATGGTGGTGTTTGATGGTGGTAGGATGATTGTAAGTTTGCTTGATGGGACGGCGGTTGAGTGTACAATTGAATAGATAAAGAAAAGAAGTCATGAAAGAAAAGAGTTAGTGAAAACCACGGACTTCAGTGCAGGAGCGTTGAGCGTGGGTATATTTAAGTTGAAGTTAGTATATCAAGAGAATTCCCAACAAATGAGAAATGTGGTTGTGCGATGAATAAAACTTAGCGTAATAAAATTTTCTACTATGGTCATGAAGGATTATTTATAAAACTCTATGTGCGGTTTCGTAGAATATTGTACGTTGTTGTAGCGCGAATAAGTCCGTGATGCTTGAAGATAAAGAGCCTACCCCATATATGCAGGAGTTAGAGGAGTGGCACACTTATTGCATAATATAGATTATAGTTCGTTGACTAAAATAGAACAATGGAGGATCTTAATTTACCATGAAAATTTATGGTGTAAGATAGAATGCTTATGGTAACGAATAATACATCATAACACTCCCGAAAAGAACTTCACGAATTCTCCACGGACTGGTTAGAGGTTTTATGACTGCTAACTTAATACCTAATGAATGAGTTGAAATTTACCTGCTTGAATCATACTACCGAGTTGATGATATAAAAATTAGCAATAACTGCAGGTAATATCAAGCAATATTATTTTTTAATAGTCTTAATTTAATATTAGGCTAACTTATCAAAAGATAAGGGCGCAAAGCTATGGATCTAAGGAAGATATCTATGATCGCCAGCCTGCCAACTCACATTAGTAGTTGATTATTAAAGACATGCATTAGGCTGTCTTGTATTATTTACAGGAATAGATTTATAACTAGAATTTAGATAAATATTGAAGCGTGGTGAAAAATAGAAGGAGTGAAAAAAATGAACTTTTTTAATGACCTAAAAGTAAGCTTGAAATTAAGTGCTTTAGTTTTTATCGCATTTATAGCTCTTAGTATTGTTGGATTTACGGGGTATTATTATCTACAAACGTCAAGTATCGATATGAACATCATGTATGCAGATCGATTGATCCCAGTACAGCGTATAAATGAAAACCGTGCATATATTAATAGAGTAAATGGATCAATACTAGAATTAATGCTCACTACGGATGAGAAAAAAAATCAAGAGTTAAAAAATCGTATTGATGACCAAGCTAAAAAAATTAATGCTAATTTTGCAGAAGTTGAAAAGTCGCGTTTAGATCCCAAAGGGAAGGATTTAATGGCTAAAGTGAAAATATCCCTACAAAAATATCGTGAGATTAGAATTGAAGTGATTAATCTAGCATTAGCAAACAAAAATGCGGAAGCCTATGTATTATATGTTAAAAATGTAGATCCCCTTGCTACGGAGATTATTGACAATCTTAGTGAATTTTCGGAATATTACGCCCAGGCATCTAAGCAACTGGATGCTGACAACCAAGTTGCGGCTACAAAAGCTATGCAAATTACGATTAGTATAATTGTAGTATCATTTGTGATATTAGGACTGATTGGTTTTTTTATTACTAAGATGATAACAAAACCCCTAACTGCAATCGTATTAAGTTGTGAAGAACTAGCAACTGGAGATTTTCGTGATAAACCGCGTAGGTTAGTTCAAAAAGACGAAATTGGTCAATTAGCGGACGTTTTGGGGAAGATGAAAGGTAGTCTCCGCACAGTTTTAAAACAAGTCAATGAATCAGCCGAGCAAGTGGCAGCATCTTCAGAGGAATTGACTGCTAGTGCTGAACAGTCAGCCCAGGCGTCAAATCAGGTAGCGGCTTCGATCAGCGAAGTGGCAACCGGGGCTGAAAAACAAGTTAATGCTATTAATGAAACAACAGCAATTTTGGAGAAAATGACGACAAGCCTTCAACAGGTGGATACGAATACTAATCTCGCAGCTGAGAAATCCACTCAAGCTGTTGAAAAATCAAAAATAGGTAGCCTTTCGGTAACAAAGGCTGTCAACCAAATGATCAAGATTGAACAGACCGTCAATAATTCCGCGAAAGTCGTTACAAAGCTAGGTGAAAGATCTAAGGAAATTGGACAGATTGTAGACACGATCTCAGGGATTGCTGGGCAGACAAATCTATTGGCACTCAATGCAGCCATTGAGGCTGCGCGAGCTGGTGAACAAGGTCGGGGCTTTGCTGTAGTAGCGGACGAAGTTCGTAAGCTCGCAGAACAATCACACGATGCGGCAAAGAAGATAGCAACGTTAATAAATGAAATTCAGGGGGATACAGATAAAGCCGTTATTGCTATGAGTGAAGGCACCCGGGAGGTTGAAATAGGGACAGAGGTTGTGACTACTGCAGGCCATGCATTTGAAGAAATAGCAATCTTAGTAACAGAAGTATCCAATCAGGTAAAGCAAACATCTGCTGTGCTTTTGCAGATGGAAAGCGGTAGTCGGATAATTGTATCTTCGGTTAAGGAAGTCGATAGTCTCAGCAAGAAAGCATCTGGGGAAGCGCAGACCGTTTCTGCAGCTACAGAGGAACAGTCAGCGTCGATGGAAGAAATTGCATCATCCAGCCAGAGTCTTGCTAAGATGGCCCAAGATCTTCAGGAGGCTGTCAGTAAATTTCGTGTCTAGTTTTGTGTCCTTTAATAATATGCTCGCTGGGAGCCAACGAAAAGATAAGAGCTGGTCTGGGTGTACAAATCACCTTGATGGGCTTTCTTTTTGATATTTTTACCAAATAATACTTGCTTTTTGAGTATATTAACTATATAATAAGCGAACATACGTTTGTTGAGGGGAGGGTGATATTATTGTGAGTCGTACAATTTTGCACGTCGACCTTAATAACTTTTACGCATCTGTAGAGTGTCTTTATCGACCAGAAATCCGCGATAAACCTGTTATTGTTTGTGGTGATATTGAGGCACGCCACGGTATCGTGCTGGCAAAGAACTATCCAGCAAAGGCTCTAGGAGTCAAAACGGGGGAGGCAATTTGGCAAGCAAAGCAAAAGTGCCCAGGACTAGTGGCGGTGCAGGCTGATTTTAAAAAATATTTGAGATTTTCTAGATTAGCAAGGGCAATATATGCAGATTATACAAATCAAATTGAGCCATTCGGGATTGATGAAGGGTGGCTGGATGTCTCTGGGACGGAAAA
>Ga0209123_1003111_pt1 | contig 12888 bp, 12 predicted proteins | sample BarGraIncu00431A_FD_184500 | JGI IMG/M metagenome (GOLD analysis project Ga0209123, IMG submission 184500) | Arctic peat soil microbial communities from Barrow, Alaska, USA - Barrow Graham LP Incubations 004-31A (SPAdes) (version 2) | ecosystem: Environmental > Terrestrial > Soil > Wetlands >...
TGTATAAAATACAGATAAAAATGGTGACAAATATTTGCTTTTAGAGGTGTCATACTTAATGTATAATGCAATTGGTCTACTTCTTAAATCAAGTGGTTTAAAATTGCTATTAGAGGTGGCATTGATTATCTTATGATCTGTGAATAATTGTAAACTTGTTAGTAATGTTGACATTATCGAACTCATTGTTTTAGGACTTCCAGCACTAGCCATAAAAATTTTATATTGTTCTGAAATATCTTCATCTTTGTTACTACCTAATATTTCTGATAATTTTTCTAGTGGTGTATTAATTATAAGTTTTAAGGCTTCTGAAATATTGTGGCTATATAGTAAAGCACTTGTAAATAAAGGTATACTCATACTTTCCCACTCGTTACCACTTTTGCCACTGCCGCCATTTATGATTAAATTACTTGCTAATTCCCTTACTTCAGTAAGTCCTTCGCAATTTTCTAAAAGATTATACTTTGCGTTATTTCCTAAAGGTTCAAATAAAATTGGAGTTCTGCCTATACTTCTTTGATATTCACTTGTTAAATTCCATAACTCACCTTTAGGATCAGCAATTATAATTGAGCTTTCAGGTAAATCATTACTTAATAGATTTGGTAGAAACATACTCGTTGTTTTTCCTTCTCCTGTCGGTGCTATCGTTATTATACCTTCTAATGACTTCTTAAATGTTAACTGGAAATTTCTACTTATAATTAGTCCATCAGTTCCTAATAGTTTTCCTAAGTCCTTTTGACTACCTAATTTACTAGTAGCTAGTTTATTTCTTCCTTTATGCATCTTTAATGCTAAATCTGTTAAAGGTATTGCTAAAGAAAATAAAAGTAGTTTTTGTATCATCACTAATTCAGTAATCATTAATACCCTCCGTATAGATTGTTTGAAATTGGTTATAATTTATAATAAGGTGGTGATAATATGATATTACTTTTAGGTGTTGGAGAAGTTGCTTGTTGGCTTGGTGCTGCATATTGTTTATTTATGGGTTTATCTTAAAAGTACAATTAATTTTGTGCTTTTTCTTTTTCTAAAAAAATAACATAATGCTCTATTGCATTCTTAACAAATTCTGATTTTTCATTTTTTTCTTTACTTATAACCGCAATATATAATTTTATATCTCTTGTCGTATCTTTAAAACTTACTGGTATTACTCTTGAATTTTTACTCATATTTTAACCTACCTTTCTTTATCTCTTTACTATAAGTTATGCTACTGTTAGTTAAATGTTGCTTGTCCACTAGAATATATTTACAAAAAATAAAAAAAACCTAAAATTAGTTATTAACTAATCTTAGGCTTTAATAATTATAAAGTTATATTTGTATTTGTAATGGTCCTCGTAACTAAATTTAAAATAGCTACTATTGTGGCCTGAAACTCTACTGGAATTACTTCAACGCCTAGACTTGATTGAACTATAATTAATAATAAAGCTATTAAATTTAAATAAACCGTTTTAGATTTCCACCACTTTTTTTGTGCAACTACTTCTATTGTTTTTACTGTTTCCATTAATAATTCCCCCTTAAATTGGATTAGATATTAGATCATCTCCTTTCTATTTTAGGACATAATTTAAAAATACCTTTAATTTTGCTTTTGCTTCTTCGGTGCTTGGTCCATTTACTCCATCTAATACAAGCCTATTACCATGATGGTCATTAATCTTTAGTATGCTACAAATGTTTTGTAACTGATATATAACTGGATCTGATTTAGTTATCGTTGCTGCTACTGTTGCTTTAACTGTAGTAGCTTTTAATATAACTGGTTCTTCTTTATTTCCACCAATAATATTTACTATGCCTGTTGCTACCGCTAACCCTAAAGTATTACAATTATAGAGTTTAGAATCATTTTGGTTGCTTACAAAGAATGGTTCTATTAATATTGAAACTGCATTAATCTTTGAGCCTGTCATCCATAAACTAGGTCTTTTAATTCCTCTGTTTGCAAAACCTAGTTTTAATATTTCATTTAATACTGATTGACCATATTTTGCCCCAGCATCACTTGCAACTTCAATTTCTGCTCCATGTGCCGCTTTATCTGCAAAACTATTAGCATGAAAACATAAATGTAATGTTGCGCCACTAGCATTTGATTTATTGGACCTATATGCTAAAGATTCATCCACTGTATATTTTCCATTTGGTGAGGTACAATTAACTAAGGTATGTCCTCTCCTTTTTAATTCATTTACACAGATTGCACCATATTGCCTAACTACTGCATACTCATATACAAAACCATTGGCGGAACCATCTTCCCCACCCTCTGTATGTCCATAATCATAACTAATTATCATATAAATACACTCCTTTTATTTAATCAATTAATCTTTTTAATACCTTATCCCATAAAATACTTAAAAGTGCATAAGCACTTCCAGCCATAGTGGTAATAAATATCCATTTCATTCGTATGTAATTTTTATAAGGTAATTCCTTTATAGTGGTTATTTCTAAATTCATTGCATCCATTCTTTCAGCTAATTCAGTTGTAGTTGTTTTTAAATCATCTGTTGTTGATTTTAAATTAATGGTTAAATTTTCAGTAGCTAATAATTTTTTAGCATTATCATCTAAAATAATTTTATTATTTGCTAATATAGTAAGCATTTTTTCTTGAGCTGCTTCTGATCTTATAATGCTTTTTTCAATTAATATCATGCTTTTAGACAATTCTTTAACATCTGCTTTTGTTTCTTTAAAATCTTCCTTCAAGTCTACAATTCTTATGTTAACGCTATCATCTGCCATGTATACCTCCTAATTACCGCCTATTGTGTTTTTACTCGAAAGGAAATATAATAATTTTACATAGTCTTTCGGGACATTGTATAACCCCTTAGGTGTAATTTAAAAGTTGCCTTCGGGGTTTTTACTTTAGATTATAAGAACCACCACCACCAAATAGGCCCTCACCACCTTTCAATTTTGGACATAAAAAAGGACCCTTTAAGGTCCCTTATATTATATTATTTAGTTATAACGCTAATTACGCATAATTTTCCTATGACGTAGTAACTATGTTGTAATGATTTCATCTACCCTTTTAATTGTTATTGTTTTGCCAATAGAATAATTATATGTCCATAAATCTAATGTACCAATAAGCATTGCACTATAACTAAATTCTAACGATAATACATCATTCACATATAATTGAATCTTATCACTTAAAAACACTATATCAAGGGTATTATCTGCGTTTAAATTAAATGCCACATTGGTACTTATACCTATTTGTGAAAATCCTAAAGAAAATGAACTACCATTAGTTTTACTAATTTCAAATACTTTTAAATGTCCTGTGGAATCAGTGATTAATGCGTATTTAGGGTATTTATAAACAATACCTCCACCTTTAGCCTTGTGAGTTCCTAAAGATATTCCAGCGGTATCACCTGATGGATTAACAGTTATTCTATATTTTTTTCCTATGATACTTTCACCTATATTTTTTATAAACTTAAAGGCTGCCCCTGTTTGCCCTGTTGTTGTTTGTTGCACAATGGTTTCATTTAATATATTTTTAGTGTAAGTATAACTTGTAAATAACTCTGATTCTGAACCGCATATTTTTATATTATCTGTTTTTTCTAGTTGGAGTTTGCTTATATAAGCATTTTTGCCACTAACATCATTATTTACTATTTTAATTTTGTGTAGTCCATAAGCAAGTTTGCCTATGAAAAACTTTGTATCATAAAAAACAAATGCTGTGTCATAATTTGCCTGTGTAGAAACTATGACATCGCTATCAATATCATCAATAAGCACCTTTACTTTATCCCAACCAGCACCAGTTGATGTGCCTACAGGAGAAACCAAATAACAATTCATTAATGGTTTATTAACAAATACATCTAGTTCTGCATAACTACTAGAAGGTACTAAAAAACTTCTATATGATGGATTAATAATATTTGTAAATGGTGTTATATTAGCAACATTTCTCCATAATGAACTATAAGTATCTATTGCACAATCTTCATTTACTATTAAATCGTTATAGCAAAGTCCAAAACTAAAAACAAATTGAGCAATTCTTTGGTAATAAGCGTCAGAATAATGTATATTATCAGGTGAAATATCGTTATGATTATAAATATCATATAGATAATCATTTAGCACCATTGTAGACAAATCAACGTGTCTAGTATTATATTTTTCTGCAATTTCTCTCGTAGCTTCAATATATATTTTTATTCTATCATTCATCAAAATCGGATTATCATTTGCATACCAATATGGTGTAGGTGACATTAATATACAAGGCTTACCTACTTTTTTAATTATACTTTCAAGGTTTAATTTATAATCTGTAACAGGCACAACGACACCTGAGCCACTCGTTATCCCATCATTATCATTTATGCCACATAAAAGTATAATCATATCTGGGTTATGTCTTGTAACTAAGTATATATAATCATCACCAGCTAATTCATCAGATTGTCTACCAGAATATCCCTCATTGATTACGGTTATATTATTATTGTTGTAATAACTTCTTAATATTGCTTGTAAAGTTAATGGATAAGAAGTTACACTTTGTTCTCCTGTCACTGAATTTAATCCAAAAGTAATACTATCACCGTAACAAACGATTACTACAGTTTCACCATTTATCATTCTTTCTACAATATTTTTGCAACTATTTCCGTTTGTTTGTTGCGCAATATCTGCCAAATCCGACACATTTTTATTGATTTGGTTCTGTAAATTTGCTACTGGACTAGCAGCAATCATCACTCCTTTATAAGTAGTATAATCAGTTTTAATAACTTCCATATCGCTCTTTCTAGTAGTTTCATTTGTTTCTCTTATAACTTCATTTGCATCCGCTACATCTTGTCTTACTCCAAGAGCAGTTTGTTTACCCTCTGTTACTCCTTGTCTTGCTGTAGTATTTGTAGTTTCTATATTCATAGCTTCAATACCATCTGCTATGGTTGTTTTTATGTCTTTTCCTAAAATTGCTGCTCTTATAGCTGCTACTGCTGTTATTACATCTGCCATTATTTATCCCCTTTCTAGTTAATTTATATTGTTATTTTATATCCTAATTCCAACATTTTTTCATTTAATGCTATTTTAAAGTTATCCATTTCAATTTGTACTGCTTCAAGATTTGTTTCTACTGTAGCGGTATCAATAACAGTAAGATTAAAGTTAAGATTATTTCCACCTTTTGCTAAATTACTATTTATTATTATAACTGGTTTTATATTGCTATCAGCATCAGTTATTTGTAAAGTCACTTTTAAATTTGTATTTTCTGTTATTATCATATTATTTCACCCTTTCACATTATGGAGTAGCTTCTAAATCAGATATTCTTCCTTCTAAAAGTCCAATAATTTGATACATACTAGATATATCATTATTTATACCTGTAATGTCATTTTCAGTTGCAATTGCAGCACCATTTATTGTAGCAGTATTATAAAAGTAAACAGGATATTCAAAGGACATGGATCCCATTGTCATCATTTCACCAGATACTGCCATACCAAACCCATTAGCCGCTATATCAGAACCATCAAAAAATTTAATACCAGGCATTCCATCATTATTGTTATAGCCTATCTCCATTGTTTTTTCAGCATTTCTGTAAAATTCCATATATTGATCATGCATTAAAATGTATGTAGTTGTGTTACTGGTTTTCATTAAAGTTGCAATCATATTCGTTGCTGTAATATTATTATAAATACCATTATTTGCGGTAACATTATTTGCAATAATATTATTAAATGTTCCACCCTCTGCGGTCATATTATTTGCTGTAATATCAACAGCTACTAGTTTCCCATTTAAATCCACATAAAAAACTTTTGTAGTATCGTTTTCTATGCTTATGCCCTCTTTAGCATTTAAAAGCACTTTAACTAGATCATTCTTAATTCTTAAACCAAATGCATCACCTATCTGAACGCCATTATAATCACCATCATTCCTAACCATACTACCTATAAGACTACTTAAAGTTCCTGTTAATGTTATACCTTTATTACTTAGAGTTAACTTAGGACTCCATAATGTGCTTAAATCCACATCATATTCGATTGATTTCCAAGTCTCGTCAATTCCCATAACTTGATTAACCATATGCACTGAAGTATTTTCATCAATCATATTTTCGCTTGTATTAGATAATGTTGCTAAGTCTAATGTACTTACTACTAATGATTTTTTAGGCTTTGTATAACTATCTAGTTGTAATAAACATTGATTTTTAAGTTCTGCATCATCTGTAATATCTTTAAACTCTACAGTTTTATAAATAATTCCATACTGCGCTACCGATTCTGCATTTTCTAAGTAATTTAAGCCACTATTTACATTTTCTATAGTCATGCTATTGGCACCCAAGGGTACAATTCTAGTGCCAAAATCAGCATCATCTGTTTGTATTAAATCTAACATATTTTGAGTTAATACAATGTCTACAACCTTATCTGTAGTTGCTTTTAAATAGTCTAAATATTTAATACCATTTACTTTTCTAAGTTGTAAATATCCTAGTTCTACATTATAAATAAATTTTGTAATAGCATTTAATGTTGTTTCTAAATTAGTTGTACAGAATAACCAATCATCCACATCAACTTTACCTAAAAATATCTTTTTATAATCTTCAACTTTAGAGTTATGAGCATCTAAAAATACTTGTAATAGCTGTACTGGTGTTTTATCTTCATAGATTGCACTATCGACTACTGTGTCATGGAGATAATTTAATTCACCTTCACATATTATTTCTTTTTTAAATAAACCTGCATTATCCATACTGTTTTTATTTGTAAATACTCTACCAGAAAACACTTCTTTGTTATCCCTAATATCAGTAATTACAACTAAGGTTGCCATTCTAGTTAATAAATTATATCCAGGATTATTAGGGTAAATAGTAAAGGTCAAGCTGCCTGCCTGACCTCGTTTTTTATTCATATGTTTAGTGAGTATTTTTGGTGTTTCTTTATTTGTATCTGGATAATGTATAACTGTTTCTATATTTTTATTAAATATACTTATTTTATACATTATATTCTCACCTTCTTAAATTTGAAATATATTGAACCAGTGCCTGATATGTCTATAGAATTATAACCATTTTTAAAATTTAATCCATAAACTTTGTTATCACCAATAGCTAAACTGTAAATCCCTCCACCTATTGAAATATCCATACGGGCATTACAAACGATTATAGGTGTAATCAATCGGCCAGCATTATAAATGCTCACTGTCTTAGCCCCTACTACATCAAACTCTACATCTTGTACAATATCTTCTTCAAAATTAAATGTGTCCCAAATGTCACCCACATAGTCAATACTTGTACGAAAAGGATCTGCAACAAATTTTACTTCTAACTCTCCAAACATTATAATTTGTTGAAGTGTTGGTATAGCTTCAACTTCTGCTATAAAGTAATAATCGCTAATATCATCAAATATTAACTTTTGTTGTCCACAATCTTGTAACCATTCTAAAATTTTACTACATTTAACGAATAATTGTTTTACATTAATAGCATCTACAGCAAATTTTATTATTATTTCTCTTGTGTTGTATACAATTTCGCCATTACTTGCAACTGTACTAAAATCATAATTACCGCTCATTCCAGGGACATCAACTTTTATCTTTTTTTTGCCAGGAGGTTGTATGGATTTACCCATAACAAATAACCCAAAATCATTAAAACTATGTTTTTCATTAAAAGTTACTCCGTACATTTATAATCCCCTCCCAGTTAAAGCTAAATTGCTACCATTTATACTATCAGAATATGGAGTAGTTACTGTTGCTATAGTTTTACCATCTAAATATACTGGTACTACTATTGTTTGACTACTTTTATTTGATGAATTTGAACCTAATGCACTTTTTATTGTATTTGCTATATCACTACTAAAACTATTTGTAGACATTGTTGTCGATACAGGTACTGCATTACTTGTACCTGTTATTGCAGACATATCAACTGAACTATTGATATTATCAAGTACACCGTTTATAACGTCTGCTAGTCCATACATTTGGTCTTTAAATGCTAATACTAGTCTTTCACCTAAACTTGCGCCTACTACTGCATAATCTTTACCGTAAGCCTGTAATAAACTTGTTATTTCATTTTGATTATTTTCAACTATCATTTTTTGAGCTTCAGCATCCAAACTAGCTTCTGTTACTTTATTAGCGTAAAAAGTTTTAATACTTTCAAGTTGTGTTGCATATAAAGTTGCGTTTGCTGCTGCTGTAGTCTCAACTGCCGCTTTATCAGCAACATTTTGAGTTGCTAAAGTTGCCTTTTGTGCTGTTATACTTTCTTTATATTTTCGAGTTTCATTTGTTTTAAGTAATGTATCTAATTGTGCTTGAACTGTTTTTCGTTCAGCTGCGCCAAGGTGCATTGCTAATTGTCTTCTTAATTCTGTTTCACTAGTTGCATCCTCTGCATCTTGATTAGCTATATCATATTGTGTAGACTCTGCATCAAGTGCGCTTACTTTTGCATTGTAAATTGTGTCTATAGTTGATAAACTACTTTCTTTTAATGCAATATTGTTTGCTATTTGTTTATTTATATTTTCCTCGGACATACTTTGCTCATTAGCATAATTTTCTTTTAAAGCATCTTTTATATTAGTAAATAAGCTATTTAAACCACTACTTAGATTGTTCAAATTAGTTGTAGCTGTTTCTTCTGCTAATTTTGTTACTGCATCTGCGGTTTCTGCTGCATCTGCTACAATTTTTGCGTTTGCGGTTGCTACTTCAGCTGTTGTATCTTCTACTTGTTGGCCCATTTTAGCAACTGTAGTAATCGAAGTTTCCAATTCTTTACGAGCATCTAAACATTGTTGCGAACTATACCCAAATTGATAACCCATTTGTTGCCATTTTGCTGTTAATATTGTGACTTCATCTTGTGCATCTAAAAGAGATAATTTTTGATTTTCTAAGTTTTCAGTTAAATTACCTGTATCAATTGCTAATCTTTCCATATCACTATCTAATGATAATAAAGAACGCCCAAAGTAAGTATCTAGTTTAGCTTTTATATCAGTTCCAGTTATAGCATTTAAAGCCTTTGCTATAGCTTTTGCAACTAAAGCTGTGCTATTAGTTATACCATTTGCTAACCCTTGCATAGTATATTGACCAATTTCGACCATGACACGACTTGGTGAATGAATGCCGAGTATATCTCTAACTGTACTAGAAATTTTATTTGCTACACCTTTAACTTTATCTACTACAGCACCGACCATATTACCTACACCATCTATAAATCCTTGTATGAAATTTTTACCCCATGATAACATGTTAGCAGGTAATGATTTTATAAAAGCTATTCCACTATTAAATCCATTTTTTATAACTCCACCTAATGTACTTAGAACACTTGAAATTCCATTTTTAAGAGCATTAAACATATTAGATCCAAGACTACTAAGTGTTCCAGGTAATCCTCTAAAAAAATTAAGAATACCATTAAATATATTTACTGCACCTGTCTTAATTCCATTACATATATTTACTATGCCAGTTTTTAAACCATTCCAAGCTGCTATGGCTACATTATTGATACCATCCCATAATCCAACGAAAAAGGTTTTTAAACCATTCCAAACACCTTTAGCTATATTAACTATTCCGTTCCATTCCAGTGTTAAAAAACTTGCTATTGCAGTAACTACACCAGTAAATACTAGCTTTATTCCTGCCCAAATTTGAGTAAATGCTACTTTAAGTCCATTAAATATTGCAGCCGCATCTGTTTTAAGTTTTCCAAAATTACCAGTTACTAAATCACATATTAATAATATAGGTGCTAAAAAAATTAATTTAATAGCATTCCAAACACCAGTAAAAAATGTTTTTAAACCATTAAAAACTGTTGTTAATCCACCTTTTAAACTATTGAATATATTAGTTATGCCTTGTATAAATGGATTGAGTATAGCCATAACTACTCCAACTATTGCGGTCCATATAGTAGATAATGTCGTTTTTATACCAGTTAACACGTTACTTATTGATGTTTTTATTGAAGTCCATGCGTTTGTAGTACTGGTTTTTACACTTGTCCATAATCCACTAAACCATGCAGGTATACCAGTAAAAAATATTACTAAGCTATTCCATGCTGCTGGAATAGTTACCGTAAAAAATCCAATTAGTGCATCAACTACAGTTTTAGTTATAGTCATAATGTTATTCCATAAATCAATCCAGAAAGCTTTAAATGGTGCACAATTATCCCATAATAATTTAAAACCAATTACTAATGCTGCTATTATTGCTATTGCAATTCCTACTGGTCCAGTTATAAATGTAAATATTGCTACTAATGCTCCTATAGCTGGTGTGGCTGCTGCAACCCCTGTTGTTAATACTGCTATTGCTCCGCCAACTGTTGCAATTACCGCTGTTACTGCACCAACTACTGTTGCTATACCACTTATTATAAATGCTAATGGTGCGATTACAGCTACCACTGCCAATATAACTAATATTGTTTTTTTAGTACCTTCACTAAGACCATTAAAACCCTTTGCTAAATCAGATATATATTGAGCTGCTTTTGCAACTAATGGTGCTAATATAATGCCTATACTTGCCGATGCTTCTTTTGCACTTTCACTTGCTACACGCATACTATTAGCTGCGCCATCAGATGTTCTTGCAAAGTCTCCCTGTGCATTCTTAGTTTTTTCCATTACATAATTATAACGTAATTGAACCTGTTCAGATTGTGACATATTCGCAATCTTAGTTTTAATCCCTTTGGATGCTGCAAACTCTTGCAAATTTGCTTGTGTCATAACAATCCCAAGTTTTTTTAAACTTTCTGTTTCACCAGTAAATATAGATGTTAATGCTGTATTTGCTTCACTTATACCAATATTTTTAAAACTTGCTAGATCTCCACCTAACCCAACTAATTTTTCAGACATTGTAGCGGCGGCTGCTTGTGGTAATCCCATACTTGTAGCCATATCTCCATATCCTGCGGCCATGTCTAATGCAGTTCCTGCGGCTATACCAAAGTTATCTAATGTTGTTTTGCTGAAATTTTCTACACCTTTTGCTGAACCACCAAATGCAACATCAACTTTATTTAAACTTTCAATATAATCAGAACCCATTTTTACAGCTGCTCCGCCTAATGCTACAACTGCTAATGTAGCTGGTGTAGTTGCTTGACCAACTTTCGTTGCACCCTTTGCAATTTTATCTGAAGCTTCTGAAACTTTACTTAATGTTGAATTACTCTTTTGTGCTTGTATTTCTAAATTTTTAAGTTGACTTTCAGTTTTAATTACTTCTCTTTGCAAGGCTTGATATTGTTTTTCTGATATATCACCTTTTGCAAATTGTGCCTGTGCCTGTGCTTCAGCACTTTTAAGTGTTTCTAATTTTTCTTTTGTTCCAGTTACACTTTTTGCTAATAGTTCCTGTTTCTGTTGTAATAAAATAGTATTTTTAGGATCGAATTTTAATTGATAGTTTACTTGTTTTAACTGTGCTTGTAAATCACTACTTGTTTTATTTACTCCCTTTAGTGCTTTATCAAGTGGCCCTGTTTCCCCATTAATTTCAACGGTTATGCCCTTAATATTATTACCAGCCATCTATTATCCCTCCTTTCTTCCCAATTTTTCTCTAAGTCTTTTTCGATCAGGTTTTACTTGCTCCATTATCCAACATTTATCTAAATATTCTCTACCTTCTTCAGTTTGCATATAATTATAAATAACTGCATCCCTTAACAATAGCCAATATTCAAATACGCACATATCTTCTAACTTATCAAAATTATAGCCAGTATATTTACAAACTGTTTTTTCTTCTATTGTGTTAACACTATAATGTCCCCCATTATCACTATTGTCATAATAAGGGACCTTTAGTTTTTTGAGTTCTTAGTTTCATTTAACCAATTGAAATATGCTGTGATAATTCCATTTACTTGATCTAGATTTAGGTCTGATACTGTATCTTCAGTTATTTTTTTACCAGTTTTATTTTTATTTAATATCATTTCTACTGCATCATAAAGTCCATCTGTTGCTTTTTTACCATCTTTTACACCACTTAAAGATGTAATTTTGTTAAGCATTTTTTTCGATGGTGGTTCAATTTCAAGTATTTGTTCACCTATTTTAATTTCAAAATATCTTTTATTAATTGTGTTTAAATCGAACATTTAATAACCCCCTAAAAAGGGGCCAATGCCCCTTTATTTTTTATACTGTTTTTGGAATATCTTCTTCAAATATAATTTTTGTACCTTCACTGTCCATTGGAGCTGCTATAAATTCAGCATCAACAACTGTTTCTTTATCTTTTGCAAATTGGAAAGTAAACCCAGCTTGATTATTGCCGACTATTGTTACACGTATGTTTCCATCTGCTTCATCAAGGTATACAAATCTAATAACATATTTTTTACCATCTTGATTAGCCATGCCACCAATCTTTACCATTCTTTTACCTGTTGCCACTGTTTCTGTTACTCTTGCAGTTGCACACATTTTAGTTAATGTATTACCGCACCATGTCATTATGCCTGATTTAAGTGTTACCACTTCTTCAGTTAATATTGTTTTACTTACAAGTCCTAAATCATCAGTTGCTTCATAAAACTTTGGTTTGTACTCTAGTGTTGCGCCACCACTAATAAGGCCAAGCAAATTTTCCTCTACTTCTAAAATTAAATCTGTTGGTATTGTTTCACCTGCAAATTCTACTGTGTAAAGTTTTCCTGATCCTAGAACTATTTTTTCTTTTCCATCTATCATTTATAATTACCTCCTAAAATTTTTCTATAAAATTAAAATC
>Ga0209123_1003112_pt1 | contig 12888 bp, 10 predicted proteins | sample BarGraIncu00431A_FD_184500 | JGI IMG/M metagenome (GOLD analysis project Ga0209123, IMG submission 184500) | Arctic peat soil microbial communities from Barrow, Alaska, USA - Barrow Graham LP Incubations 004-31A (SPAdes) (version 2) | ecosystem: Environmental > Terrestrial > Soil > Wetlands >...
GAAGAATCAGTTTTTTGAATTTCAATACCCGTTAAACTAGAATACTCATATGCACCGATATCTGGATTTCCAATACGTGCCTTGTCATCAAAGTCAGATGTTGGAGCTCCTGTCAATAGTCCGGCATTGATAGCAGGAGAGTTCGATTGAAGATGGAAATCATGGGCAACGGCATTCACAAAAAGAGGATTTCCCGTAACTGAACCTGTTCCAATGGTTGTACCACCATTAAACAGGTTGTTGCTGATCGTCGCACCCAAAGATACTGAGATGTTGGGTGCTCCGGCCTTGCTCAATAGGTTGTTGCGAACATAAATACCGGTATTCTTTGAACCTTCAACACCAATACCGGAGCCACCCCAGGAATTGCCTACCTTTGTTCCGACATTGTACACCGTATTATTGTAAATATTGATATTGCTAAACACAGGTTGTGGATATCCCGAGGCAGTATAAGCGTTTACTGTAATTCCGGACCCGGATATATTATAAGTAATATTGTTATATATCTTGACATTGCTCACAGCTACTCCAAGTTCAGCACCAATCCTGATTCCGTCATCTCCAGCTCCAGACGCCACTGGTTTTGAATCATGTACTACATTGTTATAGATCTCCATATTATCAATGGATTGGCTATAGCCGTCCACATAAATGCCTATCCTGGCCATATCGTAGACATCATTCCCAAATATCTTGCAGTTGGATGAAGCAACTTTAAAATCGATCGCTTCCATACCGCAATTATGAACAATATTGTGACTGGCAACAGAGTTTTGGGTGTTATGAACACTGAGACATTCCTGAATGCCATTATTCTGATCACCGCCGTTGCATGTAAATTCAATTTCATTCCCATCAATGGTTATGAGATTGCTGTCACCAATGCGTATTCCTGAGTTCTTGGTGTTATAGATATAATTATTGAAAATCTTTATATTATTAGAGTTTGAAACTTGTATGCCGAATGCCGGGGAATTGATTACCCGAAAACCGGATATCTGTAGGTAGCTTCGGTTCTGGATCTCAAAAACTCCATTCCACAAGTTCATACCAATGTTGAGACCATTTGTACCATCGACAGTGACCATTTCACCCGAGTAGGTCGTGTAGACAATGTATTTCGAAATACTGCCTGAATTCTTCGGAGTCACTTGTTCATTGTATGTTCCCTCCCTTATGTATACAGTGTCACCTGCAACGAGGCTATTTGCCGCTTTTTGTATGGTCTTCCAGGGAGTAGCTAAATTCTGTGCCTGAATAGCTGTGAAGCTATTATTCCCAGTCGTGGATACATAATAAGTAGCTGCATAACTTGTTTGAAAACTAAACATGATAAAGGCCAAAAGCCCATAAATCATGATTTTAATTTTACCAGTACATCTATTCATGAGAATCAGTAGATTAGTTAGATGAATTTTCATTTATTGGTTTTTGAAGATATTCATTCATAAGATTGGCTGATGAAAATATCGACAGATTGACAATTGCATAAACATTTTTCATTGATAGCGTATTTTGAATTCTATTCATGAGTGGTTATTAGCAGCGCCTATTTTTTCAAGTGCCGTGCTATAAAAGCTAAAAGCTTGTTTGCGGACCGTTCATAGTAATGACCAAGATTGTGTTTTGTGTCAGGTAGAATTAATACTTCGTGATCTATTCCTTCCTTATTCAAAGTCTTTGCAAATTCTGTAAATGCATCAGGATGATCGTACTCTCCATTCACCAAGAAGAAGCCAAAATTATTTTTCTTCCAAACAGGTATTGCTTTATCGATGAACGCAGCAAGTTCATTGGCATTTTCTGCCTTTGCTGATCGGCCTCCCATTCCACCACCCATGCTCCCTGCTGCACAAAATAATTCAGGGTACATCATTGCCAAATAAACTGAACCGGAGCCTCCCATTGAAAAACCTGCCAGTGCGCGTGATTTTGACTTGGCAATGGTTTTGAAACTTGTATCGATGGTGGGAATCAATTCTTCAATCATCATTTTTTCAACCTCACCCCGATACCCGCTTATTCCTCCATTGGGAAAAACGCAAATTACGGGAGGTAATATTTTATCGGCAATTGCCTTTGCCACCATCCCTGAAAATCCTGCTGCATCAGCAGATTCGTTTCCTCCGATCCCGTGCAGAAAATAGATAACCGGATAACGTTTGCTTGCCTTCACCGAATACCCGGCTGGTGTCCAAACCACGTAACCTACCTCATGTCCCAATGATTTACTCTGCAAAATATGATGCTTAAGTCCGGGTATTTCTTTTATATCAGGGTTTACCCACTTCACTTCACTCTGTTTGTTTGGGTTGTTGATTTTTGTCCGTGTAGTATCTTGAATGGGTTGTGCTACAGATACAATCGTTTGAATAATTAATACGAGACTGATTAATAAATAGATTTTCATACTTAAATAATTTTTAATGTTACTAATTAACCCAACCCTGAAAGTTGGGCAACGACTCTTTGAATTTGAGCCTTTGGCCTTCCGGTAGCTGAAGTATGTAGTTAAGTTTGTTCATATTATTACATGCAAGCCATAAAGGTAAAAATATGTTTCAAATAATCCACCATTTCATAAAAATACTATCAACTGCCCCTGTGGGTCCCGTAATTTGCCCCGATACTCTATGACCGTTTACCTACATCCTGGTAATTGTTTATTTGCGCAAGTTGCGCAAGTTGCGCAAATAGACAATCTGCGCAAATTCCTTTTTCAAGTCCCCGACCCACGGGTTGCTCAGCCAGTCGAAACATCCACCCAGTCCCCCAACCGTAGAAACCTTAATCCAAAGAACGTCCAATTTAATTGCAGAAATAATTGTTTTATGTATAATATTCAATGAACTACATTCCGAGTACTCGGGACTAAAATGAATACCCCCTAAAAAATCGCTGAGTAATAGGGATAAATAGTAAATTATTTAATAGTAAATACTTATCACATATTTCGCATATCCCTCAATTAATAGTAGAATCAGATTTCGGTCTGCTTCTTTTATTCAATGTTGAAGTGATTGATTTATTTGAATTAACTCACTCCTTTCACTTTCATTTTAAGTGTGTAAACCGATGTACGGGCAGTAATGAAAAGAATATTTCTGTTATTACCTCCAAAGCATATATTTGCAGGCATTTCAGGCACTTCTATTTCTGCAATTTTCTTACCATCTTTATCGAATACCGAAACGTATTTGTTGCACAGATAAACATTCCCCTTGTTGTCGATGGTCATTCCGTCAGAGCCTTCGGGAGCAAAAAAAGTTTTATTACTCAATGTTCCATCAGCATTAATAGTGTATTTCCATATTTTACCGTCGTTGATGTCGCTAACATACAACGTTTTGCCATCAGGAGTGCCAATCAGGCCATTGGGTTGCTTGTAATCTTCAACTACTCGTATTACCTTGCCATTAGGGTTCAGGTAATAGACGCCTCGTTTATCTTGAACTTCTTTACGACCTTTTTCCCAATAATCACGTGCATAGTAAGGATCGGTAAAATAGATACCTCCATTAGGAGCAATCCATAAATCATTGGGCGCATTAAGGGGTTGTCCATTAAAGTTTTCTGCAAGAGTTCTCATTTGTTTATCCATCGTAATTGCAACCAGCCTGTTGTGTAAATCGGCACAGGCTATCAACTCTCCTTTTTTATTGAAGTAAGTTCCATTTGAACGTTCGCAGGGTTGCATAAAAGTAGTGATCGCATTCCCCTTTTCAGTCCAGACATCAATCTTGTCATTGGGCTGATCGGTAAAGAATACGCGGCCATCAGGAGCTACCGAAGGGCCCTCGGTAAAAGTGTAACCACCAGCAACCTTTGTAACCTTTGCGCCTTTTGCGATCAGGTTTAAGTTATGCTTTAAATCCTGGGAGAATGCGGATAAGGTGAGGACTAAAAGAAAGGTGAATGTTAAGACTTTTGACATGGTTTTATTGATATTAAAAGGTTTATAAATTTGATGACAATGGATAAAAAATGAAAATGTATTTTTGCACCGAATGAAACCATAAAGGTAAGATTCAAAACTCAAAGATAGCTATTCTGGAATGAAGAAAATCAACTTGTTTATATTTGTCATTTTCATCGCTTTATGGTCTGATGAAGCATTTGCACAGTTTGCCAATGATGGTTCCTATCTTTGGAATTCAGCCAGCATCACCTATTATTCCCCAAATGACAAAACGGAGGTGTATTTTGGAAACAAAGACCATTTCAGCAATCAGATCAAAAGGCTCGATTATTACCATTTTGAAGTGATCGGTTACCACAAGTTAAGTAAAAGATTCTCCTTGGGAATAGGTGTCCGTCAAACCGAAAACTATAAATCCGAGGAATGGAATCCGGGACAAACCTACATGTTTTATGGCGTGTATGTCTGGAATCCATGGAATATTAGAATCAAATTTGCCAATCGTTTGATGGCTAAGACTTACAAAACTTCAGAAACCAACTATGGGTTGGACAATGTCTCCAATGTCGATTTTTTCGCTCATTCAACAAGTCTGTGGCCCAAGCCCTACCTGATGGATGAATTGTTTTCAAGCCTTGATCTGTTACAGCTTCAAACAATCAGGATATACACAGGATTGCATCTTTTCAACAAACAGTATTGGGGTATTGACCTCTATTATTGTTACTGGAAAGCACGTTCAACTGCTGATTGGAACAATTACAATGTACTTGGCCTGAGTACTAAGATAAAAATATAAGTCCTCATCATTCTCATCATTTTATGGTTTTAAACACATAGAAACATATGACACATAGTTTTATTGTTTCTATGTCCCGAGGCCTCGGGATGTGCCTATGTGTTTATTTTTTCATACTATTTCGAAATTCCATATAAATATCCATACAAAGCCATTTTTCCCCTCATAGTTTGCTGGGGCGTGAATTCGGAATGCGCATAAACATATCTGGTGTTGAAGTAACCCTCAGCCTTGGGCCACTTAGTTGCATAATCCGGATAACACATGGCTGTCATATAGCTTGGACGACTCATTATCTTACCATTTTTGCCCCAATCGTCGGTATTCTGATAGGGTGTTAATCCGGGATGAACACCAGGTGTTCCATCATTGCGGCCTGTTGCGTATATATTTTCCACACTTCTCTTGGTTCCAAGACTGGTGATGGCTGTTGTCATTTGAATCATATTCAGCGGATTCCTTCCTAGTCCCCAATCTGCTTCAAGAACAAGTGCATTTTTTAAAAACGACTTTTCATCCTCATTGGTAGTTACGGCATGTGCAATGATTGTCCTTTGAACGTTCTGATTGTTTTTCCAATAGCCTGTTTTATTGTCAGTTGCTCTTCTTGATGGCCTTGTTAGTGTGTGGTCAGCCTCCTCAGTTTTCGCTTCATGAATGATCGATTCTTTCATCATTCGATACAAGTCAGGATAGTTAACCTTGCGCTGGGTCATCAAATATCCAGCCATTGCCCATAACTGGTTCCATTGGGGATTTAATAATTCAGAAGTGCCTGTGGTGGCAACACTTTCATCATTGACTACTTTTTCATATAAATGGTTTCCAGTAACATTGTATAGAAAAGCTGCCGCCATCATTTTCAGGTCTCTTCCGCGAACAGAACAATCACCAACGTCCTGTTTTGTATCCAGTTGCTGATCCTCCAGAGTGCCTGCATAATTATAAGCCACGATGGCGGAGTCTTTATAGCGATTCATTAAATCTGTTAGGCCTGCAATTTGAAAACAATCCGAAAGCATAGCTGCATTGGCAGCATTGGCCCATGCAGCAAGGGCTGTAGTTCCAGCCTGATACAATATATTCTCTGAATTAGGATTTGTTACCCCGTGACTATATGCTTTACCATCGCGTAAGCGCAACCAGAAATCAACTTCATTTCTTGCTTCATCCAGAATATCGGGAATTCCATTTCCACTTTCAGCAATTCCAAGGTTGTCATCTGATATTGATCCTTTAGTCAGAATAAAAGGCAACAGCATATCATAAATACTTGAAATATGTCCCAGATGCCTGTCCCAGTCAAAGGCATCAGCATGACCACCATAAACATGGTCATTCTGCGGATTGCCCGGTTTATTATACTTTGCCCATGCGTTTGGGGTATCCCATACATCTCCTCGTGAAAATTTCTTCCAATCAGGATGAAAGGGTTGCATAGTGGTAATAAAGACCTTTGTATTCTCAGGCGATTTACCTGGAATGTACAACGGACGCCTTGGAACCGGTATCATATTTAAGTTATCCTGCCCAACACGCATATAGAAATATCCAATTGTTGATATTTTAAAGGGCTCAGCATAGGCCGTCTTGCCAATGGTAAAATCCTGACTGCACCCAACATCTTCTACTACTAAACGGTAGGTACCTGGTTTAGAAAAGCCTGTAAAATCAATATTCCATACGTTTGAATTGATGAGGTCATATCCTCCTGCATCCGCGGCGTTCGCTTTCCAAAGTGAAACAGTACCTACTTTATGAGATTTCTTATTATGGACATCGTAGATCGAAACTTTTTTACCCTCAAAAGAAGAATAGTCCCTTGCACCGCCATCACCCATCCATTGATATAGATCTGCACTTTTTACACTGGCGTCATTCTGATAACCCACAAGGTTAACGTGTATGGCTTCAGTTCGGTTATTAATAATGTCAAAGGTGAATTTCTTCAAACTGACATCCGTATTGGTGATTCCATTAATCTGGATGGTATAGGTTTTTCCCTCAATAAGGGATTGAGGAAGTTTCAGATAAATGGAATGTTCCATGGTGCATTCATAATTGTAATCATTATCAGCCCAGGCATTCTCGGCCATTCCATTCAATTTTGACTTTCGGTAGCAGGCCAAAGGCTTCAATCCTTTGCTTCCATATTTTGAATCATTGGCTGAAACAATGGTCCAATTCTTTATACTGACTGCCTCAGTTGTATTTAGTTGGGTACCATACCAGACTGCTTTATTTTTAGGTGAAGTAGGAGTGTCGTTAGTGTAAGCCGATGGGAGATGTATGTTTTCATCAAAAGTAACTTCTCCATCAATGAAATATATCAGCAGGTAATCTTTATCAACTACCTTGACTTCAACCAGTTTTGAGGCTTGAGATTGATGGGTAAAGCAAATAAAAGCACTGCAAATTAGAAATGTAATAATACTTTTCATAGATTGGTAGTAAGGTTTTTTAAAATTATTCAATATCAAATATTATTGTCTCCCAAAGTTAAACTATTCAAACCATATTCCAAAATTTATTGCCTATTTAAGTTTCTTAAATATTTATGAACAGATTAATTTATTTTGGGTTATCAATCTCTTTGCCCGGCGCAACTTTCAGCAAGCATTAAGAGATTCTATCGACCTTGCCATGATGGTTCAGTTAGTACCCATTTTTGAGCCGCCTGTGGGAGCGGTGGTGAAATATATGTTGATAAAATAAAACATGAATTACAGCCATATACGCATACCGAAATACAGGATTTACACGCAAGGATATACATGCCGAAATTCCAAATCATTATTCATAGACTAAGGATGTTTACCTCCACTTGTTTTTCTGAAATCTAAAACTGGATATTTATTCTCCTGATCCTGTAATTATAATCAAACATCTATAAATACATCTTTTGATCATCCTTGATCGGTCCTTTATAATTTCTATATACTTTGTCCATTATTTATCTATCATTTGTCTATCATTTGTCTATGTATTGATAGACAATGTATAGACAATGTATAGACAATGTATAGACAATGTATAGACAAAGTATACAGTAATTATATTGGACGATACAAAGGAGAATAAGGATTTTTGATAGATAATTGAAGGATGAGTACCTAATGACAAGTCTAAGGTGAACAATTTATTGTAGATTACGACAATTGAAGTGTATGATTTGTAAAATGTATATCAGGATAATAAACTTTGTATTTGTTCAATCTATTCCCTTTAACAAATTAAATTGATCTCAGTAAGTATTTAAAAACATTCATTGTTTATGAAATGTCGTTACTATTGGAACTCCTTTTACAAGTGTTTGATAAACAACACAATATCTTTCAGTCAGTTTTGCAAGGGTTTGAATTTGTTCTTCAGTAGCTTCACAATCCAACATAAATGAAAGGCGGATTGCCTTAAATCCAACCGGAGCATCTTTCGATACTCCTAAAGTTCCCCGAAAATCGATATCACCTTCTGCCTGCACTGTTGCGTCGCCAATATCAATACCAATGGATGTTGAAACTGCGCTTAGGGTTACACCCGCACAAGCTACCAATGCCTCAAGAAGCATATCTCCGGAACAGGCGAGCAATCCATTTCCACCTGTCGCCGCATGAAGCCCTGCTACTTTCAATAGCCTGCCGGTCTCTACCTTACAAGTTATTCCTTCACCAATTTTACCCTGCGCTTTAAGAGTAATTATAGCACTATCAGGCAGTTCCCGATATTTCTCCTTTATCGGTGCTTGGATGGATTTTAACTCCTCTGAATTCATTGGTCAATGATTTTTTGTCTTGAATATTCAAATCTGGTGATCGATATTTGTGTTCTAATTAAAATTGAGTCCACTCCGAAAAGGCCATAACATAAAAATTACCACTAAGACTCTAGACCACAAAGCTACACAAGGTGTTGATTGTGTGCTATATATACTTAGTGAATCTCTGAGTCTTTGAGTCTCTCTGGCAGGATTAGACTTTTCGGAGTGGATTCAATTATAAATCAAATTGTCTTGCTCATTTATTTAGAATAATTTATGCAGATCAGGGAGTTGCTGTGCTGAGTGGTCTGTCTGATTTTAAAGTTACGAGATTCGGAGTCAGCCAATTTAAAATATAGTCAGCATCCTCTTTCCAAGTTGATTGTCCCAACACAAAGTGATTGCGTCCTGGAAACTCTTTGTAATCAATCACCGAGCCATTTTTCTCATACTTATGATAGTTCCGTAAATTAAGATGGGCCGGAATGATTGTATCTTCGCTTCCTGAGGTGAGAAGTAAAGGAGCATGGGGTATTTCAAAATCCACATGAGCGGCACTTGTCAAACCGCCTCTGGCTGCAGTTTTTGATTCAGGAATTGTAAATTTCTCATATGCCTCTCTTTGTTCTTCCAATGACATCCCGTTTACAAAAGCATATTGCCAATCTTTAAATGACATCAAATAAGTTTCTTTGGTTGAAGTAAATAACCCTAAGGCTTTCCATCCTCCCTTCAGAAATGAAAATTCATAGGGAAATACACCCAGCGGCGGTACAGAATGAATTGCAACCCCGGCAGCAGCTAAATCGCGATTTACAATGATCTGAGTAATTAGTCCACCCAATGAATGCCCGATCACAATTGGTTTATCAGAAAATTTCTTTACGAAACCTACATAATGATCTATGACTTCTTCTAAAGTTAAGGCGGCCAGGTCGGTGTCATATGGTTGTCTGTTTCTAAGTTCAGATGCTGAAGCATTTTTAAAAGGCCAGGGAGGCGCAATGGTGGTATAACCCTTGGTTTCAAAATAATTTCGCCATTCATCCCAACAACTACTGCTAACGAATGCTCCTGTAACAAATACAATGTTTTTTGATTGAATATTTTCCATTTTGTTAGTTTTTAATGGTTAAACAATAATTCACAAAATAACACAGTACATTCTGCACCGATCCGCAGGCAATGATTTTAAACTCTTAACTTCCTGCAAGGTGCAGTATTACAAATTTACAAATTTTCTGTCAATGAACAAAAAATGCAGCAATCTTTTTAGAACCGTTCAATATTTAAAGACCTTCAGAGATTTAAAGGAAAAAAAAAGGTGATTATAATTTTTCCAGCCAGCCCAATTGACCTTTCATTTTGCAGGATGATTTGTTCAACTCGTTATATTCAATATTCCCCTCTCTTTTCAAATAAATATCTGCTAAGCAGGTTGGTAGTCTCATTTAATTATCTAATTTTATGGAAATATTGAATACTACGTTTTTCTTTATATAGCATTTCAAATAAATTGACCAACCGACTATGAAATACTCTATTACATTCATTATCCTTTTCATTACCGCTTTCGCATTTGGACAACAAATCAACTATTCAACTTGGAAAGAAGAGGCAAAAACAGAAATACGACTTTTACCTAAATATGGAAATGTTACTAAGACCAAAGAACAAAAAGAAGCTGACCAAGAACTTATAAAATCCTATTTAGCACAAGAGGGAACCTATCGAAAGGCTTCTGAACTTTTGGTTAAACGTGGTTTTGATTATATATACAAAAATGACTTGAAAACAGCAATGTTTAGGTTTAATCAAGCTTGGCTTCTTGACAAAAAAAATGAAAATGTGTTTTGGGGCTACGGAGCTATTTATTTTTCGTTTGGAGATTTTGAAAGTGCAATGAAACAATATGAAGAAGGATTGAAATTGAACACTAACAGTTCAAACATTCTTACTGACATAGCAACTGTTTATATGACCAGATATATGAATAGCAATAATGAGAAAGATTGTGATTTAGCTTTAAGTAACTTTAAGAAATCTTACTCGATTGACCCTCAAAATCAAAATACACTTATTAAAATGTCAGTATGTTATTTTACTTAAAAGGACTGCGACAATGCCTGGAAATATTATAATGAATGTAAAAAACTTGGTGGTCGACCGATAACAAAGGAATATACAGAAGCTCTGGCAAAAGATTGCAAAAAATAAACGACCCAATAATAATATGACTTCTTGCACTTTGAACGATCCTTCATGAAGTCTCATTTGCACTACATCCCCTCATTTAGCACACAGAATCATTTATGTATGTTTATGGACTTATTGAAATATCAAATCCCTCATTTTAATAATTCCACTTGTATGGTTCATTTTCAAATGATATTAATCCCTGTGAAGTGAAGGAATTATATATTATTCGCCTGACTATATGGGTTTTGTCTTCAATATTATTCCTCATTTTCGATAAATGGGGTTACTGTGCATTCGAATTCAAAGGATTTAATATCCGCCCTTGTGAGCCATTTTTCTGAAGTAGTCATCAAATAGTGAGCATTTCCAAGATTCTGCAAATCCCATATAATTCCTTCGGCTTCTTCAAAGGAAACATTTCCATTCTTTTAATTCATTTGGTTTTAGTTTCCCGGAATCATCGTAATCGAATCTTTTCAAAAGCTCTGTAAAGTCAGCATTATTCCATGCACCTTCAATCTCATCTATCGTTTTTACTGAATTTATTTTCACTGAATATTTCATTTAACGATAATTAAATATTAATTTTTTATAATCAGAAATTTAAAAATACTTCATTGCAATTGCTTCGCATAAATGTAAGCAATTTCAACCATTTTTCTTAAACAATCTTCTTGGTAAATTTATCAATGCAAATTTATTGTTAATAGCATTCAACTTAAAAAATAAAATACCTATGCAATTATATACTAATCGCATAGGTAGTAAGTTATAAGAAACAAGTGGGTTCTTAAACCGCAGATTTTAAATTGAAATTGATGAATTTTTCTTTGGGCGTTTGGCAGAACGCACATTTTGCATTGACATCAGCTAACTTGTAGGTATTTCCACAAACGGGGCAAACAGCATATCCAATTGGCAAAGTGTTTTCAGCATTAGCAGTTAATTCCTGCAAGGCTTTGGTATAAAACTGTTGATGTTTTTTTTCTGTATCAAAAGCCCAAGTAAACGATTTTACAGCATTTTCAACTTTTTCTGTTTTAGCATCAGCCAGAAATTGAGGGTACATTGTAGCTACCTCGTATGATTCTCCGTCAATGGCAGTCTGTAAGTTCTCTGCTTTTGTTTTAACTTCAAATTCAGGTTTAAAATCTTCCATCTTTTCGCCTAATTTCTCTAAAACAGTTCTATGATTACTGGCATGTATTGCTTCTGATTTAGATGCTGCTTCAAATAGCAGTGCAATTGATGCAGAACCTTCTTCCATAGCTTTTTGCGAAAAGGCTGCATACCTGGCACTTGCTGTTGTTTCTCCTTTTATTCCTGCTTTGAGGTTTTCAATTGTTTTGATTGGCTTAGGCTGTTGGCAACCTGTAAAAGCCATCACACTTACCAACGATAAAATTAAAATCTTTTGTAAAATCATAATGTGTTTGTTTTTAGTTTGTAATTTAAATCGGCATCATATAGCTGTAAACCAGCGTTCCGCCGAAGAACCCTGTTATACTGACGAAAATTGTTGCAATTCCATACAAAATAAAGGTGACCCATTTTAAGCCAGAGGATTCTAGCTTTTTGACCATAAGAAAAATTTGAACTATGGATGCTGTAATCAGAGTACCTACTGTTAGCCAGCCAAACAATTCGTGTGTTTCTTTTATTTTATCTGCCGCTCCTGACAATTCGCCAGTGAATAAAATACCTGCTAGCAAAGCGAAAATCGCCGAGATTGTTCCTGCAATCAGAAGGTAAAAACTTACTTTTGCTAACGAAGTTTCTTTCTTGAAAAATAAGGCAGCAGTAGCTGCAAGGAATCCAAAAATTACCAATGCTATTGGAAAGTGCACCAGCATGGGATGAATGTGACTTGTTGTAATCATAGTTTTATGGTTAGTGATGAGGTTTGTGATAAAGTCATAATTTAATGGTTATAATTGATTTTCTCAAATATACTGATAATTATTCAATTGCATAGTTTTTATTTGTATAATTCTGTAATTAATCCTAAAAACTTTAATTGTTATTTGTCTCAGGATTGATTTAAATCTTTGCTTTGAATAAAAGAGTGGAACGTATAAGTCTGATAAATGTTCACAGTGATTGGTATGTTAGTTATATAATATTCTTAAATTGTAGAAAATGAAATGACTTCGCAAATGAGGTAATCTCCCTAAATTTTGGATAGTAGTAAGACAGGTAAATCAAATTCCA